>Ga0111538_10006202_pt1 | contig 16226 bp, 9 predicted proteins | sample SoiMethybrSBSTD1_FD_79669 | JGI IMG/M metagenome (GOLD analysis project Ga0111538, IMG submission 79669) | Bulk soil microbial communities from a Populus tree surrounding site in Tennessee, USA - Soil MetaG P. TD hybrid SBSTD1 (version 2)... | ecosystem: Environmental > Terrestrial > Soil > Tree...
CTGCACGGCGCGATAAGTCGAAAACACCGGCCACACCGTCAGCGCGGCCACGCCGAGCGCGCCCAGGACGGCGGCCAGCTTGCGCTGATCCGGAAAGGCAACGGACAGCCAGCCGATCGCCAGCACGACAAACACACCGAAGTAGATCAGGAAGTAGCCGCTGACCAGAGCATTTAGCACGACTGCCGCCGCGAACATCACGATCCAGCCGAGTGCGCCGCCGTTCCAGTAACGATGCAGGGCCGCGAGTGTGATCGGCATGAAGAACATCGCCCGCGTCTGCAAATGCGCGAGCTGGCTCGCGTGGTACGGCGCGAAGGCAAACGCGAAACCGCCCACGAGGGCGGCGTCGCGCCGGCCGGTCAAGGTCAGGCACAGCCAGTACGCGCTCAAGCCGTTCAGCACGGGCGTGAGCACGAACATGACGTTGTAGGCGACAAGCGGCGAGGCGCCGAGCCATTGCAGCGGCGTGGTCAGCCACGTCAGGCCAAGCAGCGTCTCGGACAGCGCGAATGCGTGCGGCGCCGGCGCGAAGGCGGGAGCGTTCCAGTACGCATCGGTCAATGGCAGGTGATGCGCGTTCCACCACAGGATCCACGTATTGAGGATGGGATCGCCCGGATCGGAGGGGATGGCCGAACCGAACTGCCGGATCAGTTCACCGTGTTGCGCCAGGCTCAATAACGCGAGCAACCCGGCGACCCACAGCCACGACAGGTATCGGACGCTCACACGAGTACGGAATGATACACTCTCGCTCCGGCCTTCATCGGATACCAGTGTGAATCGTCACGAGATCCCCACTCCGGCTCTGCTGCTCGATCTCGACGCCTTCGAAGACAACGTCACCACGATGGCGGCGTTCGTGCGCTCGCACGGCAAGGCCTTCCGTCCGCATGGCAAGACGCATAAGTGTCCAGAAGTTGCGAAGGCGTTAATCAAGGCCGGCGCGATCGGATGCTGCGCCGCGCGATTGAGCGAAGCGGAAGTATTCGCGGCATCGGGCATCCCTGGCCTGCTGATCACCACCGCGGTGATCGGCAAGGACAAGATCGCGCGCGCGGTTGCGCTCGCGAACAAGGCGCCCGACACGATCTTCGTCGTCGACGATCGTCAGAACGTCCGTGATATCAACGACGCCGCCGGCACGCGCAAGGTGCCGATCAACCTCGCGGTCGATCTGTTCTTCGGCCGGACCGGCATTGCGCCGGGACAGCCCGCCGTGGAGCTCGCACAACTGATCGACAAGCTGCCGAACGTAACGTTCGTCGGTCTGCAGTCGTACGATGGCGCTGCCGCTCACACGACGCCCTTCGACGCAAGATCGGCGCGCACGAAAACGACGATGGGTAAGGCGGTTGAGACGAGAGCGATGATCGAGCGCGCCGGCATCGCGTGCCCGTTGGTCACGGGCGGATCGACCGGGACCTACCGATTCGATGCGGAGAATCCGGGCATGACCGAGCTGCAGCCGGGCAGCTTCGTCTTCATGGACATGGAATACGGCACGATTGGCGGCCCCAACGGCTCCGAGTACCGCGACTTCAAGAATTCGCTCACGGTCGTGACGACGGTGGTGTCGCGTCCGCCGGGATTCGCGATCGTCGACGGCGGTTACAAGGCGTTCTCGACCGATCGTCCGTTCACGCCGAAGCCGGTCGGCATCGAGGGTGTGACCTACGGGTGGGCCGGCGATGAACACGGCCGTCTCGACCTGTCGAACGCATCGCGCGATCTCAAGCTCGGCGACCGCGTCGAGTTCATCCCGCCGCACATCGATCCCACCGTCAATCTCTATGACAGCATCCACGCGCTGCGCGGCGACCGCGTCGAGGCGATCTGGCCGATCGCGGCGCGTGGTAAGAGCCAGTAACGAATGAGCCTGTCGCTGCAGCGGGAACTCGAAAAGGCGATCGACGGCGAGGTCCGCTTCGACAAGGTCTCGCGCGCGCTCTATTCGACGGATGCCAGCGTCTACCAGATCGAGCCGCTCGGCGTCGTCATTCCGCGCTCGGCGGAGGGTGTCGTGCGCGCGATCGAGCTTGCGGCGCAGCACGGCATCCCGATCACACCGCGAGGCGGCGGCACGTCGCAGGCCGGCCAGTCGATCGGATCGGGCATCGTCCTCGACACCTCGAAGTATCTGAATCGCGTCATCGAGGTGAATCCGGACGAGGGGTGGGCGCGCGTCGAGCCCGGCGTCGTGCTCGACGAGCTGAACGCAACGCTTCGCGAGCACAACCTGCGATTCGCTCCAGACGTGTCGTCGGCGAGCCGCGCCACCGTTGGCGGCATGATGGCCAACAACTCGAGCGGCGCCCGGTCGGTGCTCTACGGCAAGACGATCGATCACGTCATCGAGCAGCGCGTCGTGCTTTCAGACGGCCGCGTCGCCACGTTCCAGCCGCTCGATCGCGTCCAGGCCAATGCCGCCATGGCGGGCGACACCATCGAAGCACGCGCCTACCGGACGATTCCGGAGCTGGGAAAGAAGCACGCCGATGCGATTGCGCGTCGCTTTCCCAAGGTGCTGCGCCGCGTCGGCGGATACAACCTCGATGCTTTTGTCGATCCGTTCAAGCCTGTCGATCTGACGAAGATCATGGTCGGCTCCGAAGGCACGCTCGGCTTCATCGTCGACGCGAAGATCAAGCTGGTACCGCTGCCGAAGCAGAAATCGGTGCTGACGATCGAGTTCGACGAGCTGCTCGACGCGCTCGGCGCGACGCCGGCGATCCTCAAGCATGGGCCGTCGGCGGTCGAAGTGATGGACGACTTCATCCTGTCGCACGCGAAGACCCATCCGCGGCTCGACGCGCAGCGGCGCGCGATGATCAGCGCCGATGGATCGTCGCTGTTGTGCGTGGAGTTCTACGCCGATTCGATGGACGAGCTCAAGACACGGATGTCGGCGCTCGAGCGCGACCTCGCCTCGCTGAAGCCTCGGCAAACGCGACAGGTGATCGATCCGCAGAAGCAACAGGCGATCTGGAGTTTCCGCGAAGCCGCGCTCGGCCTCTCAACGGCAATGAAGAGCGACGGCAAGGCGATTTCCTTCGTCGAAGACACCGCGGTCGCACCCGAGAAGCTGCGCGACTACATCGAGCGATTCGTCGGCATCGTTCGCCGGCACAACACGATCGCCGGCGTGTATGCGCACGCATCGGTCGGCTGCCTGCACGTCAGGCCGGTGATCAACCTGAAGACCGCGGAAGGCGTCGCGAAGTTCGAAGCCATCGCGAATGAGGTGGCCGATCTCGTGCTCGAATTCGGCGGTGCTCTCTCAGGTGAACACGGCGACGGACTCGTGCGCGGCGCCTTCAACGAGAAAATGTTCGGCGCGGAGCTTTATCAGGCCTTCCGCGACGTCAAGAAGACATTCGATCCGGACGGTCTCTTCAACCCGGGCCGCATCGTCGACACGCCGCCGATCACCTCGCATCTGCGCCTCGGCGCCGGATACGTGACGCCCTCCCCTGCCACGGTCTTCGACTTCTCCGATCACAACGGCTTCGGCGCCGCTGTCGAGATGTGCAGCGGCGTCGGCCTGTGCCGCAAGAAGCGCGAGGGGACGATGTGCCCGTCGTACATGGTGACGCGGGAAGAGGCGGACTCGACGCGCGGGCGCGCCAACGCGCTGCGGCTTGCGATGAACGGACATCTCGGCGATGCGAAGCTCTCCGACAAGGCCGTCATGGAGGTGCTCGATCTCTGCCTGGAGTGCCGCGCCTGCAAGACCGAGTGCCCGGTCGGCGTCGACGTGGCGCGATTCAAGAGCGAGTTCCTGTCGGGCTATTGGGATCGCCATCGCATGACGATGGCCGCGCAGGTGTTCGGCGGCGCGCATACCGCGGCGGTCTGGGGCAGCCGCCTGGCGCCGATCTCGAATCGCGTTCTCGACAGCAAGCCCGCACGATGGGCGGCTGAAAAAATCGTCGGGCTCGATCGCCGGCGATCGATGCCTCAGTGGCGTCGAAAGACACTTCGCCGCACGGCCCGTCCGGCGTTGGATGCGTCGGCGCGCGCGCTGTTATTCGCCGACACGTTTACGGAGTACGCCGATCCCGAAATCGGCCTTGCTGCCGTCGAGGTTCTCAACGCCGCCGGCGTCCTGACATTTGTGGCGCCGAATCACTGCTGTGGCCGGCCGTTGATCTCGCAGGGCCGCCTTTCGGAAGCGAGGCGGCTCGCAGAGAAGAACGTTCAGACACTCTTCGAAACCGCGAACCGCGGCCAGCGCATCGTCTTCGTCGAACCGAGCTGTCTGTCTGCGGTCAAGGAAGACGCGCCCGATCTGTTGCGAGGTGAGCTGCAACGCCGGGCCCGTGTGATCGCGCAGCATTCGGTGTTGTTCGAGGAATTCCTCGAGGACGAGCTTGCCGCGGGCCGGGCCACGCTGCATTTGAAGGCCGGGCCCGCACAAGTGATGTTGCATCCGCATTGCCATCAGCGATCGCTGGGCCTCGCGGCGCCGGCAAAGGCGCTGTTGTCGCGCATCCCGTCGGCGACGGTCACCGATCTTGATGCCGGCTGCTGCGGCATGGCCGGATCGTTCGGCTACACGCGCGATCACTACGATGTGTCGCGCGCCATCGCCGAGCGCAAGCTCGTGCCGGCGGCGCTGGCCATGGCGCCGGGCTCGGTGCTGGTCGCCGCGGGCACGTCCTGCCGACACCAGGTGGCTGATTTCGCCGGCGTCAGGGCGATGCATCCCGCCGTACTATTGCACTCGCTCCTCGACCCCGAAAAGGACACACGATGAACCTGGCCTGGATATCGCTGGCGGCGCTCGTCATCGCCATCACGCTCAGCATGGTGACGAGCGTCAACGTGGGCGTGGTGTCGCTGGCGCTGGCCTGGATCGTCGGCGTCTACCTGGGCGGGATGGAGACGGCGAAGGTGATCGGCACCTTCCCTCTCGATCTCCTGATCAATCTCGTCGGCATCACGCTGCTCTTCGGCATGGCCAACAACAACGGCACGCTCGGCCGCATTGCGGCGCGCGCGGTACGCGCCTGCCGCGGCAACGCCGGCGTGATGCCGATCATGTTCTTCTTCATCGCCGTCACGCTGGCGAGCATCGGACCCGGCAATATCGCGACGACGGCGATCATGGCGCCGATGGCGATGGCGGTGGCGATGCGCGCGGCGATTCCGCCTTTTCTGATGGCGCTGATGGTCGGCAACGGCGCGCAAGCCGGAGCGCTGTCACGCTTCGCGCCGACGGGATTGATCGTGAACCGGATCATGCGCGACATCGGGCTGCCCGATCACGAAACGTCCACCTACTTGAACAACTTGATGGCCCACATGGTGGTGACGTTCGTGGCGTATTTCGTTCTCGGCGGCTGGAAGCTGTTCACGCGGCCGCGCGTGGCGCCGGTTGAAATGACGCAGGCCGATCAGGCCGGCGCGCGCAGCGACACGGAGATCGTCAACATCGAGCCGTTCGAAGCGAGGCATTGGCTGACGCTCGGCATCATCGTCGCGCTTGTCGTGAGCGTGATCCAGTTCCGCGCGCATGTCGGCCTGGCGGCGCTGACGGGCGCCGCGATCCTGTCGCTGTTGCGCGCGGCAGATGAGAAGGATGCGATCAAGAAAATGCCATGGGGCGTGATCCTGATGGTCTGCGGCGTGACCGTGCTGATCGGCGTGCTGTCGGCGCAGCGCGGGATGGATCTCTTCACCAATCTCCTCACGCAGATCGCCACGCCCGGCACGGCGACGTTCGTGATCGCGCTCGTCGTTGGCGCGGTCTCCGTCTACAGCAGCACGTCCGGAGTCGTCTTGCCGGCGTTCCTGCCGACGGTCCCCGGCATTGCCGCGGGGCTTGGCGTCAGTCCGCTCTCGATCGCCGCGTCGATGTACGTGGGCGGGCATCTCGTCGATCTGTCGCCGCTCTCGACGATCGGCGCGCTCTGCATCGCGGCGCTGCCGAGCGAAGCCGGGGCGAAGAAGCTGTTCGATCAGCTGCTGTGGTGGGGACTGTCGATGATGCTGGTCGGCGCCGTGATCTGCTGGATACTTTTCTAGTACCAGTTGGGTTTGCGGCCCTCCAGAAATGACGCGACGCCTTCCCGGAATTCCTGTGACGCGTAGCATTCGCGAATGATGTCGTCGGCCGATCCGGCCGGCGGACGGCGATGATCGCGCAGGCGGATCAACATTTTCTTCGTGGCCGCGATCGTGCTGCGCGCCCGGGTCGATAGTTCGGCGGCAATCTTGATCGTCTCCTGCTCCAGTGACGCTGCCGGCAGTACGGCGTTGACCAGGCCGGCACTCATCGCTTCGCGAGCGTCGAGCATGCGGCCGGTCAGCAGCAGATCGCGGGTCATCGCGGGACCGATCAGATCGACCATGCGCGCCGTATTGGCCATCGACAGGCAGTTGCCAAGCGTGCGCGCCACCGGGACGCCAAAGCGGGCGCGCTCCGAACACACGCGCAGATCGCACGCCATCGCAATCGCGCAGCCGCCGCCGGCAGCGGCGCCGTCGACCTCGGCAATCGTCGCGATGGTCAGCCGCTCGATGCGATCGATCACCGCATCGAGCCGGCGCTCGTAGTTGACGCCGTCTTCGCCATCGTCGAAATCGCGGAACTGCGAAATGTCGGTGCCGGCCGCGAAGGCGCCGCCCGATCCGCGTATGATGAGGACGCGCACCTCGCTGTTGGCTTCCGCGGCGTCACAGCTGTCGACGAGGGCGTCGTACATCTCCCACGTCATCGCGTTGCGCGCGGCGGGGCGATCCAGCGTCACAATCGCGACGGATTCGTTGATGTCCCAGGCAACATTGCTCGATGGCATAGTGGTTCTCGATGCGACCCAGGTGATGGCCGGGCCGTATTGCGCGATGTTACTGGCTGACATGGGCGCGCGCGTCATTAAAGTCGAGCCCCCCGCCGGCGACTCGACGCGCAGCATGGCCGGCGCCCAGGGCAACGACAGCGCGGCGTTCAACGCCGTCAACCGCGGCAAGCTCGGCACCGTGATCGACCTCAATACCGAGAAGGGCCGCAGCGTGTTCAAGCGGCTCGCCCGCGCCGCCGACATTCTCGTCGAAAACTATCGGCCCGGCGTGATGGCCAAGCACGGGCTCGATTACGACGCGCTGAAAGTAGAGAATCCGCGCCTCATCTACGCGTCGATCTCCGGGCACGGGCAGACCGGGCCCTGGGCAAGCAAAGGCGGATTCGATCTGATCGCGCAGGGCTTGTCCGGGCTGATGTCGGTGACGGGCACTCCCACGAGCGGCCCGGTCAAAGTCGGGGTCCCGATCACCGATCTGGGCGCGGGCCTGTTTGCGACGATCGGCATCCTGGGCGCGCTGCACCATCGCGCCACCAGCGGCGTGGGTCAGCACGTCGACGCATCACTCGTCGACGCGGGCATCGCGCTGTCCGTCTGGGAGGCCGCGGTGTACTTCACAACCGGTCAGGTGCCGGAGCCGCTGGGCACGGCGCATCGCCTCAGCGCGCCGTATCAGGCCTTTCGCTGCGCCGATGGCTACATGACGATCGGCGCCGCCAACGATCGCAACTTCATGAAGGTGGCGCGCGCGCTCGGCCACCATGAATGGCTGACCGATGATCGGTTCTCAACGAATACCCAGCGCATCGCGCATCGCGAAGAGCTGGCGCGATTGATCGAAGCGGAGACCGTGAAGCAGCAGGTGGCGTTCTGGCTGAGCGAGTTCGAGCAGGCGGGCGTTCCGTGCGGACCCATCCTCAACTACGAAGATGCGCTCACGACGCCCCAGGCGATCGCGCGCGCGATGACGATCGATGTCGATCATCCGACGCTCGGTCGGCTGCGCACGCTCGGCACGCCGATCAAGATGTCGGACACGCCGCTCAATCCAAGACGCCGCGGACCGATGCTCGGCGAGCACACCGACGATGTGTTGAGCGCGGCGGGCTATAGCAGCGACGAGATCGAACAGCTGCGTTATAGCGGCGCGATCGGCTGAGCACGCCTTCACCCTGTTGGACAGCGCCTGCATTCAGATGGATCACAACGTTGTGATCACACTTTTCGCTTCATATTTCCGCACGTCCGTTTGCTGATCGATCCGGCCAGCAACTTGCACAACCAGTCCAAATAAGTTGAGCGCCGCGCAAGAAAGCGCCGCGCCGCCGTTCTAACTTCGAGAGGCCCCTATGTCTCGAACACGATGTGTCGTGATCGCAATCGTCGTGTGCCTGTGCGGAGCCGTGAACGCCCGCGCACAAGCACCTGCTCCTGAAGGCTGGGTCGTGCTGCCCGTCGATGAATACCGCGCCTTGCGTGCGCGCGCGATTCCTGAACCCGCACCGCCGCTGGCGCCGCCCGTCGACGCGACGCTGACACGCATCGATTACGAGCTTCGCGCCGAAGGTGAAGCGATTGCCGGACGCGCGCTCCTGACCGTCGATGTGCTGCGCGAGGGCTGGGTGAAAGTGCCGATTCCCGCGGGGCTCAGGGTCCGCGATGCGCGGCTCGACGGACAGCCGCTGCCGCTCGTCGAAGGACCGCCGTCCCACGTGGTGCTTTCGCGCCTGGGCCGTTCGGTGTTGTCGCTCGAGATCTCGCTGCCCGTGACGGCGGCATCCGGCACCGAATCGATCAGCCTGCCGTCGTCCGCTGCTCCGGTATCGCGCGCGACGCTGTCGCTGCCACGAGGCGGCGTCGATCTCACCGTCACCGGCGGATTCGTCAGCGAGCGATCGGAATCGGCGGCGGAAAGCCGCTGGACCGCGCTCGGCCGCGCGAATCAGGCGCTGACGTTTTCCTGGAAGCGCAAGGCCGACGATCGCCGCGCCGAGATGGCGCTGCGCTATCGCGCCCGGGTGGCGTCTTCGATTGGTCTCGGCGAAGAGGTCTCGTCGATCTCGACGGTGGTGAGCGTCGAAGTGCTGCAGGGCCTCGCGCGTGAAATCACCGTCGCACTGCCGCCCGGTCTTGTCGTCAACCAGGTCAATGGCGCGACCGTCGCGGACTGGACGGTGAAAGGCGGACTGCTCAACGTGCGGCTGCTCGATCCGGTGTCGACCGTGCTCTCGTTTGTCGTGCAGGGTGAGAGCCGCTTGCCCGCCGACGGCGACATCACCGTGCCGCTGCCGCGCGTCCCGGCCGCGGAGCGCGAGATCGGCGGCGTTGCCATCAGCGTGCTCGGCGCGGGCGAGATCGAAAAGCATCAAATGCGCGGACTCGAGCCCGGCGACATCTCCGATCTCGCCGACATCGTCGCCGGACATGAATCGCCATCGACCGTGGCGTTCCGCTTCCGACCCGCGAGCGGCGCCGATGCGCGATCGCTGAACGTCTCGGTGAAGCGCTACACGCCGCAAGCGGTGCTGATCGCGAACATCGAGGAAGCGCGATATCGCGTACTCGCCTCTGAGGACGGATTGCTCCTGATTGAGGCGCGCTACGCCGTGCGAAACAACCAGCGCAGCTTCCTGAAGGTCACGCTGCCGCAGGGCGCGACGATCTGGAGCGCATCGGTTGCCGGAAAGTCAGTACGTCCAGGAGTTGCCGAGGGTGAGTCCGTGCTGCTGCCGCTCGAGAAGGGACGCGCCGGCGAGGACGCGCCCAGCTTCGCCGTCGAGATCACGTATCTGCAGCCGATCGACCCGTGGATCAAGGCCACGAATGTGCGACTTCAACTGCCCGCACTCGATCTGCCGGTTTCGCGCACCGGCGTCGAGCTGTATCACTCGCCACGTTATCGAGTCGAGGCGCATCCAGGTGCATTCAGGGTCGAGTCGGATCCTGGCGTGTTTGCAGAGGCGCTCCGACTTCCTGCTGCCGTCATGTCAGCGGTGCGGTACAGCGCCACTCCGCCGCCTCCAGCCGCAGCTCCTGCGCCTGCCGGAGCGATTGTGCTCCAGGCGGACGAGGCCGCCAGCAAGACCACGCAATTCCAGATGTTGATCGATCGCTTTCGCAATGAAGGCGGCGGCCGCACCGTGTCGGGCGCGCTGCCGATCGACGTGTCGTTCCCGAAGATCGGTCCGTCCCTTTTCATGGCTGCCGAGCTGACGGCGGAATCATCCACGCCGTCGATCGATCTCTCGGTTCGTCGAGTCAGGTAGGCACATCATGATCATGCGAATTCTTCTCGGCACGCTCGTGCTCTCGATCGCGTCGCAGGCCGCGGCGCAATCCCCGGTGCGTCCCGTCGATCAACCGCGATCGGTGACGATGACGCTGGCGGAATACAACCGGATGCTCGATCTCGCCGCACGCGCGCCCGCGCCTCCCGTGGCGGCGCCGGTCGCCGCCGTCGTGTCGAGCGCGGATCTCAAGGTGACCGTCGATCGTGAATCGGCGAAAGGCGTCTTCACGCTCGCCGGCCAGGTGCTGCAGAGCGGTATCAGCCGAGTGCCGCTGATCAGCGGCGCCACGCTCGTCGATGCGACTGCGGGCGGACGACCCGTGCCGCTCGTCGCCGACGGCCAGACGCTGCACGCGCTGATCAACGGGCCCGCGCCGTTTGCGGTCATGCTCGAATGGGGCAGCCCGCTGGTGTTCCGGCCCGGACGGGGATCGTTCATCCTGCCGGTGCCGCAAGCCGGCGCGGCAAGGGCGACCATCGATCTGCCGGGCGAGCAGGCTGATGTGCGTTTGTCGGCGGGATTGATCACGCGACGCTCGGTGGCGAATGGCCGCACGACAATCGAAGCCACGCTCGATCCCGGCGCGGCGACGGAAGTGTGGTGGTCGATGCGCGACAGCGCGCCGGTCGCCGCAGCCAAGGACGTCCGAGCACTCGCCGAGATCATGACGCTCATCTCGCTCGACGAAGCGGACGCGCGCATGGTGGCGCTGATCGACGTGAGCGTCACGCAGGGCGAGCTGCGCACGCTGACGATCAACCTGCCCAGGGGCTACGAGCTGCAATCGGTCAGCGGTAACACGCTCGAAGAATTTCAGCCACTCGAGCACGAAGTGGTCCTGACCGTCGGCAATCCGGCCGCGCGCAGCCACCAGTTCCTCGTGAATCTCGAGCGCTCCCATCAGGGCGGCACGTTCAACTTCGACACCGCGCTCGTCAGCCTCAAGGAAGTACAGCGCGAGCGCGGCGAGATCGCGATCGAGGGCGTCGGGACGATGGACCTGACGGCCGCCGAGCAAGCGGGCGTGCATCGCATCGACGTGCGCGAGCTCAACACGTCGCTCCAGGCGCTGGCGCGGCTGCCCGTCCTGTCCGCATTCAGATATCAGCGCGCGATCGGATCTGAGCCGCCGTCGATGCAGTTCGGCGTCAAGCGCTTCAACGATGCCGGCGTGCTCGCGGCCGCGGCCGACAAGGCGACGGCCACGACGTTGATCACCAGCGAAGGACGGGCGCTGACCGAAGTGCAGTTGCTGATGCGCAATCGATCGCAGCCCTTCCTCAAAGTGGAGTTGCCGCAGGGCGCGACGATCGTGTCGGTGGATCTCGCCGGCCGCAGCGCGAAGCCCGCAACCGGCGCGGATGGCACGCGCATTCCCTTGATGCGAGCGGGCCTCGATTCGTCGCGGCCATACACCGTGTCGTTCGTCTACGTGCACGCGGGAACGCCGTTCCTCAAGAAGGGCGACATCGACATGGCGTTGCCGAAAATGGACGTCCCGATCGGCGTCGTCGAATGGGAGCTGTTCGTGCCCGAGCAATACAGCGCGAAGGCGATTGACGGCAACATGATCGACGCGAAGCGATTCGGCGGCTTCTCGCAGCCGTCCTATTACGGCCACGTCAACAACGCGCCGGCGCGGCTGGTGCCGGCGTTCGGCGTCATGCCCGGACAGATTCGCGGCAAGGTCGCCGATCGATCGTCGGCGGCGCTGCCCGGCGTGACGGTGCGAATCAGGATCGGCTCGTATCAGGCAACAGCGGTCACCGATGCGAACGGCGATTTCACGTTTTCCGGCGTCCCTGCCGGTGAGGTCGTGATGACGGCTGAACTCTCAGGCTTCGCGACCCGGGAGGCCAACTTCGGGTTCGATGGCAGCCCGAAGCGAGTCGAGCTGGACATGGAAGTGGGCAGGCTGGAAGAAACGATTACGGTGAGCGGGGAGACGCCGATGGTCGACAAGCGCGCCCGCGCCGTGCAGATGGAGCCGCCGTCGCAGAACGTCGTCAACCTCCAGGCACGGGCATCCGGCGTGCTGCCGATTCGCGTCGAAGTGCCGCGGGCAGGCGTGTCGCACCAGTTCGTGAAGCCGCTCGTGGTGGGGACGGAAGCGACGGTGAAGTTACGATACAAACGCAACTGACGGGCGCGGCATAATTGGAGGATGCACCTCAGTCGCAAAGCCCTCGTTTTCATATTCACTGCCGGACTTGGCGCCGGGCTCGCCGCCCAACGCGGTGGCGGCGGGACCCGCGTCGCCCCGGGGCAGGAATGCCCGCCGGGCACCACCGAAACACGTCCCGGTAGTTGCCAAGCGCCCTCGACGCCGCCGCCGAGCATCGTCGACTACCGGCCGAGAAGCACGCTGGTGACCGTCGAGCACAAGGTGCCGAAGGCGAAGTTCCCCGTCATCGACATCCACAGCCACCAGGGATCGCTCAATCAGGACTCGATGAAGCGGCTCGTCGAGACGATGGACCCGCTCAACCTGCGCGTGCTGACGCTCGCGGACAACATCAGCGGCGAGCGGCTGGTGCAAACAGTGGCGGCGATCAACGCGTCGCCCTACAAGGATCGCTTCCGCGCGCTCGCCGGCATCAACTTCAGCAACGTCGGCCCCGGCTGGGCCGACAAGGCGATCGCGCAGCTGCGCGCCGACATCAAGGCCGGCGCTCTGGGCGTCGGCGAGGTCGGCAAGCAGTTTGGCTTGCGGATCACCAAGCCCGATGGCTCGCGCTTGAAGGTTGACGATCCAGACATCGATCCGCTGTGGGATGAATTCGCGAAGCTCGATGTGCCGGCGTTCATTCACACCGCGGAGCCCCAGGAGTTCTTCCAGCCGCAGGACATGAAGAACGAGCGCTGGCTCGAGCTGTCGTTGTTCGCGGATCGGCGCAACAACCAGCCGGGCCAGGTGACGTTCGAGCAGTTGATGACCGAGCGCAACAACATGATCCGCAAACATCCGAAGACGCGCTTCGTCCTCGCGCATTTCGGATGGCACGCCAACGATCTGCAGCGGCTTGGAAAGTTGCTCGACGAATTCCCGAACGTCACGGTCGAAGCCGGCGCGGTGCTCTACGACTTCGGCCGCCAGCCGCGCGCCGCCCACGACTTCTTCGTGAAGTATCAGGACCGCATCCTGTTCGGGAAGGACTCATATCAGCCGGAAGAGTTCCCCTACTACTGGCGCGTGTTCGAAACCTCGGATGAGTACTTCGACTACTACCGCGACTATCACGCGTTCTGGAAGATGTACGGCATGAACCTGCCGGACGAGGTACTGAAAAAGGTCTACTACAAGAATGCGGTGAGGATCTTTAAGGGGATGCCAACCGCTGGTTGGCCGCAGTAGGACCTGGAACCAAAGGGTTCCAACGGTTCCAAGGGGTTCCAAAGGTTCCAAGAGTTTGGTTCCAAAATGTTAAAGGGTTCCAAGAGTTCCAACGGTTGTAACCGAGGAACTACTGGAACCCCTTAGAACCAAGCCTCTGGAACTTCTGGAACGTTTGGAACCTTGGAACCTTGGGTTCAGGGTCCTATTTCCCGCACGTAAAGTTCGCTTCCTCGTCGATCGATCCCGTCCCTTTGTAGATCGCGCGCAACGGATACGCGCACAACGGCCGCGTGCGCGTGGTCTTGCCAGACACGACCTTCGACGCGAGGACGCGATCGGGAGCGGCGTCCTTCTCGACCCAGTTGTCGATTACCGAATTCCAGTCGACGCGATCCGGACCGGCGCCGCCGGCGCAGTGCGCCACGCCCGGCATCATGAACAGCCGCGCGAACGTGTCGGCTGATGCGTCACGCGCCCTGACCTCTTCGTAGTACTTCGTCGTCGCCAGCGCGCTCAGCGCCGCATCCGACCAGCCGTGATACAGCACCAGCTTGCCGCCGCGCTTCTTGAACGCATCGAGATTCGTATCGGTGGCGTTCAGCATCGAGCCGGCGAGCTTCGAGTCGCGGCGATAGTTCGCGAAGTCGTATTTCAGGTAATCCCATTCGGGATCGTTGAACACGAAATACTTCATGAACTGCGTGCCGAATCCGAAGCGTAGGCTTGGAATCCTGTAGGCGAGCTGCAGCATCGGGTTGACGCCGTTGATCCACAGCGGCCACCCGAGAGCCGCGTCGCCCTCGCCGCCGACCGGCTGCGCGGGATAGCCGACGCTGCCGTCAGGTAGTTTCTTCTCGGCATAGATCGCGGCTAGCGCCGTCTTCTGACGATCGCTCAGGCCCGTCAGCGCCGAGACATCGACCTTGCAGCTCCGCGGATCTTCCATCAATCCATCGGTGACGCCGTCGAGCGCGTCGCACTTCGCGACGATCTGCGTCTCGATGCTCTTCAGAACGTCGTTCGGGAACAGCGGCTTGGACAGGCTCTCCTTGTCGGGAAACGCCGCCTGGATGTCCTTGATGAACTGCACCGCGATGCCGGTGAAGTCATAGGCCGGCGCGCCACTCACGATGCCGTCGAAGTCGTCGGGATAGCGCTGCGCTTCCATCAGCGCCTGGCGGCCGCCGTTCGAGCAGCCGTTGAAATAGGAGCGTGATGCCGGTGCGCCGTAACGCGCGCGGATGATCGCCTTCGAGGCTTCGGCGACGCGATGGACTGCCGCGTGGCCGAAATTCAACTGGCGTTCGATGTTGTCGAGCGCCCACGTCGCTTCCACGCCGCGGCCCTGGTGGCCGGTGTCCGTACCGACGGTCGCATAGCCTGAATTGACGGACGTGATCGCCTGATTGTCGATGCCTTCGACGAACCCGCCGCCGCCACCCATCATGAACTTGCGGTTCCACTGATCGGGCAGCAGCAGCGTGAATTTGATCTCGCGGCCGACGGTGCCGTTCACTTTGCAGTACGGAACGGTGATCGCGGGTGGCGCGCCAAGGGGCGACGGCGGCACCGGTGCGGGTGCGTTCGCGGGCGTCGCGACGGCTTCAGTGATTTTGACGTCTGGGAGTTGCAGCGCCTTGAGCGCAGCGCAATCGGTAGGAGCGGGCAAGCCTCCGAGTGAGGCCTGCCCGGCGAACAGTAACGCGAAAACCGCGTTCATCTCATTGCTGCTGCTGCGCGGAGGTGGTCGGCGCGGGCGGCATCCAGAACGTGATGCTCGTGTACATCATCTCTTCCCACGTCTGATCGCCCCACGTCACCTGCTTGGTCGGATCCGGGTTCGACTTGTTCCTCGCCGAATTGTCGTACCACGCCTTGGCATAGAGCTTCGAACCGGCCGGCATGCGCAACGGTTGCGTGAACACGTACTCGTGCTGCCAGTTGAAGTCGTACTTCGGCACCGACAGGATCACTTCCTTGCGGCCGTCCGGATGGATCATTTCGTAGTGCCAGCCGGTGCCGCGCACGTGCGTGTGCGGGATCAGGCTGTAGATCATCGTCTCGCGATTGAACGTCATCGAGTTGTCGATCGTGTAGTTGGCCTCGCCCGGCGGAATCGACAACGACGCGTTGATCAGCGCCATCGTGTTGAGGATGGTCTTCGGCGTCGTCTTCGCGAACTTCAAGCCGATCTTCGATCGATCCGTGGTCGCCTTGCCGTAGGTGGTGTAGTGCATCTGGAAGACCAGCGAATAGCCGGCCGGGATGCGCATGCCCATGCCTTCGGGGAAGTGACGGATCGATCCGCCCGGCGAGAAGCCGCCCATGCCCTGGGACATGCCCGTCGGGCGCGCGCGATAGTTGGGACCCGGATCCTTGCGCTGCTCCGGCGGCAGCGGACGGCCGCCCTCTTCGCCATCGGGAATCTGCGTGCAGCACGCCATTTCGAACGGCGGCACGGGCCGCGGTGCACCCGGCGCCGGCTTCGGACCGAACATCCGCTGCAGCATCATCCCCTGCTGCCGCTTCATCTGCGCCTCGACCACTTCCTTCGGCGCCAGCAAATAGAGGAGCAAGTGGTGCACGGCACGACGGTCGCCGGGACGAATCTCCCAGTCGGTGATGAAGCGATCCTCGGCGAAGTTCGCCGGGACGACCAGATACTGGTACGGAATCTCACCGGTGGCAGGAATCGGATAGTCCTCCTGCATCGACAGCACCGCGTCGGGCGTGCCGATGTTCCATTCATCGGTGTAGACCGGTGCCGGCGGCAAATCCGACGCGTTGCCC
>Ga0111538_10006204_pt1 | contig 16224 bp, 13 predicted proteins | sample SoiMethybrSBSTD1_FD_79669 | JGI IMG/M metagenome (GOLD analysis project Ga0111538, IMG submission 79669) | Bulk soil microbial communities from a Populus tree surrounding site in Tennessee, USA - Soil MetaG P. TD hybrid SBSTD1 (version 2)... | ecosystem: Environmental > Terrestrial > Soil >...
GGGATTTGCACCGAGAGCCAGGGCCGCACTGCGAGGCCTCGAGGGGGAACGACATGGACTTCGACCTGAGCGACGAGCAGCAGGCCACCATCGACGTGGCCGCGAAGCTGCTGGCGACAAGAGCACGCCCGACGCCATCCGGGCACTGGAGCAGGCCGACGACCTGCGCTTCGACCGGGACCTGTGGGCGGCCATGGCCGACGCCGGGCTGCTCGGCATCGCCGTCCCCACCGAGCACGGGGGTGCCGGCCTCGGCGTGCTCGAGCTGGCGATGGTGCTGGAGGAGGTGGGCCGGCGCACCGCCCCGGTCCCGGCGCTCGCCACGCTGGCGCTCGGCGCCCTTCCGGTCGCCCGCTTCGGTTCGGCCACCCAGCAGGCGGCGCTGCTGCCCGGGGTGGTGGCGGGGACCACCGTGCTCACGGCGGCCCTCGTCGAGCCGCTGGGCGATCCCACCCGGCCGACGACCTCGGCCCGGCGTGACGGCGACGGCTGGGTGCTCGACGGCGCCCGCACCAACGTGCCGGCCGGCCTCGTCGCCGACACGATCGTCGTCCCGGCCGCAGTCGAGGGGTCCGGTGGGGGCGAGGTGGCGCTGTTCCTCGTGCCCGCCGACGCCGACGGCGTGACCCGCGAGCGGCAGAACACGACGTCCGGCACGCCCGACGCCCGCATCACCCTGACCGGGGTCGCGCTCGGCGCCGACGCGGTGCTCGGCCCGATCGACGACGGGTCCGCCGTGCGCTGGCTCGTCGAGCACGCCACGGTCGCCGCCTGCGCCCTGATGTCGGGCGTCGCGGCCGAAGCCGTGCGCATCACCGGCGAATACACCTCCAGCCGCGAGCAGTTCGGCCGGCCGATCGCCACCTTCCAGGCGGTGGGCCAGCGGGCGGCCGACGCCTACGTCGACGCCCAGGGCATCCGGCTCACGATGCTGCAGGCGGCGTGGCGCCTCGACAACGACGTCCCCGCCGACCGCGAGGTGGCGGTGGCCAAGTACTTCGCCTCGCTCGGGGGGCACCGGGTGGTGCACGCCGCCGCCCACCTGCACGGGGGCATGGGCGTCGACCGCGACTACCCGCTGCACCGGTACTTCCTGCTGGCCAAGCAGCTCGACCTCTTCCTCGGTGGTCCGAGCCGCCAGCTGCTGGCGCTCGGCGGCCTCCTTGCCGCCGAGGGCCCGACCCGGTGACCTCGGCCGTCGCCGGAGGACCGGCCCCGGAGCGTGGCGTCCCGGTCGCGATCGCCGGGGCCGGAGCACCGGACGGGGGCCCGCGCTCGGCCGCCCGGCCGGGGGACGCGTGAGCGGCCCGCTCGACGGCGTCCGCGTCGTCGAGCTGGCGGGCATCGGCCCGGCGCCCTTCGCGGCGATGGTGCTCGCCGACCTCGGCGCCGACATCGTGCGGGTCGACCGGGCCGCCGGCGGGTCGGGCTTCGCCCGGTTCGACGTCATGAACCGCGGGCGCCGGTCGATCGCCGTCGACCTCAAGCAGCCCGACGGCGTCGAGGTCGTGCTGCGGCTGGCGGCCGAGGCCGACGCGCTGATCGAGGGCTTCCGCCCCGGCGTCACCGAGCGCCTGGGGGTCGGTCCCGAGCCCTGCCTCGACCGCAACCCTCGCCTCGTCTACGGCCGCATGACCGGCTGGGGCCAGGAGGGGCCGTACGCCGCCGACGCCGGCCACGACATCACCTACGCCGCGGTGGCCGGGGCGCTGGCGCACATCGGCCGGGCCGGCCAGCCGCCCACGCCGCCGCTCAACCTCGTCGCCGACTTCGGCGGCGGGGGCATGCTGCTGGCGCTCGGGGTCGTGTCGGGCGTGCTCGCGGCGCGCCGGACCGGGGAGGGCCAGGTCGTCGACGCCGCCATGGTCGACGGCGTGGCGCTGCTGATGGCGCCGTTCTTCATGGCCATGCGCACCGGCTACTTCACCGACGAGCGCGGCACCAACCTGCTCGACTCGGGCGCGCCGTACTACGACAGCTACCTGTGCGCCGACGGGCGCTACGTGGCGGTCGGCGCGCTGGAGCCCCAGTTCTACGCCGCACTCGTCACGGGCCTGGGCCTCGACGCCGACGCCCTGGGCGAGCAGAACGACAAGGCCAACTGGCCCGCCATGCGCGAGGCGTTCGCGGCCGCGTTCCTGACCCGCACCCGCGACGAGTGGGTGGCCCACTTCGCCGGGCGCGACGCGTGCGTGGCCCCGGTCAACACCACCGAGGACACCCTCGCCGACCCGCACCTGGTGGCGCGGGCCACGGTCGTCGAGGTCGACGGCGTGCCCCAGCCGTCGCCGGCCCCGCGGTTCAGCGGGACGCCCGCCGTCGTCGACCGCCCCGCCCCCGAGGCGGGCGAGCACACCGACGAGGTGCTGGCGGGCCTGGGCTACGGGCCCGACGCCGTCTCCGAGCTACGGGCCTCGGGCGCGGTGGCCTGACCCGCACGCGGGACGCGCCGGCCGACTCGGGCCGCGCGCGGTGCCGCCGCCGGCGCGGCCGGGTGGGAGGTACCGTCTGGCGCGGCACGGCTCTCGTTGGCGAGGAGGGCACGGTGGAGAGCGAGATCGTGCGCAGCATCGGCCTCATCGTCGTGCTCGGCATCGGTCTGCAGTGGGCGGCCCGCCGCCTCGGGGTGCCGTCGATCGTGCTGCTGCTGGCGGGGGGCCTGGCCGTGGGGCCGGGGCTCGGCTGGGTCGAGCCGGGCGAGGTGCTGGGCGACGCCCTGTTCCCCAGCGTGTCGCTGGCCGTCGGCATCCTGCTGTTCAACGGCGGCCTCGAGCTCGACCTCGCCGAGCTGCGCGGCGGTGTCCGTCGGCCGGTGCTGCGGCTCGTCACGATCGGGTCGCTCGTCACCTGGCTGCTCACGGCCCTGACCGCCCACCTCGTGTTCCACGAGCCGGTGCGGGTGTCGCTGCTGCTCGGCGCCATCCTCGTGGTGTCGGGGCCGACGGTCGTCGGGCCGTTGCTGCGCCTCGCCCGGCCGACCGACCCGAGTGCCGCCGTCCTGCGGTGGGAGAGCATCCTCATCGACCCGATCGGTGCCACGCTCGCCCTGTTCTGCCTCAACGCCTTCTTCATCGACGAGCTGGCCGTCGACGCGGTGTGGGGGGAGCTCGTCGCCGTCGCCCTCGCCGGCGCCGCGGCCGGGCTCGCGGCCGCCGCCCTGCTCGTCCTCGCGCTGCGGCACATGCTGGTGCCCGACGACCTCGAGGTCGCCGTGGCCCTGATGCTGGTGGTGGGCTCCTACGCCGTGGCCGAGACCGTGCGGCCCGAGGCGGGCCTCTTCGCCACCACGGCCATGGGGCTGGCGCTCGCCAACCAGCGATGGGTGCCGATGGGCCGCCTGCGGGCGTTCGGCGAGCCCGTCGTCGCGCTGCTGATCGGCTCGCTGTTCATCGTGCTCGCGGCGGAGATCGACGCCGACGCCCTCGCCGACCACATCGTCGGCGGCCTGGTGCTGTCCGCCGTGCTCGTGCTGGTGGTGCGGCCGGTGGCGGTGTTCCTCGCCACCGTCGGGACCGGGTCGCTCCGCCCCCGCGACCGGGCGTTCCTGGCCTGCATGGCGCCACGCGGCATCGTGGCGGCCTCGACCGCGGCGCTGTTCTCGCTGCGGCTCGAGGGCATCGGCCAGGCCAGCGACGTGCTGGCCCCGGCGGCGTTCGCCGTGATCATCGTGCTGGCGGTGGTCTACGGCGTCGGGTCGATCCCCGCCGCCCGCCGGCTCGGGGTGGCCCGGCCGGCGGCGCACGGCGCCGTGGTGGTCAGCGACGAGCTGTGGGCGCAGGGCCTGGCGGGCGAGCTGGCGGCCGCAGGCGTGCCCACCGTCCTGGTGGCGCGCGGACGCGCCGACCTCGCGGGCCGGGTCGACCTGCCGTACCGCGTCTACACGGGACTCGTGCACGCGCTGCCGGCGTCGGGGCTGCTCGACGACATCGGTCGGGCACTCGTGGCGTCGCGCGACGACGAGCTGGACCTGGTGGCGGTCTCGGTCCTGTCCGAGGCTCTGGGCCGCCGCAACGTCTGGGTGCTCCCCAGCCGCCCCGGCGGGCGAGCGACGGCCGGGGCGGCGGGCGCGCGGTCGCCCGGCCTGCCCGGGCGAAAGACGGGCGACGGCTGCGGGTCGGACGACGCCGACGAGGCGCGCCCGCCCGCCGTCCAGGCCTGGGCCCGCCGCCCGTTCGCCCGGGGGGTCACGCACGAAGGGCTCGAGGCGGTCGTCGAGCGGGGCGGCAGCATCCGCACCGTCGATGCCGCCGCGGTGCCGGACAGGGCGTGGCCGCTCGTGCGGGTGCACGACGGCGTGTGGTCGGCGTCGATCGACGGCCCGCCCGCGCCCGGAGAGCGGGTGATCGTCGCCGCGCCCGCGGCCGCCGGGGGATCACCGCCCCCGTGAGCGGCCCGCGGGGTGCGGTGACGTGCGGTCGGGAGCCCGGGGCCCGGTCCCGCTCCCCGGCACGGCACTAGACAGGAGCCGCATGGCAGACGTCCTGTCCCCGCTCACCGGCACGGTGGCCCGCGTCGAGCGGCCCGTCGGCGCCGCGGTCGACCCCGCCACGCCGGTGGTGGTCGTCGAGTCGATGAAGATGGAGTACGCCATCGACGCCGGCGTCGACGGCACGCTGGCCGAGGTGCGGGTGGCGGTGGGCGACGCCGTCCAGGTGGGCGACGTGCTGGCCGTCGTCGTCCCGGGCGACGGACGACCGGCCGCGACCGGCGGCGGGGCCGACGGCGGGCGCGAGCCCGCCACCGGCGACGCGGCCGCCGGGGGGAGCGAGCCCGCCACGGCCGACAAGGCGGACGGCGCCGACGACCGCCAGGTCCGCGCCGACCTCGCCGAGGTGCTCGACCGCCACGCCGTCGGGCTCGACGCCGCCCGCGCCGACGTCGTCGCCCGGCGCCACGGCCGGGGCCAGCGCACCGCCCGCGAGAACGTCGACGACCTCGTCGACGCCGGCTCGTTCGTCGAGTACGGCCCGCTCGTCATCGCCGCCCAGCGCCGCCGGCGCGAGCTCGCCGACCTCGTCGCCCGCACGCCCGCCGACGGCCTCGTGGCGGGGGTGGGCACGGTGGGCGGGCGCCCGACGGCGGTCCTGTCGTACGACTACACGGTGCTCGCCGGCACGCAGGGCTACCGCAACCACCACAAGAAGGACCGCCTGTTCGACGTCATCGAGCGGCAGCGGCTGCCCGTGGTGTTCTTCGCCGAGGGCGGGGGCGGCCGCCCGGGCGACACCGACGCCCCGGGCGTGTCGGGCCTCGACACGCTGGCGTTCCACCTGTGGGGCCGGCTGAGCGGGCTCGTTCCCCGCGTCGGCATCGCCAGCGGGCGCTGCTTCGCCGGCAACGCCGCCATCCTCGGCAGCAGCGACGTCGTGATCGCCACCCGCGGCGCCAACATCGGCATGGGCGGCCCGGCGATGATCGAGGGCGGGGGCCTCGGCGTCTACGCCCCCGAGGACGTGGGGCCCGTCGACGTCCAGGTGGCCAACGGGGTGGTCGACGTCCTGGTGGAGGACGAGGCGGAGGCGGTGGCGGTGGCCCGGCGCTACCTCTCGTACTTCGTCGGCCCCGCGGCGCCGCCGGCCGAGGGCTGGACGTGCGCCGATCCGGCGGCCCTGCGCGCCGTCGTCCCCGAGAACCGCCGGCGCGTCTACGACGTGCGGGCCGCGGTCGCGGGCGTGGCCGACACCGGGTCGGTGCTCGAGCTGCGGCGCGGCTTCGGCCAGGGGATGATCACCGCGCTCGCCACCGTCGAGGGCCGGCCCCTCGGCATCGTGGCCAACGACCCTGCGCACCTGGCCGGCGCCATCGACGCCGACGGCGCCGACAAGGCCGCCCGCTTCCTCCAGCTCTGCGACGCGTTCGACGTGCCGCTGCTGTTCCTGTGCGACACCCCCGGCATCATGGTCGGCCCCGACGCCGAGCGCACCGGCCTGGTGCGCCACGCCAGCCGCCTGTTCGTGGTGGGCGCCAGCCTGTCGGTGCCCTTCGGCACGATCATCCTGCGCAAGGGGTACGGGCTCGGGGCCCAGGCCATGGCCGGCGGCAGCTTCAAGGCCCCGCTGTTCTGCGTGGCCTGGCCGACCGGGGAGGTGGGCGGCATGGGCCTCGAGGGCGCGGTGCGCCTCGGCTACCGCAAGGAGCTCGCGGCCATCGCCGACCCCGACGAGCGCGAGCGCGCCTTCCAGACCATGGTCGACGCCGCCTACGAGCACGGCAAGGCGCTGAACTCGGCCAGCCACTTCGAGATCGACGACGTGATCGATCCCGCCGACAGCCGCCGCTGGATCACGACCATGCTGACGTCGGCTCCGGCCCCGCCCCCGCGGCCGGGCAAGAAGCGCCCCGTGGTCGACACCTGGTAGCCCGCCGGGCGCCGCGCCGTGCGACTCGACCCCGGGTCAAGGCAGGCGGCATGCTGCGGGGATGACGGATCTCTTCTCCATCGCCGGCAAGACCGCGGTCGTGACCGGGGGGTCGCGGGGCATCGGACTGATGATCGCCCGTGGCTTCGTCGAGGCCGGGGCCAAGGTCTACGTCTCGTCGCGCAAGGCCGACGTGTGCGAGCAGGTCGCGGCCGAGCTCCGCGAGGTCGGCCAGTGCACGGCGCTGCCGGCCGACCTGTCGACCGAGGCCGAGTGCCGTCGCCTCGCCGACGAGGTCGCCGCCCGCGAGGATCGCCTCGACATCCTGGTCAACAACGCCGGTGCCACCTGGGGCGCCCCCCTCGACGACTACGACGAGAAGGCGTGGGAGCGGGTGCTCGCCCTCAACGTCAAGGGCGTCTTCCACCTCACCAAGTTCCTGCGTCCCCTGCTGGCCAAGGCGGGCACCGCCGACGAGCCGGCCCGCGTCATCAACATCGGGTCGATCGACGGCATCCACGTGCCGATGCTCGAGACCTACGCCTACTCGTCGTCGAAGGCGGCCGTGCACCAGCTGACGCGCCACCTGGCCAAGCACCTGGCGCCCGAGATCACGGTGAACGCCATCGCCCCGGGGCCGTTCGAGTCGAAGATGATGGCGGCGACCCTGAACGCCTTCGGCGACCAGATCGCGGCGTCCGCTCCGCTCAAGCGCATCGGCCGGCCCGACGACATGGCCGGCACCGCCCAGTTCCTGGCCTCGCGCGCCGGCGCCTACCTCACCGGAGCGATCATCCCGGTCGACGGCGGCATCGCCACCGTCGCCTGACGGCGGCCGTCGCTACGAGGCGCCGACGGTGCCGCCCGGGTCGACCGGTGCCGGCTGGCCGTCCGGGGCCGGGGCGACGGGCGCCGCCAGCGGGTCGGAGAGGTCGGCGGGCGTGACGAGGAACACCGCCCCCGCGGACCAGGCGGGCAGCAGGTCCTCGGCCCGGGCTGCGGCCTCGCGGGCCGTCATCTCGCCCGACGCGACGGCCCGCTGCAGCTCCTCCCGGGCCCGCCGGTCGGCGGCCAGGGCGGGGCGGTCGGCGTCGCCGGCCAGCGCGATCAGCTCGTGGTCGGCGAGGTCGAGCGCGATGTCGATGTCGGTGTCGACCGCGACCTCGATCATCGCCCGCACCCGGTCGCCGGGGACGTAGACCCGGTCGTCGCCCAGGCCGGGGCTGTCGGCGAGCACGTCGACGCCGGCGTCCTCGAGCGCCAGCACCAGGCCCAGCCCGGGGCCGACCGCGCTGAAGGACCCCGTGCGGACGAGGACCGGGTCGTCGCCGGGGATCTCGTCGAGGCGGTCGCGCACCTCGGGCAGGAGGTCGGCGGCCAGCCCCGCCATCTCGGGCATCGGGACGTCGGCCCGGGCGGCGTCGACGCTGCTGAGCACGGTGAGCACGGCCATGCCGCCCAGGGCGACCCCGGTGAGGGCGCGGCGGGTGGCTGCGGGGCCGCGGTCGACGCCGACGGCCCAGAGCGCCCACAGCACGAGGACGCCGCCCACCATCCCGAGCACCCACGCCCAGTGCAACCGGTAGGCGAACAGCGAGCCGATCGTGCGGGCGGTGGCCACCACACCGACCACCGACGCCACCGCCCACACCGCGGCGAGGGCGCCCGCCGGCCACCGGCGGCGGCGCCAGGCGAGGTACGCACCGAGCAGGACCACGGGCAGCAGCACCGGGACGACCGTCTCGTAGACGGCGGCGGGCTCGGCCGTGAAGATCAGCCGCCCCTGGCCCGCGATCCACTCGGGCGGCATCGTGTACTGGTCGGCGACGACCCGCCAGCCCTCCAGCAGTGTGCGGGCCTCGTCGCCGCTCTCGCGGAACCAGCGGACGATGAGGCCGATGTTGCCCGGCTCGTGGACGAGCTGGTCGACGATCGGGGGCAGCCACAGCACCAGGGCGATCGCCGCCGACACGACCCCCGGAACGAGGAGCGCCCGCGGGGGGACGCGGTGCTCCGACGACCGGTCGCGCTCCACCGGGCCGTCGGCCGCGGTGTCGTCGGCGGCGGTGTCGCCGGCCGAGGTGTCGTCGGGGTCCCTGCTGCGCTCGCGCCGGGCCGCGACCACCGACGAGGCGACCGTCCACGCCACCACGCCCGCGAACAGCGGCACCGCCAGGGCGACGTAGCCAACGTGGGTCTGGACGACGAACGTCGCCACCACGGTGGCCACCGGCAGCGCCCAGCGCTCGCCGCACACCAGCGCCCACAGGAGGTACAGCAGCAGGCCGTACGGCAGCACGGTGATGTACGTGTTCCAGGACATGGCCAGGAACTGCGGGCCGAGGGCGTGGAGCAGGAGCGCGCAGCCGACGAGCGTCGCCAGCGCCAGGCCGCGGCCGCCCCGCCGGCGGGCGACGACGGCCATCCCCGCCACCGAGCCGCCGTTGACCAGCAGGGCGGCGGCGCACAGAGCGGCGCCGTCGCTGCCGAACAGGCGGTAGGGGACGGCCAGCACGTAGAACAGCAGCGGACCGGGGTGGTACCAGCCGTCGCGCGAGAAGGGCCCGACGTACTGGAGGGTGTGGCCCACGTCGCGGACGTGCATCTCGGTCGAGGCCAGGTCGCCCGTCATGAGCACGTCGCCGCGCACCGACACCAGCAGGTGCCAGGCCGACACCAGCAGCGGCACGAGGACCAGGACGATGGCCGCGGGCACGAGGAGGTCGCGCTCGGGGCCCGGGGCCGGGTCGACCTCGGGCTCGTGCGACGGGGCGACGGTCACCGGTGCTGCACCCACGAACGGGCGAGACTACGGCCTCCGGCGAGGGCGTGCGATCCGGCCCGTCGAGGGTCAGCCGGCCCGCAGGTCGGTCACCGTGCCCTCGACCACCCGACCCACGCGGCCGAGCACGCGCCGGGCGGCCAGGGCGACGACGGCGGCGACGGCGGCCACGACCAGGAAGGCCGATCGCAGGCCGAGCAGCTCGGCGAGCGCGCCCATCAGCAGCGGCTCGATCATGAAGCCGAGGCGGGCCGCCAGCGACACGGTCGCCGCGCCCGCCCCCGGCGCGACGCCCGGCGTCGTGGCGGCCGCCGAGAACGCCAGGGGGAACAGCCCGCTGGCGCCGGCCCCGGCCACCACCAGACCGATCGCGAAGGCGGCCGGGGCGTCGACCGTGACCCCGACCAGCAGGCCCGCCACGACGAGCAGCATCCCGCCCCGGAGCACCGAGGCGCCCCCGTGCCGGTCGGTGAGCCGGTCGCCCGCCAGCCGTCCGGCGAGCATGCCGGCGCTGAACGCGGCGAAGCCGAGGGCGGCCACCCCCGGGCCGGTGCCGAGGCGCTCGAGGCGCAGCGCCGACCAGTCCGACGGCGCGCCCTCGATCAGGGCCCCGGCCACGGTCACCGCGGCGAGGGCCAGCAGCGGGCCGCCCCAGCGGGGGGAGCGCGACGCGGGCACCCGGGAGGACGTGGGAGCCGGGCCCGCCACGCCGGCCACCCCCGGATGGCCCGCCGCCCCGGCACCGGTCGCGCCCCCGCCGGCGGGCGCGACCGCGGCGACGTGGTCGTCGGCCACCAGCCAGCGCCGGCTCCCGAGCGACACGCCGGCGATCACGATCCCCACGGCGAGCAGGTGCCACGTCAGGGACACCCCTGCGGCCGCCGCTGCGGCGGCCACGGCGGCGGCGCTGAGCGAACCCAGGCTCCAGGCGCCGTGCAGCCGGTGCAGCAGCGAGTGCGCCGACCGGGCCTCGTAGGCGGCCCCGTTGGCGTTCATGGCGATGTCCATGGTGGCGTCGGCGGCGCCGATGCCCGCCAGGGCCACGAAGAGCACGAGCGGATGGGGGGCCGCCCCCGCCGTCCACAGGCCGGCCGCCAGGGCGACGCCGGCCCCCACCGCGACGGGCCGACTGCCGACCCGCCCCACGGCGCGCCCGGCGAGCGGGCTGGCCGCCAGCGCGCCGGCGGCCATGCCCACGAGCACCAGGCCCAGGCCGGCGTCGGACAGCCCCAGCGCGGCCTGGCGATCGGGCAGGCGCGGCAGGAAGCTGGGTCCGCCGAGCCCGTTGGCGACGAACACGGCGGCGATGGCCGCCGGCCGGGCCCTCACCGGCGCGCGCGGTCGGCAGGCGGGGCGGCGGGCATCACCGGCCCCAGTGTGGCCGAGCCCGGCCGGGGAGCGGTCGGGCCGCCGGCGCTACCGGGGGACCTTCGACCAGGGCACGTCCTTGTCGACCCGCGGCTCGCCCGGCAGGCCGAGGACGCGCTCGCCGAGGATGTTGCGCTGGATCTCGGACGTGCCGCCCTCGATCGAGTTGGCCCGGGACCGCAGGAACATCTTGCGCGAGCTGCCCGGGGGCCCGGTGAGGCCGAGCTGCTCGGCCCGCTTCATCTCGTAGTCGTAGCCGACGAGCGCGTCGGCGCCGAGCAGGTCGACGCACAGCTCGTAGATCGCCATGTTGACCTCGGCGAACTTGAGCTTGGCGATCGAGCCCTCGGGGCCGGGGTTGCCGGCCCGCCGGTTCTGCCCCGCCCGGATGTTGGTGAGGCGCAGGGCCTCGGCCTCGATCCACAGCCGCGTGAGGCGGTCGCGGGCGGCGGCCGTCCGCTCGCCGGTCTCCTCGTTCCAGATGCGCACCGCCTCGGCGATCGCGCCGGAGCCGCGGGGCGGGACGCCACCCCCGCCGCCGCCGATGCTGGTGCGCTCGTTCATGAGCGTGGTCATCGAGACCCGCCAGCCCTCGCCGACGTCGCCGATGCGGTCGGCGTCGGGCACCCGGACCTCGGTCATGTAGACCTCGTTGAACTCCGCCTCGCCCGTGATCTGGCGCAGCGGCCGCACCTCGACGCCGGGAGCGTGCATGTCGAGCCCGAAGTAGGTGAGGCCCTTGTGCTTGGGGGCCTCGGGATCGGTGCGGGCCACGAGCATGCCCCGGTCGGCGATGTGGGCGAGCGTGTTCCACACCTTCTGGCCCGAGATGACCCACTCGTCGCCGTCGCGCACCGCCCGGGTGGCGAGGCCCGCCAGGTCGGAGCCGGCGCCGGGCTCGCTGAAGAGCTGGCACCAGGCGTCCTCGCCGGTGAAGGTGCGCCGCAGCAGGCGGTCCTTGAGGGCGTCGTCGCCGTTGGTGACGATCGTGGGGCCGGCCATGGCCAGGCCGAAGAAGTGCGGCGCCCCCGGGAACTTGGCGCCCGCCCCGTAGACGCGCCGGTCGATGTCCTTCTGCAGCACCGGCGGCAACCCGAGGCCGCCGCGGCCCTCGGGGAAGTGCACCCAGGCGAGCCCGAGGTCGTACTGGCGGCCGCGGAACTCGACCTGGGGGGTGGTCGTCGGATCGCAGTCGGCGAGCAGCTGGTCGACGCGCTCGTCGACGAGGGCGGTGGGATCGGCCATGGCCGCACGATACGCCTCCGGGCAATCACTTGACCAACGGTCAAGGTTGGTCGTGCGGCCTCCCGTCCCGGCCGGCCGACCGAGGGGCGACGTGTGCTCTGACCGCATGTCGGTGGTTGCCGGACGTCACCTCGCGACCAGGCGAGGGGGCGCGGGCCGTCAGCCGCGGTGCTCCTTCGCCAGCGCCGCCAGGGTGAACGACGCCGCCGTCGACCGCTCGGCCTCGGCGATGGCGCGCCAGACGGGCAGCAGGTCGTCGTCCCGCGCCGTGCCGTCCCGGCCCGTCTCCACGCGGTCGCCGCCGTCGAGCGCCCGCATGACGTCGGCGACGGTGATCACGTCGGGGGGGCGGGCCAGCCAGTAGCCGCCGTGGCCGCCGCGCCTCGACTGCACCATCCCGGCGCGCCGCAGCTCGGCGAGGATGTTCTCGAGGAACCCCACCGACACCGCGTGGCGCCCGGCGAGCACCTCGCCCTTCACCGGTTCCCCTGCGGCGGCCAGGTCGACGAGCGCGTCGAGGCCGTAGCGCAGCCGCGCGGTCAGCCGCATCGGCGCAGGCGGACGGGATGGCCGCAGGACCTCAAACGGATCATTCCGGTAATGTTGACTGAAATACTCCGGATTGTCTACGTTCGCTCTGCCGGCCGGGGGAGCCCGGCCACGACTCGCCAGCGGGCGAAGAAGGACAGACCACGATGAAGAACCGCTTGCGCACCGCGGTGGCGCTCGGCGCCGCCTCGCTGCTGGCCGTGTCTGCCTGTGGCAGCAACGACGACGGGGCCGGGGCATCGGACGACGAGACGATCAGCATCGTCGGGTTCGCCGTGCCCGAGGCCGCCAACAAGGCGATCGCCGAGGAGTGGGCGACGACCGACGAGGGCGAGGGGGTCGAGTTCAAGACCTCGTACGGCGCCTCCGGCGACCAGAGCCGGGCCGTCGAGTCGGGCCTCGACGCCGACTACGTGCACTTCTCGGTGGCCAGCGACGTCACCCGCCTCGTCGACGCCGGCCTCGTCGCGGACACCTGGGACGACGGCCCGACCAAGGGCATCGTGTCGTCGTCGGTCGTCGTCTTCGCCGTCCGCGAGGGCAACCCCGAGGGGATCGAGACCTGGGACGACCTCATCCGGCCGGGCATCGAGATCGTCACGCCCAACCCGGCGTCGTCGGGTGCGGCCCGCTGGAATGCTCTGGCCGCCTGGGGCCAGGTCATCAAGGGCGGCGGCAGCGAGGCCGATGCCCAGGCGTACCTGACCAGCTTCTTCAACAACGTCGTCGCCCTGCCCGGCAGCGGCCGCGACGCCACGACGGCGTTCCTCGGCGGCACCGGAGACGTGCTGATGGCCTACGAGAACGAGGCGATCCTCGCCCACCAGAACGGCGAGGAGTTCGACTACATCATCCCGGACACGACGATGCTCATCGAGAACCCGGCCGCGGTGCTCGAGGACGCGACGCCGAAGGCGCAGGAGTGGCTCGACTTCGTGCTGAGCGAGGACGGCCAGCGGCAGTTCGCGCTCACCGGCTTCCGCCCCGTCATCGACGGGGTCGAGTACGGCGAGGTCGAGGGCGCCAACGACCCGGCCAACCCCTACCCGGACGTGCCGAACCTGCTCACCGTCGAGACCGACTTCGGCACCTGGGACGAGCTGTCCGACAAGTTCTTCGACGAGGAGACCGGCATCGTCACGCAGATCATCGCCGCCTCCGGGAAGGGCGAGTGACGGCAGTCGCCGTGCCCCGGGGCCGGTCGGCGCGCAGGCGCCGGCCGGCCCGGCCGGGCGGGCTGTCCCGCGTCTCGGGGCTGGGCCTCGGCGTCGCCATGCTGTGGTTCAGCCTGCTGGTGTTGATCCCCCTGCTCGCGGTCGTCGTGACCGCGGCCGACGGCGGCTGGGAGACGTTCCGCGCCGCCCTCACCAACGAGCAGACCGCCGCCGCCATCCGCCTCACGGTGGGGATGGCCCTGCTCGTCACGGCGATCAACGTCGTGATGGGCACGCTGATCGCCTGGGTGCTCGTGCGCGACCGCTTCGTCGGCAAGCGGGTGCTCGAGGTGCTGATCGACATCCCGTTCGCGCTGCCGACCATCGTCGCCGGCCTGGTGCTGCTGTCGCTCTACGGCAACGACAGCCCCGTCGGCGTCAACGTCGCCAACACCCGCGGCGCGGTGTTCCTCGCCTTCCTGTTCGTGACGCTGCCGTTCGTCGTGCGGACGGTGCAGCCGGTGCTCGCCGAGCTCGACCGCGACGCCGAGGAGGCCGCCGCCTCGCTGGGCGCCAGCCGGTTCACGACCTTCCGCCGCATCGTGCTGCCGGCCCTGACGCCGGCCATCGCCGCCGGTGCCGCCCTCAGCTTCGCCCGCGCCGTCAGCGAGTACGGCGCGCTGGTGCTGCTGTCGGGCAACCTGCCGTTCAAGACCGAGGTCACGTCGGTGCGCATCCTCAGCAGCATCGAGAACGACAACCTGACCAGCGCGGCCGCGGTCGCCACGATCCTGCTCGCCATCTCGCTGGCCGTGATCGTGACGCTCGACGTCGTCCAGCGCCGGATCGCCCGTCGTGGCTGAGCCCGTCGACGCCCCCGGGCCGGCCGACTCCGCGCCCGCCGACGGCCGCCGCGCCCGCCGGGGCTCGCGGCGGCGTCGCCCGCGTCCGGCGGTCGGGCGCTACGTCCAGCGGCTGATCGTCGTCGCCTACCTCTTCTTCCTCGTCGCCTGGCCGGTCTCGCTGGTGGCCAAGAACGCCTTCGCCGACGGGCTCGTCGACATGCGCTCGATCCTCGACGACCCCGACGTGATCCACGCCCTGCGCCTGACCGTCTACGTGGCGATCGTCGCCGTCGTGATCAACACGGTGTTCGGCGTCGGCATCTCGATCCTGCTGGTGCGCTACGAGTTCCCGGGCCGGAGGGCGCTGAGCGCGCTCATCGACCTGCCCCTGTCGGTCTCTCCCATCGTCGTGGGCCTGTCGCTGGTGCTCGTGTACGGCGGTCGGAACGGCTGGTTCGGCCCCGCGCTCGAGGACGCCGGCTTCCAGGTCATCTACGCCACCCCCGGCATCATCATGGCCACCGTGTTCGTCGCGCTGCCGCTCGTCGTGCGAGAGGTGGTGCCGGTGCTGGAGGAGGTCGGCATCGAGCAGGAGCAGGCCGCGTGGAGCCTCGGCGCCAACGCGGTGCAGACGTTCCGCCGCATCACCCTGCCGTCGATCCGGTGGGCCCTCGTGTACGGGGTCGTGCTCAGCCTGGCCCGGTCGCTCGGCGAGTTCGGGGCGGTGAAGGTCGTGTCGGGCAACGTCCTCGGCGAGACCCGCACGGCCACGCTCGTCGTCGAGGAGAAGTACCTGAACTTCGACCGCGGCGGCGCCTACGCCACCGCTTTCCTGCTCACGATGGTGGCCGTGGCCTGCATCGTCGTCGTGTCGTTCATCCGCCCCGACGAGGGGCAGCCGTGACCCGCCTCCGGAGGCACCCATGAGCATCGAGGTCGATCGCGTCGGCAAGCGCTTCGGCGACTTCGTCGCCCTGGACGACGTGACCGTCAGCATCCCGACCGGCCAGCTCACCGCCCTGCTCGGCCCGAGCGGGGGCGGCAAGTCGACCCTGCTGCGCATCATCGCGGGCCTCGAGCACGCCGACGAGGGGTCGGTGCACATCGAGGGGGTGGACGCCACGTTCCTGCCGCCGCAGAAGCGCAACGTCGGCTTCGTCTTCCAGCACTACGCTGCGTTCAAGCACCTCTCGGTGCGGCGCAACGTGGCGTTCGGGCTCGAGATCCGGAAGCGCCCGAAGGCCGAGGTCCGCCGCCGCGTGGACGAGCTGCTCGAGCTCGTCCACCTCGAGCAGTTCGCCGACCGGCTGCCGGCGCAGCTCTCGGGCGGCCAGCGCCAGCGCATGGCCCTGGCCCGGGCGCTGGCGGTCGAGCCCACGGTGCTGCTGCTCGACGAGCCGTTCGGGGCGCTCGACGCCAAGGTGCGCAAGGAGCTGCGCGACTGGCTGCGCCGGCTGCACGACGAGGTGCACGTCACGACGGTGTTCGTCACCCACGATCAGGAGGAGGCCCTCGAGGTCGCCGACGAGATCGTGGTCATCAACGACGGGCGCATCGAGCAGATCGGCAGCCCCGACGTGCTGTACGACGAGCCGGCCAACGACTTCGTCATGCGGTTCCTCGGCCCGGTCACGCAGCTCGGTCCCGACCTCGTGCGGCCGCACGACGTCGAGGTGCACGCATCCGACCCGGGTGGGGCGGTGGCCGGCTCGGTGACCCGCGTCGTGCGCGTGGGGTTCGAGGTGCGGGTCGAGGTGGCCACGACGGACCAGGTCGTGCTGGTCACCCTGACGCGCACGCAGTTCCAGGGGCTGGGGCTCGATGTGGGGTCGTCGGCGTGGGTGCGGCCGGTGCCCGGCGCGCCGACCGTGCGCGCCGAGGGCTCGCCACCGGGCGACGGCGAGCTCGTCGCGGCCGGTTGA
>Ga0111538_10006206_pt1 | contig 16218 bp, 10 predicted proteins | sample SoiMethybrSBSTD1_FD_79669 | JGI IMG/M metagenome (GOLD analysis project Ga0111538, IMG submission 79669) | Bulk soil microbial communities from a Populus tree surrounding site in Tennessee, USA - Soil MetaG P. TD hybrid SBSTD1 (version 2)... | ecosystem: Environmental > Terrestrial > Soil >...
AAGGGCCTGGTCGTGGTCACCGGGCCCACCGGCAGCGGCAAGAGCACGACGCTCGCCACCTTGATCGACTACATCAACGACAACCGCGCCGACCACATCATCACGATCGAAGATCCGATCGAGTTCGTGCACTCGAACAAGCGCTGCCTGGTGAATCAGCGCGAAGTGGGAATGAACACGCGCTCGTTCAAGCGCGCTCTACGCGCCGCGCTGCGCGAGGATCCGGATATCGTACTGGTCGGTGAGATGCGCGATCTCGAGACGATCGCGATCGCGATCGAAACCGCCGAGACCGGCCACCTGGTGTTCGGGACCTTGCACACCAACGGCGCCACCAGCACCGTCGACCGCATCATCGACCAGTTTCCACCGGATCAGCAGGCGCAGATCCGGACCATGCTCAGCGAGTCGCTGCGCGGCGTGATCGCTCAAGTGTTGTGCAAGAAGAAGGGCGGCGGCCGCGTCGCCGCTTACGAGACTTTGATCACGACGGCGGCGATCTCGAACCTGATCCGCGAAGGCAAGACCTACCAGCTGAACAGCGTGCTCCAGACCGGCAAGCAGCTCGGCATGCAGATGCTGAACGACCACCTGTTTCAGCACGTGAAGGCCGGGCTCGTGGAGCCCGAAGAGGCTTACATGAAGTCGAACGACAAGAACGCGTTCAAGGAGCTCTTGGCGAAGAGCGGCGTGCAGCTCAAGATCTGAGCTCAACGCTGTGTGAGGGTAACGGTTCCTTCGGGTCTCGCCGTCTTCAGATACGCCATGGCGCCCGAGTCGTTCATGAATTGGGCGCCGAAGAAGGCCGTGACATACGCCTGGGTGAGTCCGGCGGGCGGTCGCATTGTCGAGGTAGCTGAAGGTCTGCGAGGGATCGCTCTGGCGTGGCCCCGTGCCGCAGCCTGGCGCGAAGCCTTCGATCAAGCCGGCGAGGTCGGAGAACGACCAGTGGCCCGCGTCCTTGACCGAGAGCAGCCACGCGGCCGCCGGGTAGTTTTCGTAGTTCTGTCGAATCAGGTCGTTGCCGGCCGCGCCGAAGGCGTTGTCCTCCTCGGCCAGCATGAAAAATCCGGGCTTGGTCAGCGCCGACAGCGTGACTCCGGTCAAGATCGGGTTTTCCGGAGGGGCTGCCAGCAGCGCTCCGGCCTTCACTCGCGCGTCGTTCTGCAGCACGAGCCCGGTGGTGATCGAGCCGAAGCTGTGTCCGAACATGCCGATCCGCGCTTCGTCGAGTCGTCCCTGTAGCGGAACCGGCAAGTCCACGCTGTCTCCCGTCAGCGCGTCGATGACGTCGCGCACGTCCAGGCCGCGCGTCTGGAGGAACTCGGGGTCCAGGCGCGACGGCGAGCTCGCGAGCTCGTCGTAGAGGGTGTTGCCTTCGTGATCGAGCGCCGCCACGACGAAGCCCCAGCTCGCGAGCCGCTCTGCCACCGAGAGCTCCGAGAAACGGGTGCACACGTGGCAGTGCGAAAACAAGATCAGCGGCCACGGTCCTCCGCTCTCGGCCGGCGTCGCGTCGAGCGCGGCGTGCATCACGCGCGAGACGCAGCCTTCCGGCGCGGCGGCCACGAGTTCTGCCAGTGTCTGGCGGCGCGTTCCGGGCGGCTCGATCTCGGACAGCGGATGGCCGACCGTGGCTTCGGACGCTGCCGCCGGCGTCGCCGGGTACCAGATCTGCACCGGCAGAATCCGTGCGTCGTGGGCAGAGAGCTCGAATCGCGTCGTGCCGACCACATACGGTCCGGCTTGCTCGGGATCGATCGGCGCCGCAGGGGGATTCTGGGGCGCGGCAGCGTCGTCGGAACAGCCGGAAAGCGAGAGTAGAAAAGCAAAGAGTACGGAAACTCGAAGCAGCATGAGCGCATCGTGGCGCGGGCAAGGTTAGAGCGAAAGTGGTTACCGAGAGTCATTGGTGGCCACTTCTGTCGATCCGTGGCCGCGCCTGCTAGGGTATGCGGCTTCGAGAGCGAAGGACCATGCAGCGGCGCCCAGGCGATACGACGACGCGTGGCGTCCTCGCGGCGACCTTCGCATCAGCGGCGGTGATCGCGCACCTCGTTGCTGCCAAGGCCGCGCGGGACGCGCTGTTTCTTTCGCGTTTCGAGGTCGCGCTGCTGCCCCGGATGATGATCCTGGGCGCTCTGGTGTCGCTCGCGATGGCGCTGGTCGCGGCTTGGCTGATGAGCCGCCGCTCGCCGGCGCGGCTCTTGTTCGGCGCGCTGAGCGCGAGCGCGCTCCTGTACGCGGCGGAGTGGGCGCTGCTGGACAGCGCGCCGGAGGCGGTGGCGATTGCGCTGTACGTTCACGTGTCCGCCCTCGGCGCAACGTTCGTGGCCGCGCTGTGGTCGGTGGTGAACGAGCGTTTCGATCCCCACACCGCCAAGCGCGAAGTCGGGCGTATCGCGCTCGGCGGAAGCTTTGGCGGCGTGCTCGGCGGGATCGCCGGCTGGCTCGTCAGCGGCGCGCGTGGCGTCGCTTACCTCTTGGCGATGCTGCTGGTCCTGAATCTCTTGACGATGGCCGCGGTGACCGTGCTCGCGCGCTCGGGCCGCGCGCTGCTCGCGACCGGCAAGCGCGTGCGCCCGGACCCGACGTCGGGGACGTCCGGCTTCAAGGCGCTGCGCCAGAGCCCGTATCTCGCGACGCTGGCGGGGTTCGTCGCGCTGATCGCGCTGAGCTCGGCTCTGCTCGACTACGTGATGAGCGCACGCGTGGTCGCGCGCTACACCGAGGCCGCGCAGCTGGCAGCGTTTTTCGCGCTGTTCCACGCGTCGCTCGGGGTGCTGGCAATGCTGGTTCAACTGGTCGTCACGCGGGCTGCGCTCGAGCGCTTCGGGCTCGCCGGGACGGTCGCGCTGCTGCCGGCCACGGTGATCGCGCTCGGCTGCGTCGGGCTCGGCGTGCCGCAGCTCTGGTCGGCAGTGCTGCTTCGAGGCTCGGAGGGCCTCGCGCAAGCGTCGTTTTTCCGCGCCGGCTACGAGCTCTTCTATACGCCGCTGCCGCGCGCGCAGAAGCGTCCTACCAAGATGTTGATCGACGTCGGCGTCGATCGACTGGGGACGGTGGCCGGCGCCGGGCTGGCGCTGCTCGTGGTCGCGAGCTTCGGCCCGCGCGCCGTGATCGTGCTGATCGGCGTGGCGATGGGCGTATCGATGGGCGCGCTGCTCTGCGCGTCGCGGCTGCACCGCGGTTACATCGACGCCCTGGCCGGCCGCCTGCGCCGCGGCACGCTGAAACTCGACGAATACTCGATCTTCGACGGCACCACGCGGCGCACGCTCGCTGAAACGGCGTCGCTCGATCGCAAGCAGCTGCTCGAGGCGATCGAGCGCCAGCACAGCGCTCCGCCGCCGGGTTCGGAGCCACCGCAAACGGAGTCCGACGAGCGCGAAGACACGGTGCTGGTGGGGCCGGCCGCGGCGGGCTTCGAGGCCGCACCGAGTTACGTGGGGCTCGAGCTCGGGTCCACGCAGGCGTTTCCTCCGCGTGCCGCCGCGGTAGCGGACGATCCTCTGATCCAATCGATTCTGGACCTGCGCGGCGGCGATCTGGGCCGCGTGCGGTCGGTGCTGGCGGCGCCGCTCGCACCGGAGCTGGTGGCCCACGTCGTGCCGCTGCTCGCACGCGACGAGGTGGCGCGCGAGGCGCTGCGGGCGCTGCAGGGCGTCGCCGAGCGCGCGACCGGCAGCCTGGCCGACGCGCTGCTCGATCCGAGCCGTGACGTGATCGTGCGCCGGCGCTTGCCCCGCGCCTTCGAGCGCACCCCGACGCCGCGCGCGGTGCGGGTACTGATCGAAGGGCTGTTCGACACGGAGCTCGAGGTGCGGCACCAGTGCGCGCTCGCCTTGTTGCGGCTGGCGGAGCTCGCCGAGGGCGTCACGTTCCCGAGCGATCGCATCCTGGAAGCGGTCGCTTTCGAGCTCTCCGGCGAGCCCAAATCGAAGCCGCCGTCGGCGCGTTCCGACGCCCTCGACGAGGCGCCCGGCTTCGGCGACGCCAGGGTGCGCGGGCGAGCGCCCCGCGACGTCGAGCACGTGATGACGTTGCTGGCACTGGTGATCGAGCGCGAGCCGGTCCGGCTCGCCTACCACGCGCTCCACGCCGACGAGCCGGCAATCCGTGGCACGGCGCTCGAGTACCTGGAAAATGTGCTGCCGGAGCGGGTCAAACACGGAGTCCTCGCGCTCTTGTCGCGCTCGATCGAAGCCCCGCGGGCGCGGCCCGAGCGGCGCGACGCCCGCGCGTTGCGGGCCGAGCTCGAGAAATCGCGCGAGCTGGTGATGCCCGCGGAGCTCAGGAACCCCCAGCGCCAGGGTTAGGCCGCGGCGCTGGGCGCACGGTAGCCGAGCAAGCCGCGCGTCTCGATCAGCGCCGCGACTTCGGGCGGGGCCATGTCGTGCCAGCTCGGGTCGCCCGAGCGGATCTTGGCCAGCGCGACGCGCGAAAGGATCGGTAGGCAGCGGGGGTCGAAGTTCATGAGTTTCTTGATCGCGAAGCCAGGCGATGAAACTCGAAGTAGTCGGAGACCAGCACGGTCTTTCCGGCAGCGCACAGCATGTCGGCACGCGCCAGAAAATCCGAGCGATCGACCGTGCCGCCGTCGCGCAGGTTCTGCATCGTGAGCTCCATCAGCTCGACGCTCTCCGCGCCTGCGCCGGCCTCGGCGGCGAAACGCTCGCGCGCGGCGGGGGCGGACTGTCGGAGATCACACGATCCCCGGCCGTGCCCGTCGCGCCCGCCGCGGCCGTCGCAGCCGCCGCGCCCGTTGCGCCCGTCGCGCTGATCGGCCGCGTCTGCGGAACCCGCACCGTGCGGCACCGAGCGCGCTTCCAATCCAGAGGCCGGAAACGAGCAGCGCGGTCGCACGGCAAGCGAGCTTTTTCATCGATTTCGATTGCACGACGACCGCACGAGGCGCGAAAGGCAAAAGTTTTTGCGCCAAGTCCCGGCCCCGACTCGAAGCGTTCCCGGCGTCCGGCGCCTCGGATGCGAGGGCCGGATTCGCGTCCGTCGCTCTTCGTGGAACCCGCTTCCCCACAGCGACCGTCGGCCCGGAGCTCGCGACGATCGCCGAAACGCGACGATCGCCGAAAGACGATCGTCGAAAGACGATCGTCGAAAGCGGGCGTGTGTGCTCTCTCTTCGATCGACCGAATTGATGGCCTGGCAACCGTTGCTCGAGCATCGATTGGTCGTGCACGGCCTGCATAAGTGCCTGAAATGACTTGGTCACCCTCGGTGAGCTCTGGCTCGCAGCCTGTTCAGCCTCGTTGAAATCCGCCGAAACGGTCGTGGTTCTCGGGGCGGACGAATCGAGGGCCATGCAACGGTTGCCAGGACACCAGTTTCGCAAAACGGCTAGGGCGCTCCGGGGCGTTTCGAATTTTGGGGGATCGAGCCGCGCGGTTCCGCGCCGGACCGACAACCAGGAGCCGGCCAGCGGAGCCAGGGGGGGTGTCAGCGCGGCGGGCGAAATTCGCGGCGCGCTGAGCTGAGCGTCAATCGAGCTTCAAGCGGCGTTCGAGCGTGAGGCCGAGGCGCTCCATGCGCCGGTACAACGCTTGGCGGCTCATGCCGAGATCTGCTGCGGCGCGAGAGACCACGCCGTTGGCGCGGCGCAGGGCTTCTTCGAGTTTGGCGCGGCTGGCCTCGTCGGCGGTATCGGCAGCGGGATTCGGGGCGGGGTCGCTGGTACGCCTGGCCGCTGGTGTCTCGGAGCTCGAGCCGGTGCGGGCTCCGGAGGCGTCGAGCCCGAGATCGGGTGCTTCGATCACGCCGTTTTTGGCGACGAGCAGCGCGCGGCGCATGCGGTTTTCGAGCTCGCGCACGTTGCCGGGCCAGTCGTGCCGCAAGAGCGCGAGCTCGGCGCTGCGGCCGAGCGCGGGCCGGGAGGGGCCCTCGCCGTGGAGCGTGACGAAGTGGCGCGCCAGCGGCACCACGTCGTCCAGCCGCTCGCACAGGGCCGGTACCGAAAGTTCGATGACGTTGAGGCGGAAGTACAGGTCTTCCCGGAAGCGGCCGTCGCGGATCGCGCGCGGCAGGTCGGCGTTGGTCGCGCTCAGGATCCGCACGTCGACCTTGCGCGTGGTGCTGCTGCCGAGCCGCTCGAACTCACCGGTCTGGAGCACGCGCAAAAGGCGCATTTGCCCGCTCGCCGAGAGGTTGCCGATCTCGTCCAAGAACAGGGTGCCGCCGTGAGCGGCCTCGAAGCGGCCCACGCGCAGCTTGGTGGCCCCGGTGTAGGCCCCCGGCTCGGCGCCGAACAGCTCGGCTTCGAGCAGCTGGTCGGGCAGGCCCCCGGCGTTCACTTCGACGAACGGTTTGTCGCGACGGCGCGAGTTCTTGTGCACGATGTGCGCGACGCGTTCCTTGCCGGATCCGTTGGGACCGGTGATGAGCACCGGAACCTCGGAACGCGCGACCTGGAGCGCCAGGCTCACGAGCGCGTGGGCTTCGGCGCTTTCGTAGACCATGCCCGCGAGGTCGTGAGAGCTCGAAAGCTGGTCGCGCTCGCGGCCGGTCTTGGCGCGCAGCCGCACGTTTTCGCGCCCGAGCTCGTACATTTTCAGCAGGTTTTGTACCGAGAGCACGAGCTTCGCGTCGTCCCAGGGCTTTTTCAGGTAGTCGGCCGCGCCTTCTTTCACGAGCTCGATCGCGGTCTCGAGCGAGCTCCAGGCCGTCATGAGCAGCACCGGCAGATCGGGGTCGAGCTTTCGGAGCTGTCGAAACAGCGCGATCCCCTCCTGGCCGGAAGTGGTGTCTTCCGTGAAGTTCATGTCCTGGATCACAACGCCGACGTCGTCGTTGGCGACCAGGGACAGCGCCTTTTCCGGACCGTCCGCGCTCAGGGTCTCCAGGCCGTGAATCTGGAACAGGACTTCGAGCGCGGTGCGCACGGCGCCCTGGTCGTCCACGATCAGCACTTTGGCCATCGGTGTCGTCACGTTATCAATAGCTCCGGGACAAGCGTCAAGGCTCAGCCGCGCCCGAGGGCGTAGAGCAGTCGGGCGCGGGCCACTCGCTGATCGACGCGGGCGCGCAAGGCGTCGAGCCGGGCGCGCGTGAGCCCGGTTTCGGCGTCGGTCAGCTCGACGCTGGTGGCGCGTCCGACCTGAAACAGCGCGCGCCGCACGCGATAGGCCTCTTCGGCCGCGACCCGCTGCTCGGCCGTGGCCTGAACCGCGGCGTTCGCCTGGATTTCCTGCTCGCGGGCCTCCGTGACCTCGATCCTGAGCGAGTCCGCGAATGCCGCGCGCTCGGCGAGCACGCTCGCTTGCTGGGCGTCGACATTGCGGCCCGATGCCGCGGCACCCGGGACGTCGCTCAGGGTCCAGGAGAGCTGAAGCCCGAGATCCCAGCTCGACCTGAACGCGTCTTGTTGCGGAAAGACACGCTGATTGGGGTTTGCGTAGTAGCCGTTGGCGAACGCGTCGAGCCGCGGCAGATAGCCGGCACGCTCCACGTCGGCCTGGAACCCGAGCGCGCGCGCCTGTGCGGAGAGCGCTTTCAGTTCCGGTCGGCGCAGCTTGGCCTCGTTCCAGAGCCCGTCGACGCTGTCGGGTAGCCCGGCGCGCGGCGGGTTCGTCAGCACGTTTTCGCCGATCGCCAAGCTCGAGCGTCGAGTGTCGTGCATCAGCGTGCGCAGTTGCTCCTCGGTCACGCGCACCAGGCTGCGCGCCCGTTCGGCGAACAGCACGTTCTGGGCGCGCTGCGCTTCGACCGCGAGCACGTCTGCAAGCGTCGCACTTCCGGCGTTTTCGGCCTTGCGCACGTCGACCAGGTGGGCTTCCGACTGGGCGACCGCGCGCTCGGCGACGATCAGATCGAGCTTGGCGCGCACCCAGCCGTAGTACGCGAGGCGGCCGTCTGTCGCGGTCTTCTGCTGTGTCGCGGTTTCGTTCAGCTGCGCGGCGCGGACACCGTACTTGGCCGCGTCGTGGCGGGGTCCGATACGCGTGAAGTAGTCCGAGAGCGGGACGCTGAGGCTGGCCTGGAACAGGTACTGGTTTTTGATGGTCGGGAACTCGAGCGGCACGTTGACGAGCTGGGTGCCCGCGGGCAAGGGTCCCGGACCGGCCGCGGGCGCAGCGACGATGCTGACGTTGCCGTCGCCCGACTCGTCCGAGACGCGCGTGTAGCGAGCGAGCGCCGCGACGCGCGGCACATACGCCGCCGCGGCGCGATCGACGTCGGCGGCCGCGGCGAGCACGTCGGCACGCCGTGCGCGCACCTGATTGCTGGTCGAACGGGAGCGCGCGGCGGCGGTCTCGGCGGTGAGTCCACCGGGGACACCGAGTTCCGCGTCGAGCCGAGCGTCGAGCTCGCCGGCGGTCGAAGTCGTGGTTTGCGCAACGACGCGCGAGGCTAGAGTGAGCTGGGCGAGCGCGGCGAGAAGAATGAACTTCCGAGTCTGGAGTTTCGTGCGAGCCATGATGCCGGGCGCTTTTTCACGCCGCGTGCCAAGGCCCGAGCGGCTGAACGCCTTAAAGGTGTGACGGCGGGTGGACGAGCGTCCGGCGGACGGCGCCGGCCCGGACACTTGTCCGCGCGGCGGACACCGGGATTTCTCGAGGAAAATTCGGGAAACCGTGTTGGCGCGGAGCGTGCAATCGCGGCGGCCATCCACGGAGCCCGTCATGCAACAGAGTTCCCTTCGTCCCTCAGTCTGGTTTTCCACCGCGGTCGTCGGCCTCGCGCTTCAAGTCAGCGGGTGCTCGAGCCGGGCCGCGGCGAGCTCGCTGCCCGAGGACCCGATCGTCCGGATCCCGCTGACCCAGGTCGGCGCGCGTCAAGTCCCGCGTGAGCTCGTGCTCACCGGAACCCTGGTCGGCAACCGCCAGTCGGACGTGGCCGCCGACACGGCCGGCAAGGTCACCGCGACTTTCGCCGAGCGCGGCGAGCTTTTGAAGAAGGGCGCGCCGATCGTCAAGCTCGACGCCAGCAACGCGGCGCTGAGCAGCGCCGAAGCGTCGGCGCAGGTCCAGGTTGCGCGCGCCGAGCGTGAAAACGCCAGGCTGGAATGCGACCGCGCGGAGAAGCTCTTCGCCGAGCGCGTGATCAGCCGCGCCGAGTACGATCGGATGCGCACCAGCTGCGCGACCGCGAGCTTCTCGGCCGAGGCCGCCGGGGCGCGGGCGCAGATGGCGAGCAAGGCCGTCGGCGACGCCACCGTGCGGGCTCCGTTCAGCGGCGTGATTGCCGAGCGCCACGTCAGTCTCGGCGAGTACGTGCAGCCGGGCAAGCGCATCGCGACCCTGGTCGAGCTCGACCCGCTGCGCCTCGAAATCGCGGTGCCGGAACACGCGATCGCCACCGTCCGCGAGGGCAGCACGGTGAAGTTCGAGGTGGCGGCGTATCCGAACCAGCGTTTCTCAGGCGCGGTGCGCTACCTCGGTCCGTCACTGCGCCGCGCGGGTCGCGACCTGGTGATCGAGGCGCTCGTGCCCAACGCGAAACGGCTGCTCTACCCGGGGATGTTCGCCACCACGCGCATCGTGGTCGGCAGCGATGCGCGGCCGATCTTGCCGGCCTCGGCCCTCGGCGGCAACGGCAGCTCGCGGCGCGCTTTCGTGGTGAAAGACAAGCACCTCGAGGAGCGCGTGGTCCTGATCGGCGAGCCCGTCGATTCCGGCTTCAGCGTGCTGTCGGGTGTGAACGCGGGGGATCGCGTGGCGCTCCAGATCGGCGGCGACGTCAAGGACGGCGTCCGCGTCGAGTAGCGCACGCCAAGACCATCCAGATTCGTGAACAAGGAGATCCGTCATGCAATGGCTTGCCAGTGTCAGCGTGCGCCGCCCGGTGTTCGCTACCGTGCTCGTGCTTTCGGTGTTGGTGATGGGCATCGTCGGCTACTTGAACCTCGGGGTCGATCGCTTCCCCAAGGTCGAGTTTCCGTCGGTGGTGGTGGTGACGCGCCTGCCCGGCGCCACGCCCGATCAGATGGAGACCGACGTTTCCGACAAGATCGAGGAAGCGGTCAACACCATCAGCGGGATCGAGGAGCTGCGCTCGACCTCGAGCGAAGGCGTTTCACAGGTCTTCGTCCAGTTCGTGCTCGAGAAGGACGCCGACATCGGCGCTCAGGAGATCCGCGACAAGCTGTCGACGGTGCGAGCCGACCTGCCGAAGGACATCGAGGAGCCGGTCGTCTCCAAGATCGATCCGGAGGCGTCGCCGGTTCTGTATCTGGCGCTGCGTTCGGACAAACCGGTGCGCGAGATCACCGAGGTTGCGGACAAGGTCGTGCGGCGGCAGCTGCAGACGGCATCCGGCGTCGGTCAGGTCAACGTCGTCGGCGGCAGCAAGCGGCAGGTCAACGTCTGGGTCGACCCGGGCAAGCTGCGCGCATTCGAGCTGACCGCGGCCGACGTGGAACGCGCGGTGGCGGGCCAGAACGTCAATTCACCCGGCGGGCGCATCGAAAGCGGCCCGACCCAGCTCGGCCTGCGCATCCGCGGCCGAGTCACGAGCCCCGCCGAGCTCGGTGATCTGGTGCTCGGCGACCGCGACGGCCGCGTGCTGCGCGTGCGCGACGTTGCGCGCATCGAAGACGGCAAGGAGATCGCCGAAACCGCTGCAATTCACGACGGGCGCCCGGCGGTGATGCTGTCGATCCGGAAGCAATCCGGCTCGAACAGCGTGGCCGTCGTCGACGGCGTGCTCGAGCGCATGAAGGAAATCACGCTGCCTGCCGGCTACGCGCTCGAGGTGGTCCGCGACAACACTCAGACCATCCGCACCAGTGTGCACGCCGTCAAAGAGCACCTGATCCTGGGCGGCTTGTTCGCGGGCCTGGTGGTCTTGATCTTCCTCGGCAACTTGCGCAGCACGGTGATCGCCGCCTTCGCGATCCCGGTCTCGATCATCGGCACCTTTGCGCTGATGTGGCTGAAGGGGTTCACCCTGGATACCATCACGCTGCTCGCGCTGGCGCTCGCGGTCGGCATCGTGATCGACGACGCGATCGTGGTGCTCGAGAACATCCAGCGTTTCGTCGAGGAAAAGCGGATGCCGCCGAAACAAGCGGCGATCGAGGCGACGCGCGAGATCGGCCTGGCCGTGCTGGCGACGACGCTGTCGCTGCTCGCGGTGTTCGTACCGGTCGCCTTCATGAGCGGTATCGTGGGGCGCTTTCTCGAGAGCTTCGGCATGACGATGGCGTTCTCGATCGCGGTCTCGATGTTCGTGAGCTTCACCCTGACGCCGATGCTGTCGTCGCGCTGGCTCGCCGCGGCGCGGCCGATCGGATCGGGCCCCGAGGGCCGTCACCACAAGAAGCCGGTGCTCGAGCGCATGGTGGACGCGCTCTACCTGCCGGTGGAGCGGGCGTACGTGAAGGTCCTTTCGTGGGTGATGCGCCGGCGCTGGGTGGTGGTGGTGGCGTCGGTGGCAGCGCTCGCCTCGGTCGTGCCGCTGATGGGCAAGGTGAGCAAGGGCTTCTTGCCGAAGAGCGACGACGCCGAGTTCGAGATCAACCTGCGCGCTCCCGAGGGCACCAGCCTCGAAGCCACCGCGCTGGCGGCCGAGCGGATCGCGCGTGAAACCCGCGGCTTTCCCATGGTCAAGAGCACGCTGGTTACGATCGGCGACAACAACGAGCGCGCGCCGAATACGGCCAACGTCTACGTCAAGCTCTCGAATCCGGAGGAGCGCGAGGACAACCAGGAAGCGGTGATGGCGCGCGTACGGCGCGAGATCGTGACCAAGCAGCCGCAGAACTACCGGATCGACGTTTCCGAGGTGCCGATGTTCTCGGGCGGCGGCCGCTACGTACCGATCATGTACGAGATCACCGGCCCCGACCTGAAACAGCTCGAGCTTTACACGCAGAAGCTGGTCGCGGCGGTGAAGCACATCCCGGGCGCGGTCGACGTCGACTCCAACGCGGTCGGCGGAAAGCCCGAGCTCACGGTATCGATCGATCGCGCGCGGGCGGCCGACCTCGGTGTGTCGCAGACCGATCTGGCCGCGACTCTGCGGCTCCTGGTCGGCGGACAGCAGGTCTCCACCTACGAGGAAGACGGTCAGACCTACGACGTCTATCTGCGCGCAGAAGAGCGTTACCGCGTTGACGCCACGGGGTTGTCGCTGGTCAACGTGCCTTCGAAGAAGCTCGGCACCGTGCCGCTGCTCGACGTGGTCAAGGTCGGCACCGAAAATGCGCCGGCCAAGATCGAGCGCTCGAACCGCAAGCGCCAGGTGATGATCCTGGCGAACCTCGCCGAGGGGCACTCGCAGAGCGGCATCATCGAAGGCGTGGAGCGCGAGATCCGCGCGCTCCACATGCCGGCGGGCTACGTGGCGGCGCCGATCGGTCAATCCAAAGAAATGGGCAAGACCGCCAACGCGTTCCTGATGGCGTTCGCGCTGTCGCTCCTGTTCATGTACCTGGTGCTGGCCGCGCAGTTCGAGTCTTGGCTGCACCCGGTCACGATCCTGATCGCGCTGCCGCTGACCCTGCCGTTCGCGCTGGTGTCGCTGCTCTTGCTGCGCCAGTCGCTGGACATCTACTCGATGCTCGGCCTCTTGGTGTTGTTCGGCGTGGTCAAGAAGAACGCGATTCTCCAGATCGACCACACCAATCACCTGCGCGCGAACGGCATGGAGCGGCTGGAGGCGATCCTGACGGCGAACAAAGATCGCCTGCGGCCGATCCTGATGACCACGGTCGCGTTCGTGGCCGGCATGATTCCGCTCGCCTTGTCGAACGGAGTCGGCTCGGGCTTCAACCGCGCAACGGCGGGCGTGATCGTGGGCGGGCAGGTGCTCTCGCTCTTGCTCACCTTGCTCGCGACGCCGGTGGTCTACTCGCTGTTCGACGACCTCGGCAGCGCGATCAAACGGCGGGTCGGGCGCCTTTCCAGGCCGCCCTCGGCACGGGAAGACGACCTGCCTCGGGACACCCTGCCCGACGCCGCGTTGAGCACCTGAGCACGCGCGATGTCCCACGAACTTCAGTCCACGGAGCGCCGCCTCGTCGTTACCCGGGTAACCGGGTACCGGGGCGGCGCTCGGCATATTTCGCGGAGCTCGAGCCGCGCCGGCGGGACTCGCGCTAGGCTCGCGCGCGCGATGACGGATCTCGGCCTGCGACCGCGGCTGCTTCTGGCCGGAAGCGTGCTCGTGATCCTGCCTCTGGCCGCGGCTTTCGCCTTGATCTCGGCGGGTCGTTCGAGCGCGGAAGCCATCGGGTTCGCCGCGCTGAGCGCGCTTCCATTGACATGGTTCGCGCTCGGACGTTGGGGCTCGGCCGTCGATGCCCGGCGCGTCGAGAGCGAACGCGAGACAGAGCGGAAGCTCGAGGCCGCTCGCGCCAACGAAAGCCTGCTGGATGCCGCGCACACCGTGGCTGAGGCGACGCCGCTCGCGCTGCTGTTGTACTCGGACGCCGGCCGCATCGTTTACGCCAACGCCGGCGCGCGCGAGCTGTTTTTCGAGGGCTGTTCGCCGGTCGGCAAGAACTTCCTCGAGCTGATCGGCGCCGCGCCCGAGGAGTTGCGGCGCGCCCTGCTCGGTACTTCGGACGAGCTTTTTTCGCTTTCGATCGCCGGCCAGCAGGAGACGTACCACCTGTCGCGACGGGTTTTCGAGCGCGACCAGGACCTTCACACGCTCTTGATCGTGCGCCATCTGACGCGCGAGGTGTCGCGGCGCGAGGTCGAGGTGCTGAAGAAAGTGATCCGGGTGATCAGCCACGAGCTCAACAATTCGCTCGCGCCGATCGCTTCCCTGATCAACTCGGCGCGCATCATCGCCAAAAATCCCGAACATGCCGAAAAGCTGACGCGCGTGTTCGACACCATCGAGGATCGCGCCCAGCACCTGAGCGCGTTTCTCGACGGCTACGCCAGGTTTGCCCGCCTGCCGAAGCCGCGTCAGGAAGAAGTGCCGTGGTCGAGCTTCGTGCCGCGGCTCGCCGAGCTGTTCCCGGCCGCCAAGATTTCCGGCCCTGGCGCGGGCTCCGGCTTCTTCGATCGCGCGCAGATCGAGCAGCTCTTGATCAACCTGCTCAAGAACGCGCACGAGTCGGGCAGCGCGGCGAGCGGGATCGAGCTCAGCATCGTCGACGAGTCGGACAGCTCGCTTTCGATCGAGGTGAAGGATCGCGGCAAGGGTCTCAGCGCGGAGGCGCTGGAGAGCGCGTTTCTTCCGTTTTATTCCACCAAGGAGCGCGGCAGCGGCATGGGCCTCGCGCTCAGTCGCGAGGTCGCGGAGGCGCACGGCGGCCGGCTCACTCTGCGCAATCGCGAAGGCGGCGGTAGCATCGCCGCGCTCTGGCTGCCTGGACGCGCGCGGCCGACAACCGCCGCCTCGCGCGCCAAACTCACGCTGACGCGCGCATGACTCCCGCATGACCAGCGTAGCGGAAACTCGCGTCCGCTTGCGGCCGAGTGCGCGCGCCGGTACGACCCGATCCATCACGACCGAGAGCCTTCCGCCACGGATCCGCGCCAAAGCGCTCGCGAGCGCGCCTCTCGATTCGGCCGACGCGCACGCTTTCTTTCAGCGCCGGGTCGCGCTGTTCGCGCTGATCTTCGCCGTGATGATCTGGGTGTTTTACGCGCTGGCGATGCTGTCGACCGCGCGCGCCAGGATGATCGGGCTCAACAAGGGCTGGGGTGACGTCTTGGCGTGGCTCCAGCCGACGGTCGGCACCCTGCTCGGCTTGATCTGGCTGCGTGCCCGGAGCGGAACGCGCTCGGAGCGCGAGCTCAACTGGCTCGATGCGATCGCCACCACGCTGCCGATGACGATGATCGCGTTCCTTTTTCTGCAGCTCCCGCCCTGGCTGCGGCCCGAGCTGTTCGGCGAGATCGCGATCGCCCACCTGGTCATCGTACGGGCGGTGATCGTTCCGAGCACGCCGCGGCGCAGCGCGGCGATCTCCGCCGCGATGGCCATGCCGCTCGGAATCGCCACCTATTTCTACTATGTCGCCCACGGGCGGCCCGAGCTGCCACCGCCCTGGGCGTATACGCTGGTGACTTCCGCTTGGGCCAGCGCCAGTGTGGTGATGTCTGCACTGGCTTCGCACACGATCTACGGGTTGCGCCAGCGCGTGCGCGAGGCGACGAAGCTCGGCCAGTACACGCTCGAGCAGAAGATCGGCGAGGGTGGCATGGGCATCGTGTACCGCGCCAGCCACGCGATGCTGCGGCGCCCGACGGCGGTCAAGCTCTTGCCCCCGGAGCGCGCCGGCGAGCAGAACCTCAAGCGCTTCGAGCGCGAGGTGCAGCTCACGAGCCTGCTCACGCACCCGAACACGGTCGCGATTTACGACTACGGCCGCACGCCGGACGGCGTCTTTTACTACGCCATGGAGTACCTGGACGGCCTCGACTTGGAGGAGCTGGTGCGCCGCGACGGTCCGCAAGCGCCGGGCTGCGTCGTGCGGATCCTTGAGCAAATTGCCGGCGCGCTTGCGGAAGCTCACGCCGCCGGCTTGATCCACCGCGACGTGAAACCGGCGAACGTGCTGCTGTGCGAGCGCGGCGGCACGCCGGGGGTAGCCAAGGTCGTGGATTTCGGGCTGGTCAAGCAGTCGAACTCCGAGACACCCACCAACCCGGCGCTCAGCACCGTGAACACGATCGTGGGTACGCCTCTCTATCTGTCGCCCGAGGCGATCGTCAGCCCGGGCGCGATCGATGCGCGCAGCGACCTCTATGCGTTGGGCGGGGTCGGTTACTTTTTGCTCACCGGCCGTCCCGTGTTCGAGGCCGAGACCGTGGTCGAAGTGTGCGGCCACCACCTGCACACGAAACCGGACGCGCCCTCCGTGAAGCTCGGGCGCGCCGTCCCGGGCGACCTCGAAGCGCTCTTGCTCGCGTGTCTCGAGAAGGCTCCGGCCGACCGACCGCAAACCGCAGCCGACCTGGCTTCGAGGCTGAGCACGCTGCCGTGCCGTGAAGAATGGACGCGCGAAGCGGCGAGCGCGTGGTGGCATCGCGTGCGGCGCGCCGCGGCGCCCGCTCCCGCGCCGGCAAAGGGCAGCACGCCGAGCCGCACACTCGCCATCGAGTGGGCCGATCGCGTGGGGTGAAGGAGCTTACGGCTCGAACTCGCCGGGCGGCGGTTCTTCGGCCGCGGGCTTTTTGGGCTTTTCCGGCTTCGGCGCCGGGGGAGGGGCGGCTTTCGGCGCGGGCGGCGCCTTGGCGGCCGGCGCGGACCGAGCCTTGGGAGGCGCGGGTGCGGCGTGCGGCTTGGCCGGCTTGGGCG
>Ga0111538_10006209_pt1 | contig 16212 bp, 9 predicted proteins | sample SoiMethybrSBSTD1_FD_79669 | JGI IMG/M metagenome (GOLD analysis project Ga0111538, IMG submission 79669) | Bulk soil microbial communities from a Populus tree surrounding site in Tennessee, USA - Soil MetaG P. TD hybrid SBSTD1 (version 2)... | ecosystem: Environmental > Terrestrial > Soil > Tree...
CGAACGGCCGTCTCATAGCGCCAGTAGAGGCCAGTTCCCTGCGAGCCCGCCTGCGCGTGCCGATCAGGTTTCAGAATCAGCTCGCCGCTCACGGCGCCGATCGTCCGATCCGCAAATGGCGCCACCAGCGCCCGCAGCGCGTTCAGCTCGAATCGCTGGCGCGCGTCGGTCAGCACGATGATGTCCGTCGTCAATCGCGGCAGGATGTCGTTGAGGACTGCGGCCTTGCCGCGTCGATTCTTGAAGTCCATGACGCGCACCGACGCATCTGATGCGCGTGCGATGTCCACGGTCAGATCCGTTGAGCCATCGGAGGCGATGACGATGTCGCGCTTATCCGCCGGATAGTTCGAGTTCACAAGGTTCTCGATGCGACGGCGGATCCGCTGCTCTTCGTTGTAGACGACTACGACGATCGTGATCTGAGGCAGCTCAGCGTCCGTCATCGGCACCGGTGCGGGCCGACGGCGCCCTCGCGAAAGGATCCACAGCATCACGGGATAGCCGACGTACGTGTACGCAACGACGCCGAAGGCGCTCCAGAACGTCGCGGCGGCGAGACCGGCCTGCGAGGCCGGCTCGCGCGGTACCGCCATGTTTCCGATCGCGCGCGCGATCGCATCGAGGTCAGCGCCAAGATCGCGTCCGTCTGTGCCCTTGCCGCGCAGCGCACTCGCCGGCAAGAGCCGGTAGTTTCCCTGATCGGCGCCGGCGAACCCGACCGCGGCCAGCGTCGCCGGAAAGAAGTTGTCGGGCGGAAGCCTCGAGGCCTCGCCACCCACGATAGCGTTGCGTCGAATCGTGGCGTCGGGAAAGTAGCGCTCGATGGTCGGCCGTCCCGGGCTGACGTTCGAGCCGATGAATCCGTACTCGTTGTGCGGGACGATGTTGTTCGTGAACACGAAGCCGGTATGCGGCTTCGTGTCACCGCCAAACACAGGCGTCTCCGTCTGCAGCGCCGTGTTGTGATCGATGACAAGATCCGCGGTGCCGTTCGCGATCGAAAAGAGCCGGCCGAATCCCCAGTCGCCGCCGATGTCCACGAACAGGTTGTTGACGATGCGAATGCGCTTTGTCTGCTGGCTGTCATGGATGTCGTCCCAGCCCAGGATGTTCACGGCCGCCGCCGCGTGCCGGACGATGTTGTTGCTGAACGTGACGTCCTCGACGACGGACCACGGCGAGCCGCCATCCTGGTTGCGCGGCGTGAACACGATGACATAGCCCACCTGTGCGTCGAGCCAGCTGTGCTCGAACGTGTTGCCGTCGATCACGACGCGCCGGGCGTTCTTCAGTTCCAGCACGTTCTTGACGGTCCAGTGTGGTGTGCCGGGGGCCGGGGTTCCTTCACGCCGGCGCCACTCGAGCGGCTTCGAAAACGTGTTCCGGCGAATCTGGATGTCCGAGGGCACGAGATCACGAATCGTGGGATCGCCGCCGCCGAACATCAGGTTCTCGCCGGCGCCCTCGAGGTAGTTGTTGGTGATGGTGAAGGGCCCCGGCCCGTTCCAGCCGCAGATCGCCTGCGAGTCCTGCCCCACTTCCTTGAAGTCCGAGATGTACGAATCGACAATGGTCGTCGATGCGGAGTTGAGCGCGAACCCGCGCCGGCTGCCCTTGGCGGGGTCGCCGTGCACGTACATCCGTTGAAAGTCGAAGTCGTGCGGAATTGCCGCCGGATCCGACCCGTCCGTGCCGAGATCGATGACGTGGTACACGAAGACGCCCGGTGCGGGCGCGACTTCGAGACCGATGAACCGGTAGTGATGCGCACCTGGGTCGGCTTCGATCACGTTGCCACGCGAGGCGACCAACTTCGGCATCATCCGTGCGTCCGCGGGCTTCACGCGGCGCCCCGCCGGCACGGTCATCGCAAACTGCGCGCTGCCGGTCCGAATCGTGATCCAGTCGCTGCCATCCTTCCGCGGCAGACGAAACGGTCCTTCATACACGCGACCCGGCTCGAGGACGATCGACTGGCCAGGCTGCACGGCGTTCAGGGCCGATTGCAGGTCCATCATGGCCGGCACCTGGATCTCTGCCCCGGGCACGGGCTTCGCCGCGACAGGCTGAAGCACACGCCAGCCACCCGCGAGGGCGAGCAGCAGGCTCGCGGCAATGGCAGCCGGGCGTCTCAGGTCCATGCGGCCACCTCGGCCGGCCGGGTCCGCACGCGATCGGTCACGTACGTCCGCGTCAAGTCAACGATGTCCTGCGTCCCTGAGAGGCGCTCGACCACCTGGCGGGCATCGTCGCTCGGCGATCCCACGACGACGACCTCGCCGTGCGCGACCACCTCGTCGAGCCGATCGGTCAGGATCGACGCGATGTGCGGAATCTCGTGTTCGATGTACCGCCGGTTGGCGCCGACCAGCCGCGCCAGCGCCACGCTTCGATCGAAGACGCGCACGTCGAGTCCCTTGCCAATCAACGCTTCGACGAGTGTCACCATCGGACTCTCGCGCAGATCGTCGGTGTCGGGCTTGAACGCCAGGCCGATGACGCTGATTCGGCGGCGTCCGAACGCCAGCACGCGATCGACCGCCTCCCGAATCTGACGTTCGTTCGATGGAAGAATCGCCGACAGCACGGGCGTGTCGACGTCCTGCATGCGGCCGGCCCACAGCAGTCCGCGGACGTCTTTCGGCAGGCACGACCCGCCGAACGCAAATCCGGGCTTGAGATACGCAGGCGAGATGTTCAACTTGCGGTCGAGCGCAAAGATGCGCATCACTTCGCGCGCGTCGGCGCCCAGCGCGTCCGCCATGTCGCCCATCTCGTTCGCGAAACAGACCTTCAGTCCGTGAAACGCGTTCGACGCGTACTTCACCAGCTCAGCGGATCGAATGGATGTGCGGACGATCTCGCCATCGACGCCGGCGTACATCTCGCGCAACTGACCGGTGACCTTTGGGTCCTCGGCGCCGATGAGCACGAAGGGCGGGTGATCGAAGTCGTGGATCGACGCGCCTTCGCGCATGAACTCCGGGTTGCACCCGACATAAACCTCCGGGCCGCCATCACCGAGCGTGCGTTGAATCGCGGCGAGCAGCACGCTCTCCGTGGTACCGGGCAGCGCCGTGCTGCGCAGGACCACCGTGAACGGCTGCCGGCGTCCGACAAGCGAGCGGCCAATGTGCTCGCCCACGCGGGCAATGGCATCGAACGACGGCTGGCCGTGGCCGTGTCCCGGCGTCCCGACGCAAATCAGCGCCAGATCAGTGGCCTTGACCGCTGCCGTGCCGTCAGGCGTGGCGCGCAGGCGGCCGGCGGCGACCACCGTTCGAATCAGATCGTCGAGGGCGGGCTCGACGATGGGCGCGCGGCCGTCGTTGATCATGTCGACCTTGTCGAGATTCACGTCCACGCCGAACACGTAGTGGCCGTTGCGCGCCAGACAAGCTGCAGTCACGCAGCCGACGTACCCAAGTCCAAAGACACTGACGTTCATGGGATCTCTCCGTGACAGCCGATTGAGGAAGTGGCGAGCTAGAACGAGCGACGGCGCACTGGCAGCCACGCGCCAAGGCGCGGGTACGCCGATCCGAGAACGGGCTTGACGATCTTCTTGACGGTCCACACGGCGCGCTGACGCAGCAGAGGCAACTGGCCGCCGCCTGCCACGGACTCCAGATCGCGCATCGACACGCCTGGGCGGACGGTATACCGGCCCACCACCGAGCAGCCGCCGATCCGGCGGATTCCGCGGACCGGCTCCGACGTGAACAACACGTCGAGGCCGGCTTCCGCTGCCGAGCGGGCGACGTCCGTGGAGAAGTATCCGCCGGGCAGCGAGGCGACGCGCACGCGGTGGCCGAGGCAGTCCTCGAGCGCGACACGGCTGTCGCGCCACTCGCGCACCATCGTGCGCCAGTCGCAGGCGCTGAAGCGCGTGGGATGGCTGGCGGAGTGCGATCCGACGACATGTCCGCGCGCGTCCAGGTCGCGCAGGGCCACGGCGTCGAGAAAGCCGCGGTGGCCGATCATGTCCGTTGACATGAAGACGAACGCGCGCCAGTCGCGGCGCTCGACTTCGTCGGCGAAGAGGCCGCCAAATGACGCGCCGCCATCGTCCACGGTCAGGAGCGTCGTGTCGCCGCCGGCCGCGTCGTCGATGTCGGCCGATACGCGGCAGCCCGCGCGACCGATGGCGTTCACCGCTGCGGCGAACTCCCGCTTCGAGAGCTTGTAGCGATCGGCGGCCGCGCCCGTGAAGCCACTCTCGGCCGGGTCGAGCAGATAGATGTCGTGAAACAGGAGCGCCGTCATGGGTGCTGGATGCCCGTGGATGTCACGGCCGTTCGACCTTCGTTGGACGCGCGCCGCTCCGCTCGCAGGGCGCGCCGCCATTTGAGATACGCCGAGAGCCGCGGGTGGCCCCACACCGCGGAGTCCCGGCCGGTCGTGTCGATAGCTGTGGCGGTGCCGTCCGCCATCCGCTGCAGCACGCGCCCGATGGCATCGAGGTTGTTCACCACCGCGCGTGCCTGAATGACGACGTGCGATTCATGGCGCTCGTCGAAATCGCAACTCGCGTGCAGAAACACCGTGCCCGTGTCGACGCCGCGATCGATCCGAAGGAGCGTCATACCGACTCGCGTCAGGTCACGTCGTGTCATCGCCCAGAAACAGCCGTGCGCGTTGCGGTACTCCGGACAGATGCCCGGATGCAGGGCGACCGTGCCTGCGCGCGCGATTTCGAAGATCGCCGGCTTCAGCAGGTGCTTGCACCGCGCGATCACCAGGTCGGGCGCGAGCGCCGCGAGGAATCGCCGGGTCTCGTCACCGTTCGGATTGGTCGTCTTGATTCTCGCCACGCCGTCGAGCGCGACCGGATAGCGTGCGGTCAGCTGCGCGACTTGATCTGCCGCCCACGCCGCGTCTGCCCGCGCACACGTCAGCGCGTAGTGGACGTGAAAGGCCAGCGCGTCAGCCAGTCCCGACCAGCCGCTCCGCTTGCGCTCGCGCATGAGCGCGCGCCACTTGCGTTGCGGCGTGTCTTCGATGATGACCATGCCGACCAGACGGAAGGTGCTGGCCAGCCATCGCGCCATCCCTTCACGGTCGAGCCGGTCGTCGTCATGACACAGCAAGACGACGGTCGGCACATTCGAGGTCAAGATCGTGTCTCCTTGCGGCGTGCTCCACGCTGCGTTCGAAATCGCGCGCGACCTGACCCCACGAGTAGCACTCGTCCACGAGTCGTCGTCCCTCGGCGCCAAGCGCGGCACGTCTGGGCGCGTCGTCGAGCAGGTCGAGAATGGAACGAGCGAGCGCATCGTGGCCGTCGGCCGCGATGAAGTGTCGATCCGGGACGAGGCCAAGGCCTTCGGCGCCAATCGTGGTCGAGACGACGGGCTTCGCCATCGCGAGCGCTTCGAAGATCTTCAGGCGCGTCCCGCCACCCACGCGGAGCGGCACGACGTACACCTGAGCCTCGTCGATGAACGGACGCACATCATCCACGGTGCCCGTCACGTCGATGCCGGCATCGGCGGCCGCTGCGCGCAGGCGCGCCGTGGGATTGCGCCCGACGACGGTCATGCTGATGTCGGGGTGCCGCGCGCGAAGGCGCGGCCAGACGTGCGCGGCGAAATCAATGAGCGCGTCTTCGTTGGGATACCAGTCCATCGAACCCGAGAAGACCAGCCGTCGAGGCACGTGCGGTCGCCCGCCGGGCGCGAAAAAGTTCGTGTCCACGCCGGTCGGCACCACGTGCACAGTCGCTTGCGGGACCGCGTCGAGAAACTGATCGCGATCCGCGTCGGACACCGCCACCGTGACGTCGGCGCGCTGCACGGCCGCCGTCTCACACCGGCGCATCTTCCGCCACTCGACTTCGAGCACGGCTCGGCGCCAGCGCTGTGGCTCCACCGACGCCAGCCGCCGCCAGATCTGATGCTCGACGTTGTGGGCGAAGAAGACCATCGGCGTGCGCGGCCACCGGGGCACGTTCGGCTCGGCGAACAGGAAGTCCGCGACGACTGCGTCAAACGGCTCCGCTTCGAGGAGCAGCGACTTCACCGCGCCCGACACGGCGGGCACGCGCCACTTCCACAGATCGACCGGATAGCTCGACAGCCACGACCGCGCCACTGCACGCACGAACGCGCGGCCTCCGACCTTAGGCGGGCGATACGGCAGTGAGATGACGCGGTCGCAGTGCGCGAGCCGCGCCGCCAGCTGCTGCGCGTCGTCGTCAGGTCCGTGCGTGGTGACCAGCGTGACGTGATGCTGGCGCGACAAGGCCGACAGCATCTGGTACGTACGCTGCCGGCCGCCGGTGTTGAGCGGCCACAGACCGCCCATTTTGATCCAAGCCAATCGCATAGGTTGTTCCCAGTTGGCGCTCGACCGGACGCATGACCTCCGACGGGACCTCCCCGTCGATGAAGATGCGCTGCCAGATTTCGAGCGTGACGAGCAGCCAGAGCCGCTCGCCGTGGTCGGCGGCGCCGCTGCGGTGCTCGTCGTTGAGACGCCGGACGGCGTTGGGGTCGAAGATTGCGCGGGCACGCGCGCGGCCGCCCAGCACGAACTCGTCGATCACGCGTGAAAACCGCGTGCGGAACCAGCGCGCCAGCGGCACCGGAAATCCCATCTTGGGGCGTGTCAGGATCTCCGCGGGCAGCAAGTCCCGCACGGCTCTTCGCAGCACGGCCTTCGTCGTCCAGCCGCGGAGTTTCAGCGACGCCGGAAGGCCGACGACGTGCGCGACAAGCCGATCGTCCAGGAACGGCACTCGGCTTTCGATGGATGCCGCCATGCTCATCCGGTCCTGCTTCATGAGCAGCTCGACCAGATATGTCTGCAGGTCGGTCGCGCTCATGCGATCCAGGGCGCGCCCGCCGGCGGCGTCGTAGCAGCCGAGTCCCACGGCGTACGGATCCTGCGCCAGCGCTGCCGGATCCAGCAGCTGCGATCGCCAGCGCAACGGGAACACGGCGAAGTTGTCGAAGAACAGATCCCGGCTGCCGCCCTCGACGCCAAGAAACGATCGCTCCGAGTACCGGCGCAGCTGCGCCGGCAGACGCTTGACGATCGATCGCACGCCGCTTCGGAGCATGGCGGGTGTCATCGCCCAGTACGGCGTGCCGAGCCGATGGTTCCAGTGCGTCACGCGGTAGCGGTTGTAGCCGAGAAACAGCTCATCGGCGCCCTCGCCCGTCAGCACCACTTTGACGTGGGGCCGCGCGAGCGCACTGACGAAATGCAGCGGCACGCTGGACGAGAACGCCATCGGTTCGTCCTGGTGCCACACGAGCGACGGCAGCGCGCTGAAGAACATGTCCGGCGTGACGACGACCTCGCGGTGATCGGCGCCGATCGCCTTTGCCACGGAGCGCGCGTACGGCAGCTCGTTGCCTTCCGCTTCGTTGAACCCCACCGCAAACGTTTGAACCGGATCGGGCACCAGCTCAGCGGCTGTTGCGGCCAGCGCGCTCGAATCGAGGCCGCCGGAAAGGAACACGCCGAGCGGCACATCGCTCATCAAGTGCCGTCGAACGGCGCCACGCAATCGCTCGCGCAGGTCGGCTGCTTCCTGTTCGAAGGATTTGGCCGTCGAGGCCCCGGGGGCCGGCAAGGACCAGAACCGGCGCACCTGGACGCCTTCCGCCGGCGACCATCGGACGACGTGACCGGGCTCAACCGTGGTGACGCCCTCAAAGAACGTGCGCTCGCCCGCCACATACCGGTTGGCGAGGTACTCATTCAGGACAGAGGCGTTGAACGTCGGCCGGATGCCGCCGGCAATCAAGGCCTTGATCTCCGAGGCGAACAGCAGTTCGCCACCGTCCGTCGCGTAGTACAGCGGCTTGATGCCGAGCCGATCGCGAACGAGCCATAACGTGGTGCGCCGTACATCCCACAGCGCAAACGCAAACATGCCCTCGAGTCGCTCGAAGCCAGCGGCACCGTACTCGTCGTACAGGTGCACGATCGTCTCGGTGTCGCTCCGCGTCCGATAGACGTGCCCCCGTTGGATCAGGTCGGGCCGAAGCTCGGCGTGGTTGTAGATTTCGCCGTTGAACACCAGCCAGACGCTCTCGTCCTCGTTCGCCATCGGCTGGTGGCCGCCGCTGACGTCCACGATGGCGAGGCGCCGATGTCCAAGCGCGATCTGCCCTTCGGCCCAGAGTCCGGCACCGTCCGGCCCACGATGCTCGAGCGTGTCGCGCATGCGCACGACACGATCGCGGTCGATGGAGACCCGCGGATCGAACGACAAGGCGCCGGCTATGCCACACATCAGCGTCAGCTCAGGCGATTCTCAGGCGGCCTGCGGACAAGTCGATCGTCAGCGCATCGGCGGTGACGCGAATGCGCCGGTCGTCGTGCGGGAATCGAAAACCCACGGCATCGTCCGACTCGTCGTGTTCCACGTCGAGCACCGGCATGTCGGCCGACAGCGGCTCGGCGGGAATGATGACGGTCGTGATGCGGACAGGCGTGGTTGCGCGTGTGCGATAGATCAGAAGAGGCGCCGGCTCCCGTGTGCCGTACGCCGTGGAGATCCAGCCGTCGATCGGGTTCAGGCTCCCCTCGCGGATCTCGACGCCGAGCGGCGCATCCGAAATCGGGACGATCCACAGGCCCTGGCTGCGGCGACCCTGCACGCGGGCACAGAGGTTCTGATCGAGCGCAATGGCGCGCGGCGAGAACTGGAACCGGACTTCGATGTCGTGCTCGCCGTCACCGGCGATGTCGTCAACGACGACCCAACCGGCGTGCTTGACGAACAGCACCCGCCGCCGATGATCGACGGGCTGGCGCAGGCGGCGGTAGCCGTGGTGGACGGCATCGACGAAGTCGTGGGTGTCCGTCGATTCCCAGGCGAGCAGTTTTGCCGATGGACGATGCCGCCAGCTGAAGGGGCCAGTGCTCTCGGCCTGCGACACGCTGTCGATGACGACGGTGTTGTGCGCGCTGGTGCTGCGAAAGTGATCGCGCCACACCCGTTCGCCCGTGTAGCAGTAGGTGCCGGCGTCGACGATGTAGTCTTCGCCGAAGGCGCTGCACTGCACGCTGAGCAGATCGGCGTGTCCGTGCGCGCCGCTGATCGGACAGCCGAGAGGGCCGACGTCCATCGTCAACTGGTGCGCGTCGCCCTGCCAGCCGCTGCGCATGACGGCGTATCCGCCTTCTTTGAAGACACGGGAGGGCGAGCCGGTTGGCGTGCGGCCGCGCAGGCGCGCGAACGACTCGAGTCCGTCCGCGCCAAACAGCCACACGAGTTCGGGCGCCGGTCCGCCGGCGGCCCAGGCGAATTCCGGCTGGTTGAAGACGACCGCCGCCACCGAGAGGACGCCCCGGCAGTCACGTGGAGCACGCGGGGCGAGCGGGAGAATCCAGCCGCCGTCGGCGTCGCCGATGCCGGGCATGGCGCGATCCGGATTCGTGAGCGCGACGAGCGCGTGCGTCATCCGCGACACCACCGCACGGACGTCGTCGGGCACGTTCAGCCGGTTGCGCTCGGCGAGCAGCAACAGGTGCAGATAGATCTCGAGCGTGTACCGGTGATAGCAGGTCGCCTGTTCGAAGTACACACCGTCGGCCGTGACCTGGCGCCGAAGCTCGTCCACGAGCACGCGACGGCCGAGGTCGCGCCAGCGAGCCGCCTCGGGCAGACCGGCAAACACGATCCCGGCGTAGACGAGCCCGAGTGCTTCACCCGTGAGGTGCGTGTTCGGTGAGAAGTAGTACGAAAGGTACCGCTCGATGTGTGCGGCGTGCGCGCGAATCATCTGCTGCCAGCGAGCGAACCGCTCGTCGGTGAGCGGCGGCGCGTCGAGCAGCAGCATCAGCGCCCAGCACCACGCAATGAGACGCAGCGCCGCTTCGAGGCTGCTCGCCCAGTTCACGCCCCGCGGATACGGATTGGCGGCAATCCAGGCTTCGACACGGTCGAGGGCGCACTCCGCGTACGTCGGGTCGCCGGTGAGCCGGTACGCCTGCGCGAGTGTCACGAGCCACTGGTGCCGATTGAGTTCCCAGATCACCTTGCTGTCGCCGACTTCCGCGTCGTTGAGCGGATCGATGCGGCTCCAGTGACGGTCGGGTGCGCGCCGGCCGGACACCGGATCGCGATGCCAGTCGATCTCGTCACCGAAGCTCAGGCGCTCGTAGCCAAGCAGATCGAAACAACCCGCGCGCACCCGGTCGGCCGCCGCGATCGTGGCGCGGCTGCTCTCGTCAAATCCCTGCATGGCGAGCGACGACGTGGCCTGGTCACTGGCGCCGGCGAAAAAGCGCATGGGCGCCGCGGCGGCGAAGTTCGCGCGCAACCCGGTCTCGATGCCTGATCCACGGAGGCGTGGCAGCGCACGTCGCGGCTGACCGTCGGGCCGGAACGCCGGCGCGACGCGGTCGAACAGCCGCGCGGTGGACTGCCGGCTGCGGCACGCCAATTCTGCAAGCGACATCCGACGGAGGCGCGCGAGCCGGCTCATGCCCGTGACTCCGACGGAAACACCGCGGGCGGCGGCGGCACGTCGAGCGCACGCGGCCGCATGCCGCCGAGCGGAACGCGATACACGGCGCTCCAGGCCGCGCGCACGGCCGGCCACTGGAACCGCGGGATGCGATCGTGCGCGCGCCGGGCCATGGCGCGGGCCCACTCCGGCCGATCCAGCAGCGACTGCACCGCGGCCGCGATCAGACGCGGCGTGGGGGACGAGACGAGCACGCCGGACTGGCCGTGTTCGATCATCTCGGGAATGCCGCCCGTCGGTGTAGAGACCACGGGAAGACCCGACGCCTGCGCCTCGATGATCGAGACGGGCTGATTGTCGGTCGTCGAGGCGTTGACGAAGATGTCGTTCATATCAAGGTGCGCAGGCATCTGCTGAGGCGGTACGGGTCCGGCGAACGTGATGCCCTTCGTGCCGAGCGACCGGGCGCGCGACGTCAACTGATCCGCCTGCGATCCGGCGCCGGCCAGGAGCAACGTGGCCTCGGGATGGTCCGCGCGGATCCAGGCGAACGCCTCGAGCACGGAGTGCACGCCGTAGTGCATTTCGAAATTCCGATTACAGATGAGGCGCGGTCCGAACGACGTGCGATCGCGAAAGGCAAACCGCGTGGTGTCCACGACGTTCGGGATCACGCTCGCCCGATAGCCGAACCGCTCGAACTCGCGGCGCTGGAAATCGCTGCACACCACGATTTCGTGCGCGAGCGCGAGCCAGGGATGTACGCGCCATCCCCAGTTCGCGAGGTGATCGGCCAGTTCGCCGCTGTGGTAGTGGAGGATGACGCGCTTGCCGAGCGCGCGCCCCGCCAGCATGGCTGGCGCGGCAGCCAGCAGGAACGACCAATACGACGCGGAGAACACATGCACCACGTCCACGCGCGCCAGCGTCCGCAGTGCGGCGGCGTAGCAGGCCTCGTTCACCAGCGTGCGGAGGCCCGTCACGCGCCGTGACCAGCGCAAGCCGGCGGGCAGCCGTGGATCGATGGGCACCAGCCGCACGTCGGCGCCGTCGGCCGTCAGCGCGTCGCCGAGCGCGGCCGCCTGGACGCTGTGCCCGCCAATGATGCCGGGACTGGCGGCGACAATCGCAATCGCGGGCCGGCGCGCGCCGGTCCATGTCGTGTTGCGCGCGCGCGTCATGCGTTGACCGTCCTCAGTTCGTGCAGCACGGCCGGTTGTGGACGAGCGGCCGGCCGCGGCGGCCCATCGAGGAACATGCGGCACCACTGCTCGAATGACACGAGGGTCCAGATCTCGCGGTCGAGAGGACGCCCGGCATCGTGCAGCTTCAGCAGGTGCGCGACGAAGGACGGATCGATCACGCCGCGCTCGCGGCTGACGCGTGACAGCAGCAGGTCGCGCGCGAACGACGTCCATGGGCCACGGAACCAGCTCGCGAGCGGGACACCGAAGCCCTGCTTCTTCCGATCGATCGTCGAATCGGGCAGGCGCCCGCGCATCGCCTGCTTGAAGACGTACTTCGTCTCGCCGTTTCGGATCTTCAGGTCGGCCGGCAGCGACGCGGCGAACTCGACCAGCCGGTGATCGAGCAGCGCCGGCCGCGCCTCGAGCGAGTGCGCCATCGTCATGCGATCGACTTTCGTCAGGATGTCCAGGGGCAGGTACGCGCGCAGATCGCAGTACTGCAAGGACGAGAGCGTGAGGCCCGGCACGTGCCCGAGTGCCTCGCGTGCGTCACGATACGGGTCGGCGTCGCGCACCGCGTCGAAGACAGCCGGCGCGAAGAGCTGCGCGTGATCGCCGGGCGCGAACAGCGAGGTGGCGTCCAGATAGCGGGCCGCGCCGTCGAGCGCGAAGTGCTTCATGAACCGCTTGCCTGGCGTTCCGTCCGGGAGGGCGCGGCCGATGGCCGCCACCGCGCGCCGCACCACCGACGGGACACGTTCGTACCGCCGCTCACGCGCCTCGACGACGTACTTGTCGTAGCCGCCGAACAGCTCGTCACCGCCATCGCCGCTCAGGACCACCTTCACGTGTTCTGCCGCGAGCTGCGAGACCATGTAGGTCGGGATCGCCGAGCTGTCGCCGAACGGTTCGTCGAGCGCCCACGTCAGGTCCTCGACGATGTCGAGCGCCTGCGGCGCCAGGACGAGCTCGTGATGGTCGGTGCCGAACGCGTGGGCGATCTGCCGCGCGTATCGCAGCTCGTCGAACGCGGCTTCGTGAAACCCGATGGAGAACGTCTTGACGCGCCGCGGCGTCATTCGCGACATCAGGCTGACGATCGCGCTCGAGTCGAGGCCGCCGCTCAGAAACGCGCCAACCGGGACATCGCTGCGCATGTGCAGCGTCACCGCTTCCTCGAGGAGCGCGCGCAGTTCCTCAACGCACTCGCCTTCGGTCCTCGGCCGCGGATTGAATTCGACATCCCAATAGCGGTCGATGGCCGGCGTGCCCGGCCCCTTGGCGATCAACCGATGACCTGCGTCCAGCTTCTTGACGCCGCGAAGAATGCTGTGGGTGGCCGGCGTCGAAAGGAATGTGAACAGATGCGCCACCGCCGGCCAGTCGAGCTGGCGGGAAATCGCCGGCAGCGCCAGCAGCGCTTTCAACTCCGAGGCAAAGGCCAGCCCGCCCGGAATCTCCGCGTAGAAGAGCGGCTTGATGCCGACCCGATCGCGGGCGATGAACAGCTCCCGCCGTCGTCGGTCCCAGATCGCAAACGCGAACATCCCGCGGAGCTTGTCCACCGCGGCCGCGCCGAAGTCTTCGTAGAGGTGAACGATCGTCTCCGTGTCGCTCGTGGTGTAGAACCGATGTCCACGTGACTCGAGCTCGGCGCGAAGTTCCTGGTAGTTGTAGATCTCGCCGTTGAACACGACCCAGAGCGACTCGTCTTCGTTGTGGACGGGCTGGTGGCCGGTCGCGAGGTCGATGATGCTGAGGCGGCGCATGCCAATCGCCGCGCCGTCGCCGACGAACAACCCCTCGTCGTCCGGGCCGCGATGAATCATGGCGTCGCACATCGCGTGAACCTCGTGCGATGTGGGGGCGGGATCGTCCCACCTGATCAGACCGGCAATGCCGCACATGGGAGTGGTTACCTGCCTCCGGAAGCCGCGAGCCAGCCGAGCCGCCGGCCGACTTCGGCGCGCCACGAGGCGCGGCTGGCCGCGGTGATCGCCAGGTAGGCCGCGCCATACACACACGCCGTGGCAGCGCCGCGGCCAATCGGCGGCAGCGTCAGCCGCGCATGGATCCACACCGCCGGCACCAGGCTCACGAGCGCAATCGCGACAATGGCGCCCAACGGTCGCCACGGAAGCACGTTGGCGATAGGCACCTGGAGCAGCCTGGCAATGCGCGTCACCGCGAACGACTTCGACACGACCAGCCCGGCAATCGTCACGAACATCGCGCCCGGCAGCGAGAACGTCCCAATCGCCCAGCTGATCGTTGCGATCACCACGGCGAGGCGGATCAGGTTCATGACAATCAGGAGCCGCGTTTGCGCCCAGACGCGCAGCATGGCGTCCACTGGCAGCGCGGCGAGGACGATCGCCCCGGTCGAGATGGCAAAGATCGGCGCACTGGCCGCGTACGCCGGCGTGAACAGCAGGACCATCACGTCGTACGACGTGAGCGCGAGCGCCAGGGCTAACGGCACGAGCACGACCGCCAGCCGCTCAACCGCGTCGTGCCAGAGACGAATGACACGGCGTCCCTCCGCCAGTTCTTCGCTCATGCGCACCATCATCACGTTCGCCACGGACATGGTCAGCAGATCGACCAGCGGGATCTGAAGACAGCCGGCGGCGTAGATCGCGAACGTCGCCGGATCGAAGCGCGCCCAGACGACGTACTGATGGAGGTTGATCTGCGCCACTTCGACGAAGATCGCCGCCGAGAACGGCAGTGCGTACCCCAGCTGCGTCTTCCAGAGCGCCGAATCGAGCCGCCACTGTCCCCGGAATTCGCGCAAGGTGTACGTGATGAGCAGCGCCACGCGAAGCACGCCGTACACGATGGCGCCCGCGAGCAATGCCTTCAGATCGCGAAAGATGACGCCGGGCAAAACGAGCGCGCAGGCGCGCACCGCGTCGGCCAGTGCGTACGTCACCGCTGCGCGGCGGTATGCCTTGCGCGCCACCATGACGATTTCGAGCGGCGCCGAAATCAGCGTGAGCGCGAGAAAGACGCCGACGAACGGCAAGTACGGCTCGATCGTCAGGTTGCCGGTCCACTGCGCGATGGCGTGCGCTCCGAGCACAGCGACCGCGGCGACGACCGCGCCGATGACCACGAGCGTCGCGATCGCATTCGCGATCGCCCGGCCCGCCGCGTCGGGAAACCGTGGGACGAAGTAATAGAGGCTTTCAGCCATGCCGAACTGCAGTGCGCCGAAGGTCGCAATCAACAGGAACAAGTACTTGTAAATGCCGAACTCCTGCTGGCTGAGGGCACGAACCAGCAGCAGCGGGATGACGAACGCGACCGCAAAGCCGATCGTGCGGCCGATCATCAGCGAGAGCGCAGCGCGCGTGCTCGACCCCATCAGGCGCACAACCTGGCGCGTTTGCGCGCGAGCATGTCGCGATAGAGGCGTGCGGTCGCATCGACCATGTGCGCCACGGAATAGCGGTCGCGAATGTGCTGGGCCGCCGCGTCGCCCAGCCGGCGGCGCCGCGCCGGATCGTCGAGCAGCAGGCACACGCCGTCGGCCAGCGCTTTCGCGTTCCCCGGCGGTGTCAACCAGCCGGTTTCGCCATGCGTCATGACCTCTGGCGTTCCGCCGACCGGCGTCGCCACGACGGCGGCACCAGCCGCCATCGCCTCGAGCACGCTGTTCGACAACCCCTCGGTATGCGACGGCTGCACAGACAGGTCGACCTGGCGAAGAATCGACAGCACGTCGTGACGGTAGCCGGCAAAGACGACGCGGTCAGCCACGCCGAGGCTCTGCGCCTTGAGCTCGAGTTCCCGGCGGTACGTGTGGTCGGGGACGAGCGAGCCGTTCACGCTTCGCAGCCCCTCCCCCACGATCAACAGCCGCGCATCTGGATAACGCGCGTGAATATGCGGCAGCGCCTCGAGGGCCACGTCGAAGCCCTTCGACGGGCACAGCCGCGCGATCGTCGAGATCAGCGGCGCTGTGGGTGGAATGCCGAACTCGCGTCGCAGGGCGGCGCCGCCCGGAACGAGTTCGCCATTCATCTTCGCGAGATCGATGCCGTTGCGAATGACGACGATCTTTTCTGGCGCGTAGCCGTCGCTCACGAGCCAGTCCTTGATGGCCTGCGCGTTGACGACCACCAGATCGGCCATCCGGCAGGCCATCCGCTGCACGCGGCGTTTCCAGGGCGTCAGATAGACGCCTTGATCGCGAATGCCGGCAATCACCAGCGGCACGCCAGCCATGCGTGCGGCGGGCACGGCGAACACGTTGCCGTAGAGGTTGTAGGCATGGACGATCTCGGTGCGTTGCCGGACGAGGTCGCGCGCCAGCTCGACTTGCTTTTGCAGGCACCGCGCGCTGTAGAGCGACCGCAGCGGGTACTCGTCGACGGGGATATTCCTCGCGATGAGTTCCTCCAGCAGGCGGCCGGACTTTCGGAGGCAGCCGAAGCGAAGATCGAACCCGCGCCCTTCGAGCGCGAGGCCGAGATTCAGAAACTGGCGTTCGGTGCCGCCGCACTCGAACACCGTCACGAACTTCATCAGCCTGAGGTTCTGAGATGCCGTCGTCATCGTCACGCTCGCGCAAGCCGTTCTTTGGC
>Ga0111538_10006211_pt1 | contig 16212 bp, 15 predicted proteins | sample SoiMethybrSBSTD1_FD_79669 | JGI IMG/M metagenome (GOLD analysis project Ga0111538, IMG submission 79669) | Bulk soil microbial communities from a Populus tree surrounding site in Tennessee, USA - Soil MetaG P. TD hybrid SBSTD1 (version 2)... | ecosystem: Environmental > Terrestrial > Soil >...
CAAAGACGCTACGAACGTCGTCGATGTGTCGCCCTGAACCAATACCCCATCGGGACGAATCTTCTTGAAGAGCAAATCAAGGCGTTCCATGGATTGGGACACGATGGCGGCCAGTGTCTGGTTTGGCCTCATAATGCCTAAATGATGCTCTGGCTGAATGTCGAAAGCATCCAAGACCTGATCGAGCATTTGCCGGTGCTGTGCCGTCACAATGCTAACCGGTTGGAACCGGGGTCGCTCGAGAGCCGCCGTAGGACGGGGGCGAGCTTGATTGCCTCCGGCCGCGTTCCGAAGACGACGGCCAACTTGATCTTGGCTTTTGTTACCACGCTCCTCCTGGACTTCAAAGTACACATGGATGCTCTGGCAAGCGCACTCTACGAAATTAAGTGAGTCTGTTGTCTAAAATTCTGTCCGTTGTAGATAGCGCGGCCTGACGGTTGTCTCTAGAGGAGCAATAGTGCGCTGCCTGCGCGTGTTCTTGGTTCGAGACTAACAGCACGCAGCAGAGGATCGCGGTTGGGACATACTCCTCTTTGTCCCTCTTGGACAAGGGGGGACGGCGCGCTATTTGCGACAGGGGGTCTTTCATGGGTATCAAAGCCCCACGCCGTTGCTCCTGAAGATTGACGAGGGCCAAGTGTGCAACAGCGCTTACCGATCCCCCGTCCACCAGCGGTGAAAGTGATGCACCGGGCTGATTCCCTGGCCGACCACAAATCCCGCTTCCAAAGCTTTGGTGAGGTAAGCGCGTGCCTGCAGAATGGCTGGATGAAGCTCCAGGCCTTGGGCGAGGCCGGCAGCAATCGCCGAAGCCAGCGTGCAGCCAGTGCCGTGGGTGTGAGGAGTGTTGACCCAGGGACCACGGATGGAGTGGAACTCCCGACCGTCAAAGAAGAGATCGACTACTTCGTGGGAGTGGGAATCGCCTTCGTCCTGAAGTCTTGGGCGATGCCCTCCCTTGAGCAAAACCGCTCGGGCGCCCAGGCCGTGAAGTTGTCGTGCCGCTAGTTGGAAATCATCATCGTTTCTTAAGGTTCTGCCAGACAGCACCTCAGCCTCCGGAATGTTGGGTGTGACCAGGTCGGCTAGAGGGAAGAGCTGTTCCTTGAGTGTTGCCGCGGCATCTGGAACCAATAGATCATCGCCACTCTTCGACAGCATCACTGGGTCCACCACCAAAGGAACTCTCCTCGCGGCAGCCAGCGAAGATGCGACGGCGCGAATGATTTCGGCATTGGCCAGCATGCCGGTTTTGACGACGTCGGGGCGAATGTCGGAAAGCACCGCATCAATCTGCTTGCGAACCATGTCCAGAGAAACTGGCTCGACGGCGGCCACCTGTACTGTGTTTTGCGCGGTGATTGCCGTAATGACGGAGCAGCCGTAAACACCGAACGCGGCAAAAGTCTTCAGGTCGGCCTGAATGCCTGCGCCACCGCCTGAATCGGAACCGGCAATGGTGAGAGCTTTGGGGATAGGCATGAAATGAGGACTTGACGCTTTCGACGCGAGCAAATCAGTCTTGGCCGTTGCGTGTCAAGCGACGAGTCATGATACGCTAATCTTCCGAGAGCGAGAATTGAGGGATTACGGGAAGAAGTTTGGTTCCCGCTTCGTGGGAGAAACGAATATTAACGGAGGTGATCGCCACGAATCCGCAGCATGCTGCACACTTCAAGCGTTACTAAAGGATTTTGGCTGTAATCACCAGGATTAATGCAGTGTTAGTGCCTCCAACTGCTGCCTTGCCTACCACGACCTTTTGACCTTCGCGGACATCGACGTCGGTACTGAATCCAGCGTCAATGGCATTGTATCCAACCACAGAGGACGATGCCTCTGATTGTTGTTTGACAACGACCCTGGCGCCGAATCTCAACCCATCCAGCCGAATCGAACGACCCTTCTCGTCTGGAAGGATGCTGGCAGCCCGGTAGGCGAAGGAATAGGTTGACGGGTTTGGAATGTCAGGATCGAACTTCGCAAGGCCCTTGACGTCAGCACTCTGTTTGTCTCGACTCCTGACCACGAGGGTATCAATCGTGTGTAAACCTTTAAACGCGAATGTTGTCTTGAGTTGCTTTGCTACACCTTCCAGTTCGGGCGGCACTGAACCGACTCCGTTATCCGTCGCAAGAAGCAAGTACACAGTCAGTTCGACATTCTTGGGAGCCTCAGGTGGGACATCGAGTCGCCGGATGGTTTCTTCAATCGTAGGGATAAGTGCCGCGGGGGCACTGACTCCAATGACTTGAAGTTCCCTATTCGGTCGGACATCGACAGGAAAGATCCTCAACGTTTGTGCGATTGCGTTCACGTCACCCTTGATCGCAAAGACCTTTTGAACATTCTGTCGCTCTGGGGTTGCCTGAGGCTTCGTTGAGGCCGATGGCTGAGCTGGCTTGTCCGTTTTCTTTGCTTGAGCCAGAGCTGCCGGGCTTGCTGCGAAGAAAAGGATCCACAAACAGACCACAACAATTCTTGCCCGTGAGTTTAGAGACCTTGCAGCCAGACCCCACGGCTCCCAGTTGAGTGTCTCAAGAATTGAATCTTCGGCTCCCCCCTCCCCAACGCGGGAGAGAGGCTGGGGTTGAGGGGGCGCAGCACGCAGTGGCGATTTTGCATTGAACGCCGGAGGGGCAGGCCGGATGCAGATAGGGAGGCAACCTTCCACAGCAGCGTGGCCCGCCTCACTCCCAGCCCCTCTCCCGCGTTGGGGAGAAGGGAGCCGAAGCTCGGGAGAGGGCGGGGCTTCGTTCTGTGCAACTCCAGCTCGGTTTTTTGAGTCAGCGTTAACGGTCACTGTCATAGGAACTCTCCATTTCTTCAGTTGTGATCAACTTCCTGATCCACTAGCCAAACAATGACAATGTTCGGGTCATCGGTGACCAGCTTGATGACGAGTGGCGGGGGTGGTTCGGGGGCAATGTCGGCCGGTAGCGGTTCTTTCGGCTGCAGGTTTGAGCCCTGTTCAACTGGAGGTTCAGTCTCTGCCGCGACGGCGTCAGGCTGAGCTTCATCGGGTGTTAGCACGTCGTGAGGTGCCGGGCTCACTTGGCGCCTGGCGATCTGTGTGATTTCCAGCCCTCCGTCTGGAGCTTGCGGTTCGGCTTTCTCGGAGGGACTTGGTCGGGAACTGTCTGGGCTCTCCTTTGGGACAGCCGGCATAGAAACTGTTGGCGGACCGTCGGGACGGTCTGACCCCGCCTGCTTGCGCCAAAGCTGCCACTGCAACAGGAATCCCAGCGCGACGAGCACGGCGAGAGAGACAGCCCACGCGGGATGCCACTGAGCAAATGCCGAAGACAAGAATCGCCACCAAACGGGTCGTGCCTGCCGCCGATTCACTTCCTGCATCACTCGTTTCCGGACCACATTGAAGCTGGCCGGATCAAGCGACTCTGCTGCCAGCTCTTTCACGATGGCTTGGCTGGCTTCCAGTTCTTTTAAGAAACGCTGGCAGGATGCACAAGACTCCAGATGCGACTCGACATTTCTCGCTCGCGAAGGATCAAGATCCCCTTCGACATACAGCGCTATCCATTCTTCAAAAGAGTTGCAGTTCATGACCGCCTCTTCAGCCGTCGTTCAAGAAACAGCTTCATCTTCATGCGGGCGCTGCTCACCTGGGAACGGACCGTCACTTCCGATGAGCCCAAAATGCCGGCCACTTCCCGAGTGGAAAGTCCTTCAATGTCGCGCAACACTACGGCGGCTCGCTCTTTTTCGGGAAGTCGCTTGAGAGCTTCCTTCACGAAACTGCGTTTCTCTGCCAGGCCCAGCTCAGCTTCCAGATCGGTGGAACTGGCAGGCTCTCGCATCTCGCCACTCTCGACCAAATCGTCCAAAGAGAGTGTTGCTGTCCGTTGCCGCCTCCGCTGAAGGTCGCGACAAACGTTGACTGTGACACGATAGAGCCAGGGAGGGAATTCACGCCCATCCTCGAAGCGATGGAGGTACTTGTACAGGCGCAAAAAAACCTCCTGTGAGGCATCCTGCGCGTCCTTAAGGTCACCTAGCAGTCGGAGACTGGTCGTCAAAACCTGCCGTTGATAAAGCACGATAATCTTCTCGAATGCGGAGGCATCTCCAGCTTTTGCCTCTCTTAGCCAGACGGCAGTGGGATCATTGTCAGTGGCGCCGGAGTCCAGACGGGCGTCTTCGATCATCAGGATGCCTTCTCCGGACGCTGTTGCCACCGTTGTCTCTCCGCAGCGAAGTGCCTCTTCATAAAGGCAATACTGCACCTGCTGACAAAGTGTTGAAAAGTGTTTTTGCGGACATCTAGGCTTTGGGGCGGAGGATGGCTGAGAATGGAACCACAGACCGACGAGGATGAGGAACTGGGCGGTGGCAGCCGGAGTGGTCAGGTCGCCGCTGTGGACAGCGGCTCCTTCAGGCTATTTTCATCGGAGCGCCAAAGACCGCGCGGCGGGATGTGGGCTGGGAATCACGGCGGAATCCTCTCCCAGGAGGGGAGAGGAGTGGGTTTTGAAGTCGGGAATGGACCCACGCCGGCTGCCTTGCCCGCCACCCCTCCCGAGAGTGGCTATGTTTGCGGGTTTACAGAAACGCCACGGTCTGGAGCGAGGTGATCTCGAACCGTCTGCGGCACCGCTGGTTCTTGCAGTTGATGGTGTCGTCAACCCGGACCAGATAGGACTGGGCCTTGGCGAATTTCATGCGGTCTTCCTGGCTTGCGTGTGAGGGGAGCGACGCCTTCTTGGTGCGCCGACGCCAACGCACATCGTAACTGTCCGATTGCCGGCAAAACGGACAATTGAGATTAGCCGGCTTCAGTTCATCCTTCTCGGTGTAAAAGTCGCGTTCTTCCATAGGCCTCAGTCCAGAATCGCAACGCCGGCCGCTTCAAAGGTCACCACGCGCTGCGGTCCCTTGATTTCAGACGGATCGGATTTGGTCGATTGTTCCGCTGCATAGTGATGTGCCATGTCTTCCGACAGGGTTTCCTGGATTAATCGCCCTTCGGCCCGCACTTTTTTGCCCCGGCTGTCTTTGGGCACAAAGAACGAATAGTTTTCGAACTTGATGCGAATGGCACGCTCGCCGTCCGACAGCATCAGCCAGCAGCCTTTCATCTGGCACACGTCGCTGATCTTGCCTTCGAGCAGCACTTTCTGGTTTTGATACTTGCCAGGTTGCGCTAGGGCTTCTTGAAGGCTTACAGCTTTCTTGACCGACAAGGGCTTCCCGAACGTCCGCACGCCTGCATCTTTGGCCCACAAGGAGATTGAAAGCAGGCAAAACATCGGGGGCAGCAAACGCAGTCTACGGAGAACGCGGGCCATAGAATCTATCCTCAGCTTCAAGTAAGATGCGGTGGCAGCATCGGCAGGCAAAAGTATACCAAGCTTCCGATCAAGTCAATCATCGGCGCGCCAGAGTCCTGTCAAAGTCTACGAAAATAATGCCTGTTGTCGTTCTCGTCCTCGGCTTTGAGAAGTCGGTTGGGCCACTCCCTCTTGATCTCCCCCTTATGCGGGCTTCGCCCAAGGGGAAGAAACGCTGCGGAGGACGATCATCAGTATCCAGTTACGGAGATCCATCATGAAAATCAAACTGGCTTACGGCCGTTCCGGCCTCGAGGTTGAGTTTCCGGACGCAGAGGTCGACGTCATTGAGCCAAGGTTCATTGAAGGCTTGCCTGACGAGGCCGCGGCTCTGCGGCAAGCACTGCGACAGCCGATCGGCGCGCGTCCCTTGCGCGAGCTGGCCAAGCCGGGGGATTCGGTGGCGGTTATCTTCTCTGACCGGACGCGACCCATGCCGAGCGATCGCGTGCTTCCGGTGGTTCTTTCTGAACTTGAAAACACTGCTCCGGAGAACGTCACGCTCATCAATGCCGTAGGCACGCACCGCCACAACACCCCGGAAGAACTGGAAGCCATGCTGGGCCGCCGCATCGTGGAGAACTTCCGGGTTGTTCAGCACCGTCCCAAGGACCGTGAAAGCATGGTGTGTTTGGGAGTGAGCCGGTTCGGAAATGAAGTCTGGGTGAATCGTGATTTCATGCAGGCTAAGATCAAGATTCTTACAGGGTTTATTGAACCTCATTTCTTTGCTGGCTTCTCCGGAGGACCGAAGTCCGTTCTGTTGGGCGTTGGGGCGTTCGAGAGTATTCTCAGAAACCATTCAGCGCCGATGATAGACAACCCGATGTCTACTTGGGGGGTGACGGCTGAAAACCCGATTCACCAGGAGATGTCGGAAATGGCTGAACTGGTGAAGCCGGACTTTATCGTCAACGTGACCTTGAACAAGAAACGCCAGATCACCGGCGTGTTCGCTGGAGACTGGCGTCAAGCCCATGCTGCTGGCTGCACGTTTGCTAAACAATGCGTTATGAGAGCCGTGGAAGAACCTTATGATCTGGTCGTCACTACTAACTCTGGTTTCCCTTTGGATATGAATCTCTACCAAGCCGTGAAAGGGATGTCGGCGGCGGCGCGAATCGTAAGGCAAGGAGGCGCAATCCTGATCGCTGCGGAATGTTCTGACGGAGTGCCAACCCACGGGAACTTTCGTGAGCTGTTGAGCAGGGGAAAGTCGCCCCAAGAATGGTTGGACATTATCTACCGGTCGCCCGAGCCCATCCCGGACCAATGGCAGGTGCAGATCCTGGCCAAGATCCTTCAGCGAGCCCGTGGGTATCTCTATTCGAGCCTCCCTGAGTCTGAGGTGCGTCTCGGCCAACTGCGGCTGGTGAAAGACATCGCCGCTTGTGTGCGCGATCTGCGTGCAGCACACGAGTCACGCACGAGTGAATCCCACCGTATTGCCGTCTTGCCCGAAGGGCCGCAAACCGTGCCGTACTTGAAATAGGCTTCCGAATCTACTCTGAACGTCTACGTCCTAGTTCGTTCGTCATTTCCGGAAGATCGTCACCTGGGCGGATGGTAAGCCTGGGTCTTCGCAAGCAGCTCCAGCTGCCAAAGTGGCTGGATTCCGGCTCGCGCTGCGCTGAGCCGGAATGACGGCGGGTGAAAGGCGGAATGGGACTCATCAGTGGTTGATTGGTCGCAACTCATTTAGAAGTATTGGCCAGCGGGATTTTGCGATTGAACGCGCACTTCTTTCATGTATCATTCGGCTTCGCTTATTGCAGTCCAAGCCTGCAGTCATTGTGAGTTATGGGGTTGCGGTCTGTCTGGGAAGCTAGAGAGCAGCCCTGGGAGGAATCATGAACGTGTCTTGGAAGAGGTATATAAAGGTCGGACTGGTTCACTTCATGGCTTTTCCACAAACCCTGAAGGGGGAAGGGCCTGTCTTGGAAAGCCTGGAGAAGGTCGTAACTGACGACTTCTTTGATGTCATCGAGATCACGACCATCAAGGATCCCGAGGTGCGTCAGCAAGCGAAGCGGATACTTGAATCGAGTAAGGTGACGGTTGCCTACGGCGGCCAGCCTGTTCAGTTAGTGAACAAGTTGAACATCAACAGCTTTGATGCGGCTGAGCGCAGTATGGCGGTGGATCGATGCAAGGCCTGCATCGATGAGGCCGTGGAGATGGGCGCAGTGGGAGTTGCTTTCCTTAGTGGACCGGATCCCGGACAGGAACGGCGAAACGAAGCCAAGGAACTCGTTTTCGACTCACTGAGCCAGCTTTGTGCTCACGCTGAGAAGCTGGGAAGTATCAAAGTCGTTATCGAGACCTTTGACTACGACATCGACAAGAAAGCCCTGGTGGGGCCCAATGCAGAAGCGGCTGTATTATCGGCCCGGCTTCGTGAGAAACACAAGAACTTCGGGCTCATGCTCGATCTCAGCCATCTTCCTCTACAGCACGAAACGACCGAACACGCGCTGACGGTGACCAAAGACCATCTGGTTCACGCACATATGGGGAACTGTGTCATGCGGGACAAGAACCACCCTGCCTATGGTGACCAGCATCCCAGGTTTGGATTGCCGGACGGCGAGAATGATGTTCCCCAAGTGGTGGAATACATTCGGACTTTAATCAGGATTGGCTACCTTCAGGAAGGTAATCCAAGGATTCTCAGTTTTGAAGTTAAGCCGATGCCAGGTGAATCCAGCGAAATCGTTCTCGCCAATGCTAAACGGACACTGCGAGACGCGTGGGAGTTGGTGTAGAGACAGCGAGAAACCCTCGTTCGCGTGGTTATCACCTCCGCAAAGGAACTCAGGATTCCGCTTTCGCCGGAATGACGAGTCCTGGCCGCAGACGAAAGGAAGAACCTAGAGCCTATGAGAATTTCCAGCAAGAGAATAGCTTGGACGCTTTGTGCTTCCTTCTCCCTAGCCTTGATTCTTGGAATTGCCGGCTGCTCGCAGCCAGGAAGCGGACGCAAGGTCATTGGAGTGACGCTCTTGACCAAAGAGCACGTCTTTTATCGGGATCTCGAAAGCGGTTTGAAGGAAACGGCCGAGAAGAAAGGCTACGACCTTCTGATCACTTCGGGCGACTGGGATTTGGCAAAGCAACAAGGACAAATTGAGAATTTCATCGTCCAAAAGGTTGCAGCGATCATCGTGTGCCCGGTGAACTCCAAGGGAATCGGGCCCGCCATCGAAAAAGCGTCCCAGGCCGGGATTCCGGTATTCACGGCCGACATCAAGGCCGACAGTGGACCCGTCGTGTCGCATGTGGCATCCGACAATTTCCTGGGCGGCAAACTGGCAGGCGAGTATATGGCCAAGACGCTCGGCGGCAAAGGCAAGGTTGCGTTGATCGACCAGCCGATCGTCGAGTCGGCCATCCAACGTGTTCTCGGCTTCGAAGACGTGATCAAGCAGCATCCGGAGATGCAGATTGTGGCCAAGCCCAATGGAGACGGTGTCCGTGATAAAGCCATGAAGGCCGCTGAGGATCTCCTACAAGGTTTCCCCGATCTGCAAGGGATTTTCGGGATCAACGATGACAGTGCGTTGGGTGCCCTTTCAGCAATCGAGTCTGCTGGACGCAAGGGCATCGTTGTCATGGGCTTCGATGCAATTCCCGAAGCCCGTGCTGCCATTCTGCGTGACAGCGCTTTGAAAGCTGATGTTGTGCAGAGCCCCAAGGTGATCGGCCAGACGACCATTGAGACGATCGACCGGCATCTGAAGGGCGAAAAGGTTCCAGCGATAATTCCTGTCGAAGTCAAAGTCGTCGACAAGGCAATCTTGGAGAAGGAAAGACAATAACGAAGTGCGAATGATGAATGCTGAGAAACAGACACTCTCTTGGCTCGCACGCTCTTTCACACTTCGCCCTTTGTACTTCCAACTTTTCCTATGTCTCTGCTTCAGATGATTGACATCACCAAGCAGTTTCCGGGCGTGCTGGCCCTCGACAGGGCGCAGTTGTCGGTCGAGGCTGGGGAGTGCCACGCTTTGGTGGGCGAGAACGGAGCCGGGAAGTCGACGCTGATGAAGATCCTGTCAGGTGCCTATCAGCCCGACTCAGGGACCATCATGCTGGAAGGCTCAGCACAACAGGTCACGTCGCCGATTGTAGCGCGCAACCTGGGAATCACGATGATCCACCAGGAACTCAATCTGTTGCCCGAAATGACGGTGGCTGAGAACATTTTCCTTGGTCACGAGATTGTCCATGGCCCACTCGGTTGGTTGGACAAGCGGACCATGGAAAAGAAGTCTGAGGATCTGCTCGAGAGTTTTGGCCAAAGGCTGAGTGGGCGTGCACTGGTGAAGAAGATCAGTCTGGCGCAACAGCAGATGGTTGAGATTGCCAAGGCGATTTCCGTTCAATCCAAGATCATCATCATGGATGAGCCATCGGCGATCCTGACCGATCGCGAGTTAACGGAGTTGTTTGATCTGATCGGCCGGTTGAAAAAGCAAAACGTGGCTATCGTTTACATTTCTCATCGCCTGGAAGAGATCTTTAAAGTTTGCGACCGGGTGACCGTGATGCGCGACGGGAAGACGGTGCAGACGGATCAGGCCTCCAGCATGAGCCAGGATCAGATCATCCGTCTCATGGTGGGTCGCGAGCTTGAACAGTTTTTTCCGTCCGAGCACTCAAATCCTGGTGCCGAGGTGCTGAGATTGGAGTCCATCCAGCAGATTGGGAAACTGCGTAACATCAACCTGAATTTGCGAAAGGGTGAGATCGTCGGTCTCACAGGGCTGGTTGGTGCAGGCCGCACCGAGTTGGCACGAGTGATCTTCGGCGCTGAGCAACCCGATAGCGGACGCATGCTGCTGGCAGGTGAGCCGGTGAGTTTTCGCTCGCCGCGGCAAGCGATCGATGCCGGCATTGGCCTGTTAACGGAAGACCGGAAGTCCCAAGGACTTGTTCTCAATATGATGGTACGGGAGAACACTACCATGGCGAGCCTAAACCGTCTGGTGAGGCGTGGCTTCGTCGACATCCGGGCCGAGAAGGAGGCGACGCAGGGCTATATCCGTGACCTCCAGATCAAGACTCCTTCCACCGAGCAGAAGGTGCGGAACCTGAGTGGAGGAACTCAGCAGAAGGTGGTGCTTTCTAAGTGGCTATTCACGCAGAGCCGCATCCTGATCTTTGATGAGCCCACACGCGGCATCGACGTCGGAGCCAAGGCCGAGATTTATCAACTAATGTGGAAGCTTGTGGCGCAGGGCATTGCGATTCTGATGATCTCTTCCGAACTCCCGGAAGTTCTGAAGATGTGTGATCGCATTCTGGTGATGCATGAAGGCGAGATTACCGGCGAGCTCAAGCAAGCTGAAGCCACTCAGGAGAAGGTCATGGCGCTGGCCATGGGCGTTGGGCAAACTGCCAGCCCGTGAAGTTGATTCGGCTGCATTAGGTTGCGAATGGGACATCGAATTCTGCTACGTGAAGTCACTTGAAGAAACGGACTCCTTCTAGGGTATGAATTTTCCTTGCAGCACTCACCTTTGATGACATCGCTATCCGGTCGCTTCAGCTCCGCTGCTCAGTTCCTGATCATTGTCGCCGTAGTCACCGAGTGTCTGGTCTTCGCGCTGCTCTCACCCAGCTTTCTCACCGTTAACAACTTCGTCAACGTTGCGTTACAGATCGCGATCTACGGCATTCTCGCGGTCGGCATGACGCTGGTCATCCTTACAGGAGGCATCGATCTTTCGATTGGATCCATCGTCGCTCTCTCCGGAGTGGTCGCAGCGGGCGTTTTGGAGAAGATGGTTCAGCAAGCGGGCCTGGGAATGCTATTAGCTATCTTTGTGGGCATTGGCATCGGCATGACCTCGGGTGGTTTCGCCGGCCTCATGATCACGCGTCTTCGCGTGCCACCGTTCATTGTGACGCTGGCATTGATGACGGTGTGTCGTGGATTGGCATTCATTTTCACAGGAGGCTTTTCCATTGGGAACCTCCCGCTGGGTTTTGGCTTTCTCGGACGAGGCCATTTGGGGCCGATTCCCGTTCCGGTGGTCATGATGGCAGTGGTCTTTCTGGGAGGCTATCTGCTATTGTCCAAAAGTGCTCAAGGCCGCTACATATATGCCATCGGCGGAAATGAAGAAGCCAGCCGCCTGTCCGGGATCAACACACGAGGCGTCATTCAGTGGGTCTACCTCTTGAACGGAGCCCTCGCGGGACTAGCTGGTATTACACTGGCGTCGCGCCTGGGTGCAGGAGTTCCCAACTCAGGCCTCAGCTATGAATTGGACGTTATTGCTGCAGTGGTCGTCGGTGGCACCAGTCTTATGGGCGGGTCGGGGAGTGTCGCCGGGACCTTCTGGGGAACGGTGTTCATTGGCATTCTGAACAATGGCTTGAATCTCGCCAATGTCGATCCGTATTCGCAGAAGGTGGCCTTGGGCGTGGTGATTCTGCTGGCGGTGTTGTTGGATCGGATCAAGAGGTGAAGTACGAACGACGAAGTTCGAAGTACGAATCTTCGGTTCGGACTTCAAACTTCAGAAAGGAGCGGATCGAAGCACGGCGCAGGAAGTGAGATGTTGGAACTCTTCCTTGAATTGGAAGTCTTCGCACTTCGAACCTCGTACTTCGAACTTCGTATGTTTCTTGGAATTGACATCGGGACCACGGGTACTCGAGCTGTATTGATCGACGGGAGAGGCAAGGTAGTCGGTGGCCAGTCGGCGGATCATGAGCCTATCAGCACACCGCAGCCTCAGTGGGCTGAGCAGAACCCAGAGAACTGGTGGGCGGCTGCACGCCAAGCCATAGCGGGAGTGCTCAGCCGCACCGGGACCAAAGGCGATGCCGTTCGAGGCATCGGGCTGTCGGGTCAAATGCACGGGCTGGTGCTGCTCGACAAACAGCATCAGGTGCTGCGCCCTTCCATCATCTGGTGTGACCAGCGGTGCCAGGCGGAAGCAGACGGCATCACCCGAACGGTGGGGTACGACAAACTCATTGAGATCACCTGCAACCCTGCGCTCACAGGGTTCACTGCTCCAAAGTTGGCTTGGGTGCAGGCCCACGAGCCTGCCGTCTTCGGCCAGATCCAGAAGGTCCTTTTGCCAAAGGATTACATTCGCTTCCGTCTGACCGGGCAGTTCGCAGCGGAAGTATCTGACGCTTCCGGAACGACGCTGTTCGATGTCGTACGGCGGCGATGGTCCGACGAGATCATCGCGGCACTCAAATTCAATCGGGAGTGGTTTGCGGAGGTGCATGAGTCGGTCGCTGTCTCCGGTCAACTCAGCTCTTCAGTGGCACAGGATCTCAGCTTGAAGGCTGGGACACCGGTCGTGGGTGGAGGTGGTGACCAGGCTTCTGGAGGCGTGGGCAACGGTATTGTCTCTCCAGGCATTGTCTCGTCCACGATTGGCACTTCGGGTGTTGTGTTCGCATTCATGGAAAATCCGGCGCGCGATCAGAAGGGCCGCGTTCACACGTTTTGTCATGCCGTACCTCAGAAATGGCATGTGATGGGCGTGACGCAGGGGGCGGGCCTTTCGCTGCGCTGGGTTCGCGATCACTTTGGCGGTCAGGAAGTGAGCTTGAGTGCTTTATTGCGGCAGGACAGCTATGAGTTGCTCACGCAACAGGCTGCACAGGCGAAGCCCGGCTGCGAGGGTTTGATTTTTCTCCCCTACCTGATGGGAGAACGGACGCCGCATCTGGATGCGAATGCGCGCGGTGTTCTGTTTGGATTGACGGGTCGGCACACACGGGCTGACGTTTTGCGCGCAGTGCTTGAAGGTGTTGCTTACAGCCTGAAGGACTCGTTCCTGATCTTCGACGAGATGAAAGTGCCCGTGGCGCAGGTTCGCGCGTCGGGAGGTGGAGGACGCAGCGCACTCTGGCGGCAAATCCAGGCTGATATATTCGACAAAGAAATCTGCACCGTGGCCGCCGATGAAGGAGCGGCGTTTGGGGCTGCGCTTATGGCCGCAGTTGGCTGTGGCGGTTTCGAGTCGGTCGAAGAGGCCTGTAGTCGATCGATTCAGCTCGCCAATCATACGCGCCCCATTGCCGAGAACGTGAAGCGCTACGCGGACTATTACGGTGTGTACCGGTCGCTCTATGGCGCCCTAAAGCCAAGTTTTGATACAGTAACGCGTCTCGCGGCAGGCGGGTAGAGGGCAGAGCAGCAGACAAGCGAACCGCGAGGACGCGAAGAACGCGAAGGAAGGAACTGGCCACCGAGACACTGAGGCACAGAGAGTTCATCAGGAATCCGAGGGCACGTCATCTGGGTTCGCTTTGAACATCATGGTGTCCCACAACTTCTCCGTGCTTCTGTGTCTCTGTGGTGGACCTTTCCTTCTTCGCGTTGACGCTTGTTTTTGAGGGTTTTTGAATAAGAGCTATGACTCGATTCGCAATCGGTGTGGACTTGGGCGGCACGAACCTGCGGGTTGCTGCCGTCAATGAGAATGGTGGTTTGTTTGACCAGCTTAGTCTGGAAACCCTGGTGGAAAGGGGCCGCGAGGATGTTGTCGACCGGCTGACGAACGGAATACTCGAACTGGTCAATCGGTGGAAGGATCGGTACCAATTGGCGGGAATTGGTGTTGGCATTCCGGGCATCATCCGCATGAAGGACGGCATTCTGGTGGCATCGCCGAATCTGCCGGGATGGGAGAACTTCAATGTTCGGGCCCAGATCGCAAAGCGGTTGAACAGCCCGTTCTTTCTCGAAAATGATGCGAACGCAGCAGCCCTGGGTGAAAAATGGATTGGGTCGGGCAAGGATGTGAAACATCTTTGCTTCCTGACGATGGGGACTGGAATCGGCGGCGGCCTCATTTTTGACGGCAAGATCTGGCATGGCGTCTCAGGCATGGCGGCAGAGCTGGGTCATGTCACCCTTTATCCGGGCGGGCGATTGTGTGCTTGCGGAAACCGAGGCTGTCTGGAGGCCTATGCTGCCGCCTCCGCAGTGGTGAAGGCGGCGCAAGAGATGCTGCAGGAAGGAAAAGCAACCGAGGCGTTGAAGGCGCTGGCATCTTCCGGTGTGAAGTTGACATCAGCCAAGATTTATGAATTGGCAAAACAGGGCGATTCTTCAGCGCAAGAAATCTTTCAGATGGTGGGTCGAGCGTTGGGCATGGCGATTGCGAATTTTATCAACATTTTTGACCTGGATACGTTTGTTCTGGGTGGCGGCGCTGTGGAAGCTTGGGATGCGTTCGAGAAAAGCATGTTCGAAGAGGTTGCCTTACGGTCCTACGTTTGGCGCAACGATCCCAGGGAAATACTAAAGTCCAGTCTGGGCAGCCAGGCTGGAATCTTCGGTGCAGCATACTTGGCGTTCAGCCGGTGAGTGGTTCATGTAGATGCCTACCGAGGCTCGAGTGTGTGGATACTCGAACCCTTTGTCGTTGTTGTTTCCATTGTGCCTCAATTTCTGTTTCTTAGACCTGATGCCGAAGCTGACCACTTGAGACTTCTCTTTCTCTCATGAATGAATTCGAACGAATCAAACGTCTGCCTCCGTACGTGTTTAGCATTGTTACGGAGCTGAAGATGAAGGCTCGACGGGCCGGGGAAGACATTATCGACCTCGGCATGGGTAACCCGGACCTCCCGACGCCGCCGCACATCGTCAACAAACTGGTTGAGGCAGTCCAGAAGCCGCAGAACCACCGGTACTCGGCGTCGAAGGGAATCTTTCAACTCCGACTAGCGATCTGCGAGTGGTACAAGCGTCGCTACGATGTGGACCTGGATCCCGAAACTGAGGCCATCGTCACCATTGGATCGAAGGAAGGCATCGCGCATTTATCGTTGGCCTTGCTGGACCGTGGAGAAAGCGCATTTGTTCCCAATCCGTCGTACCCAATTCATCTGTACTCAGTTTTGATTGCCGGCGGCGACATCCACAGCATTCCCATGCTTCCGGGTCATGACTTCATTGATGAGCTGCAGCGCCGCGTCAAGTTGTTGTGGCCGGTCCCGAAGTTGCTGATCATTTCTTTTCCAGCCAACCCGACAACGCAAGTCGTAGAGTTACCTTTTTTTCAGCGGATCATCGAATTTGCCAAAGAGCACAAGATGCTCGTGGTGCACGATCTGGCTTATGCCGACCTGGTTTTCGACGGCTACAAAGCCCCGAGCATTCTGGAAATTCCGGGAGCGAGAGAACGTGCGGTCGAGTTCTTCACACTATCGAAGAGCTACAGCATGCCGGGCTGGCGCGTGGGCTTTTGCGTCGGAAATCGCGAAGTGATCCACGCACTGACGCGCATGAAGAGTTACCTGGATTATGGGACGTTCCAACCCATCCAAATTGCTTCGATTGCAGCCCTGCGTGGCCCCCAGGAGTGTGTCAAGGAAATCGTCGAGGTGTACCGGAGTCGCCGTGACGTGCTCTGTGACGGATTGAACCGCGCTGGTTGGGTGATCGAGAAGCCCAAAGCCACCATGTTTGTGTGGGCCTCGATTCCTGAAAAGTACAGGGCCATGGGATCCTTGGAATTCTCGAAGCAGTTGTTGCAAGAAGCCAAGGTTGCCGTCAGTCCTGGCATTGGCTTTGGCGAGTATGGCAATGAGTTTGTGCGTTTTGCCCTGGTGGAGAATGAGCAGCGCATCCACCAGGCAGTGCGCGGCATCCGCCGGTTCTTGCGGTAGGAAAGTCGGCATCGCTCTGGCGGCGCAATCAGGTTGCTTGGAGTTAGAGGCTCGTGGCGTCGTAAAGATTGAGGTGCTGCGTGATGACAATCAGCCGAAGATTTGTTTTCTACCTGGCGACCTTCCTGGCTTCGGCTTCTCTCCTTCTGGCGCAGACACCTGCACCTATACACGAGGAAGTCAATTTCAAGAGCGTCGACGG
>Ga0111538_10006214_pt1 | contig 16210 bp, 7 predicted proteins | sample SoiMethybrSBSTD1_FD_79669 | JGI IMG/M metagenome (GOLD analysis project Ga0111538, IMG submission 79669) | Bulk soil microbial communities from a Populus tree surrounding site in Tennessee, USA - Soil MetaG P. TD hybrid SBSTD1 (version 2)... | ecosystem: Environmental > Terrestrial > Soil > Tree...
CCACCTCCGTAGGTCGCGACCCACAGGCGGCCCGTCGCATCTTCGGCCATCCCCCACACCTCGTTGTGGGCCAGGCTCCGCGGATTCTGTGGGTCGTGGGCGTAGTGGACGAAACGCCGCGCCGTGCCGGCCGCACCCCGATCGAGCCGCTCGAGGCCGGCGTTGCGGGTGCCGATCCAGATGCGGCCCTGGCGGTCGCGCAGCAGCCTCGACGGCAGGTAGCTCGCGAAGCTGCCCGGATCGCCGGTCACGTTCTGGTGCAGGACGAAGCTGCCGGTGGAGGCCTCACGCTCGAACACCCCGTAGCCTTCGGCCCCGATCCAGATCGTGCCGTCCGGCTCCTCGACGAGGCCGGTGACGCGTCCCTTGACGGCGGGGACCACCGAGAAGGTCTCGCTCCGGGAGTCGAAGAGGCTGAGGCCGCTGCCCGTGCCGACCCACAGGCGGCCCTTATGGTCGGCGAGCAGCGCCGTGATCGTGTCGTCGGGCAGGCTGCCGGGGCGCTGCGGATCGTGCTTGAAGACACGGACCGCGTAGCCGTCATACCGGTTGAGGCCCTCCTCCGTCCCGAACCACAGGAATCCGGTGGCGTCCTCGGAGATGACCTGGACCGTGTTCTGGGAGAGCCCCTGCTCGACCGCGATGCGGGCGAAGGTCGCGCCCGGGCCGGCGTCGAGGCGGGCGGGCAGGCTCGCGCCCAAGGCGAGTGCGGCCAGGATGCAGCGGCGGAGGGTACGCCTTGCTCTTCTCAAGGCTGGGCCTTACCCCATCCCATCCAGAAGGAAGTGCGGCCCTTATTGTGGCACGGCGGCCCGGGACGTACGTCGGGCCGGGTGGATGTCAACCAGGAAGGGGACATCCACCCGGCCGGAATCGAACCTCTACGGCCGGAACACGAGCACGTCGTCGACCAGGGCCTCCGTCGACTCGTCGGCCAGCGTCTTCTGCGAGTTGTACGCGCCGATGACCAGGGTGTGCGTGCCCGCGGCCAGGGTCCCGAGGTCGGCCTGGAAGGCCTGGAAGCCGGTGCTGCGGGCCGGCCCGCCGTTGCCGTCGCCCACGAGCTGCGCGATCACGCCGCCGGGGCCCAGCAACGCCCCGTCGAAGGCGGCCAGCATCTCGCTGCGCTCGTCGTTTTCGTAGGTGGCGCTCTGGGTCAGCTTGTAGGCGAACGAAAGGCTGACGGCCTGCGCCTCGGCCAGGTCGAAGGTCACGCGCCATCCCCCGGACATGCCGAGGACGTCGGCGTCGTCCACGCCGCCCACGGCCACGCGCAGCGCGCCGCCGCTGACGCCGCCCGACGCCACGCGCGCGCCGCTCGCGTAGGCCGGCTGCGCCGTGGCGCGGAACGCGTCGTCCACGTACGCGAAGCCGTCCGTCCCGCTGGTGAAGTGCGCTTCGAGGATGAGGTTCGCGGGCACGGCGGCGGCCGTGAAGTTGCGGCCGCCCTGGTTGGCACCGTTCACCGTCACCTGCAGGCTGGCCGGAGTGAACGTGTAGCCCTGCAGGCTGGGCGTCAGCGTGTAGGTCCCGTTGGGCACGCCGCCGATCGTGTAGGCGCCCGAGGCGCCGGTGGTGGCGCTGCGCGTGCCGTCGCTGACCAGCACGCCCGCCAGCGGCTGGCCGGCGGCCGTGACCGTGCCGCTGACCGTGAACGTCGTGGTGGAGGTGACGGTGATGCTGACGGTGGCGATGGTGGTGCCGCCCACCATGTCGCTCACGATGCAGCGCACCAGCTTGGTGCCGGCGGTGGTCCAGCTCCGCGTCACCGCGGGGAGGTTCGGCGCCAGCGCGCCGTCGTCGAACTCCCAGCCGTAGGCCAGCGCATCGCCGTTCACGTCGCTGGCGGTGGCGGTGATGGTCACCGGCGCGTTGCGGGCCACGGTGGTCGCGCTGGCCGACAGCGCGGCCGCCGGCGGCGTGTTGCCGGGGAAGCTGCCCAGCTTCACCACCACGTCCATCGAGGGCGGCGTGGCCGCGCGGGCCACCGGCGTGACGTGGATCCCGGCCTGCGTGTCCGAGAACGTGCGTCCGACGAGCAGCGCCGCGTCGTTCTGCTGGTTGGCGGAGCCGGGCGTGTAGTCCAGCAGGTGGCTGCCGGTGTTGTTGTTGTAGCCCCAGTTGAGCAGCGCGCCGTTCATGGCCCAGCGGTTGGTCGTGTAGAGCTGGCGGAACTCGACCCAGTAGCTGCGCGTCGAGTCCTTCACGATCTTCAGCGCGCGCTGGCCGGAGGCGGCCGGGTCGTCGATGGGCTGGATCGTGAACGTGCCCCCGCTGCCGGTGACGGTCGTGTAGTCACTGGGCAGCAGCCAGTCGAAGCGCGACTTGAACCAGGCGTTGAAGTGGCCGTTCACGCCCCCGCGGCCCATGACGTCGAACACGTTGCCGTATTCGACGTTGGCGCCCTGGCCGATCACGGTGCCGTCGGTCGTCTGCCACCAATTCGCGTGGTGCACGCCGTAGTTGTGGCCCAGCTCGTGCGAGGTGACCGAGGAGCCGAAGGAGCCGTTCAGCCACACCCCGGCCCGCCCCACGAACGCCTTGCCCGAATAGCCGAAGGACAGCCGGGGAAAGGCCACGACGAACAGGTTGAAATTGGCGCTGTCGAAGCCGATGGCGCGGGCCGCGGCCTGCGCGTCGGCGAGGATCGGGCTGTCGCCGTTCGCCTCGTAGTCGGCGGCCGTGCGGGGCAGGCGCACGGTGGGCGTGACCGTGGTCACGAGCGACGTCTTGTCATACGAGGAGTCCTGGTAGTAGTCGTTCACCGCGCCGTCCATCGTGGACTGCACGGTGGCCGCGGCCACCGGGTCGCCCGGCCGGTCCGGGAAGTCGGCCCGGATGTACAGCACCGTCTTCTGACCCGTGGTCCAGGCCGAGAGCGCCTGGGGGTCGTTCGGCGGCGCCAGCGCCTCTTCGCGGCCGGCCGGGTGCTGCAGGCCGAGCGTCGCCTCGTCCTTCTCGAGCTTGGCCTGGTGCCTGCGCAGCGCGGCCTCATCCGGGAACACCAGCGTCTGGGCCCCCACCTTGACCGCGATGCAGCCCCGGCCGGAGGTGCAGCGCGCGCGCACGGTGGCGTCCGCGGCCGCCTCTTCGGGATCCATGCGCCGCAGCGGGCTCTCCTGGAGGACCACCACGCCATCGATGGCGATGCCGTTCGCGTGGATGCGCTTGGAGGTGGTGCCGAGACGCTGTCCGAAGACGTGCGCCTCGTACGTGCGATCGCCCACGGTCAAGGTGCGGGTGACGCGAGACACCGGCGCGTCGGCCTGGCCGAAGTCGTCGCCGATGGCGACGTCGTAGCCCGCGCCGCACACGTCGACGTACTCCTCGGTCAGCGCGCTCACCTCGGGTGGCAATCGCCGGATCACCGAGAGCGGCAGAGCGCGGGCCAGGGCTTCGCGGGGATCGGTCCGGGCCAATTCGAGCAGCGCCTGGCGCCGCTCCCGGGCCAGGGCGACGCCTTCGCCAGGGGAGCCACCTGTCTCGAGCCAGGCGCCAAAGCGCTGGAATGCGGCTTCACGCCGCGCGGCATCGCCGTCCGCCGTCCATGCCGCCGGCCCGGCCAGCAGCACGGCCAGCCCGACGAACGCGAACACACCTCTCCTCACCGTGAAAAGACTCTTCATCGCCTTCACTCCCCTGCGACCGAGAGGGCTCTCGGTCTCTAGTTCACAACCAGCGGGGCAAAGGCAACGGCTGGAGGGCGGCTGCGTTCCCCAGGAAAAGCAAGGTCACTGTAGCACGCTCGCCACTGTGCCAAAACCTGCACCGGTGGCGGCGATGGCGCGGCGGTGATGCTAACGATCCGAAGGACCCGGATCGGAGAGGCGCCCTGCGACGTCATCGGCGAGCGAGACGTGACCGCTGTCGCCTGTCCCTAGCGAGAGCTGACCCGCCGTGGCGCCCTGCAGGCGAGACTGGATGGCGGCGACGGCCTCGCGCCCCGCGCGGCGAAGGGGCGGCGCTGTCGGAGCTGGACAGCTCTGCGAGCGAAGGAACGGCCTTGACCGAACCGACGGCACCCAGCGCGCGCGCGGCCGAGAGCCGTAACGTTTCATCCCGACCCTCCGGCAGCTGCTGCAAGGTCCAGTGCCTCCGCGGCGCGAGCGCTCAAGCCGTCCTCCACGGAAGCATCGGCGACCAGCGCCTGCAGCGCTGGCATGCCGTCGAGGCCCAGCGCGGTCGCGGCTTCCAGCCTCACCTCGGCATCCTCATCGCCGGCGGCCGCGCGCAGCTAGATCCCCTTGGGCACGGATCGACGGTCTGGATGCAGGAGCTCGACGAGGCCAAGCCGTTGCGGCACGCGATGCACGTCGACGTGTCGGTCGCGCGCAAGCACATCACGGCGCGGCTGCAGGCGGCGCGCGGGCAACCGCGTGTGTGTTTGCGCGTGGCCAGACGGATCCACACAGGAACCCTCGGCTGGCCCGGCGTAGCTCGTCGCTCGGGACCTGCCGCGCTGCCAACCGCGAACCAGGTGCTATTCAGACTCTCACCACGGGGCTGCTACACCGCTGACACTTCCACGAACGCGTCGTACAGGCCGCTGCCGCCGCCCCAGTCGGTAGGCTCTTCCGCGGTGAGGACGTTCACCGACTGGCGGCTGCCGCCGGCGTCGTGGAGGCCGCCGAACGGCATCCAGGCGACGCCGGGGCGGACGCGATCGGATACGCGGCAGACGGCGCGCACCTCGCCCCGCTCGTTGCGCACGGACACGGCGTCGCCCGACGCCACGCCTCTCCGCCTCGCGTCGTCCTCGTGGATCTCGATGAACAGCTCGCCGGCACGGCGGCGGTGGCGTTCCATGTTGCTGTAGCCGGAGTTCAGGAAGTGCAGCTGCTTCCCCGAGATCAACTGGAGCCCGTTCCCCGTCGGAATATCGCCGGGCGATGGCAGGGGGTCGTGCCCCGCGGCGCCGAGCGCCGCGGAGTACAGCTCCGCCTTGCCGCTGGGCGTAGCGAAGCCGCCCTTCGCAAAGGGCCGCCAGTCCTCGGGCCGGTTCAGCCGGGCGTACCCTTCTTCCCAGAGCCGTTCGTAGGTGATCCCGTCGAGCCACGGGTGGCCACTGGCGAGCGCCGCCCGGAGCAACGACTCGTCGCTCTCGAAGAGCCACGGCTCGGTGCGCCCGAGCGCCGCGGCGAGGCGTCGAAACAGCTCCGTGTTCGAGACCGATTCGCCGCGCGGAGGGATCGCCGGGCGGTTCATGGCCAGGTAGAGGTGACCCCATGCCGGCGAGAGATCGAGGTGCTCGATCTGGCTGGTGGCCGGCAACACGTAGTCCGCGTAGAGCGCGGTATCCGTGACGAAGAGGTCGTGGACCACGGTGAACAGGTCGTCGTGCAGCAGGCCCTCGCGGATGCGCCGCTGGTTCGGCATCGAGACGACCGGGTTCGCGCCGTGGACGATGAGCGACCGGACGGGCGGCAGGAGATCGCGATCGCAGAGGTCCTTGCCGAGATCGCGCATGTTCAGCACGCGCACGCCCGGCTTGTGCACCTCGGGCATCCGCACGCGATCGTGCGCCAGCACGGCGAAGTGCAGCGCGTGCGTGGAGCGCGCCAGTCCGCCGCCGCGGTGCCGCCACGCCCCGGTCAGGACGGGCAGGCAGCCAAGCGTGCGGAACTGCATCGCGCCGTTCCGATGGTGCTCGATGCCGATCAACGGCCTCAGCAGCGACGGCTGCGTCGTCGCATATTCGCGCGCGAAGCGCTCGATGTCCGCGGCCGGCAGGCCGACCGTCCCTTCCACGCGCGCCGGCGGGTAGTCGTGCACGCGCTCGGCCAGTTCGTCGTAACCGACCGCGTACCGAGCCACGTAATCCGTGTCGACGAGGCCGTCGCGCACGATCACGTGCATCATCGCGAGCGCCAGCGCCGCATCGCTGCCCGGCTTGATCTGCAGGTGCCAGTCGGCGGCCTCCGCGGTGCGCGTCCGCATCGGATCGACGACGACCAGCTTCGCTCCTCGCCGCTGCGCCTCGCGCACGAGCGGCCAGAAGTGGATGTTCGTGACGATCGTATTCGTCCCCCACAGGACGATGAAGCGGCTGTGGACGATCTCCTCCGGATCGATCCCCGTGCCGGTCCCGATTGTCGAGGTGAGGCCGGCCGCCGCGGCGGCGCCGCAGATGTTGCGGTCCAGGCCGCTGCATCCCATCGATCCGAAGAGCCGCCGGTCGAGCGAGGCTTCCTGGATCAGCCCCTGCACGCCCGCGGAACTGTAGGGCAGGATCGCTTCCGCGCCGGACTCGTCGACAATCGCGTGCCACCGGGCCGCGATGTCGGCGAGCGCCTCGTCCCAGCCGACGCGGACGAACTGCCCCTCGCCCTTGCGGCCCGACCGCTTCAGCGGGTACAGCACGCGGTCGGGATGGTAGACGCGCTCGAGATAGTGGTTGACCTTCGCGCAGAGCGTGCCGCGCGTGAAGGGATGATCGGGATTGCCGTACAGCCGCTCGGCGGTCCCGTCGCGCACTTCGACGATCCAGCCGCACGTGTCCGGGCAATCGTGCCCGCACGCGCCGCGAACGACCTGGCTCGAGCCTGCCGCGCTCACCCGCATCTCCTCTCCGGGCCCGGCGGCACGCCAGCCCGCACGCCACCATGATCCCATGCGGCGGCGCGCGGGGCGAAGCTCAAGTCGTCAATGGCCTGTCCGGGGTCGGGCCGGCCAGGCAGGGAGCCATCTCATGAACGACGCGAACGAGCAAAGCGAGTGAGCCTGGCGAGCGGAGCGGGGCGTGGGGCCCCCGCGAGCGAGCCAGTCGGGGAGTCCGAGAAGCCCCTCGGTAAGACGAGGCGCCAATGGCGCCGGCGTCCTTTTCCGAGGACTCGCCCGATCTTTTTTCGATTGTTGGAGTTGTTGGAGCCGGCGCACGGGATTGAACCGTGGACCTGCTGATTACGAATCAGCTGCTCTACCGCTGAGCTACGCCGGCTGGGGCGGATCCGGCGGGGGCGACGGCCCCGCCGGAGCCCTGCATCTTAGCACGCACCGCGCTCAAGGACGCGCGGCGGGAGCCCCTTCCTGCGCCGCGCCCGACCCCGTGGACGTCTCCACGAACACCAGCTGCCGGGCCCAGGCACGGGCGGCCTCCTCCGGCGTGGCCCCCATGGTGTGGCCGGCGCCCGCCATCACCTGCAGCAGCACGGGATGGAGGCATTCCTGCGCGGCCTGCAGCGCGGCCACGTACTTGTACGCGTGCAGGGGCACGGCCGTCTCGTCGCGGGCGCCGGCCGAGACCAGGGTGGGGAGCTGGCAGCCGGGGCGCACGCGGTGGAGGGGCGAGAGCGCGCGCAGGGCAGGCGCGTCCGAGGCCCAGCCGATCTCGTCGGCCCACAGGCGGCCCCCTGTGAAGAGACCGTAGCGCACGAGGTCGAGCACCGGGATGTCGAGCAGGGCGGCGCCGAAGGCCTGCGGGCGCTCGAGAACGGCCAGGGCCATCAGCGCCGAGCCGAGGCTCGAGCCCTGGGCCACCAGGCGCGGGGGCTCCGTCCACCCTTCGCGCACCAGCCACTCCGCGGCCGCGTGCACGTCGGCCACGGCCACGCGGCGGTTGGCGCCCGCCCCGGCGCGGTGCCAGGGCTCGGCGTATTCGCCGCCGCCGCGGACGCCGGCCACGGCGAAGGCGCCGCCTCGCTCCAGGAACGCGACCATCTGCGGCTGGTACCACGGGAAGGCGCTCCATGAGAGCGCGCCGTACGCATAGAGGATCACCGGGCGGCGGCCGTCGGCGGGCGTGCCGCGGGCGTGGCAGAGGAAGAGCGGGAAGCGCGTGCCGTCGGCGCTGGTCACCAGCACCCGGCGGGTCACGATGCGGTCGGGGTCGAACGTGGTCTCCGCGGGCTGCCAGCGGTCGAGCGCGCCGGTGGCGGTGTCGAGGCGGTACACGGTGCCGGGGTCGGCCAGGCCGGACGCGTTGAACCACACGTGGCGGCCGGCCGCGGATCCGCTGAAGCCGAAGCCCCAGGGCGGCCCCCACACGTTGCGGCCCTCGGGCAACGCAACGTCGCGCTCGAGTCGGCCGTCGAGCGCGTGCACGGAGAGGCGGGGCTGCGCGTCGTGCGAGCGGACCGCGAGCAGGCGGCCGCCGGCCAGGGAGGCGAACACCAGGGCGTCCGCGCCCGGGCCGATGATCTCGCGCCAGTGCGTGCGCGTGGGGCGGGCAGGGTCGACGGCCACCACGCGGCCGCCCTCTTCCACCAGCAGGTCGCGGCCGTGCGCGCCCAGGAAGCGCAGGGATCCGGGCGTGTCGAGCAGCAGCGGCCGCGGCCGGAGGGCGCGGCCGCCCAGGCGGGCCATCCACAGGTCGGACCGGCCAGACGTCCCGCGCGCTCCCTCGACCACGAGGTCTCCCGCGGCGGTCACGTGCGGCGTCAGCCATGACTGCCAGGCGGGATCGGGCGCCAGCAGCTCCACGTCCTCCGACTGCGGGCGGCCCAGGCGGTGCAGCCGCAGCCGCGGCGCGGGCACCGGGGCCAGCCGCGGGTCGGCCGGGGAGCCGAAGTGCGCGTAGACGATGCCGGAGCCGTCGGGCAGCCAGGCCACCTCCGCCGCGCTGGAGTGCAGCCCGGCCAGGTCGTCGGCCAGGGTGGTGCGGCGGTCGAGGTCCATCACGCGCAGGCGCAGCCACCGCGAGCCGGGCTCGCCCACCAGGTAGGCCAGGCGGCGGCCGCCCGGGTCGACCGCGACCCGCCGCGAGAGGGATCCTCCGGCCGACGCCGCAGTGAGCAGCGGCTGCGGCGGGCCGTCCCCGTCGCGCAGGAACACGGTCACAGCCGGGCCCGTGCCGCCGGTGGCCCCGCGGCTGCCCACCAGCACGAAGCGGCCGCCGGCGGGCAGGACCGTCCAGAACGCCGTCTGTTCCTGGAGCGCGCGGATCCGGCGCTCGTAGGCCGCGAGAGACGGATGGCCGTCCACGGCCTGGCTCAGCAGCCGGGCCTGGGCGTCGAGCCAGTCCCGCGTGGCGGGAGCGTCGAGCATTTCGAGGGGCCGGAAGGGGTCTGCCGGGTCGCCGCCCCGGGGCGCGGCCGGCGGGGTCAGAGCGGCGAGAAGGAGCAGCGTCGGGAGCATCGGTCACCTCCATCTCCTGCATACGCGCGCGGCCGCCCTGAGCGCGGTGAGGAAAGGGTGAGGGCGGGGGTCGCCCGCCTGGAAGTGCGCGGGGCCGCCCATAATGAGGAGGGCACGGAAGGGGCGGGCGGCCATGGGCGAAGACGGCAGCGGGGAGCGCCCGGCGGTAGGCGGCGCGGGCCGCCTGCGCTTCGGCGGCTTCGAGCTGGTCGGAGCGGCCGAGCTGCGCTCCGCCGCGGGCCGAGTTCCCCTCCAGCCGCAGCCGCTCCGCCTGCTGCTGGCGCTCCTGCAGCGCCGCGGCGAGGTCGTGACCCGCGACGAGCTGCGCCGGATCCTCTGGGGCGATCTCCACGTGGACCACGAGCACGGCCTCAACTTCGCGGTGCGCCAGCTCCGCATCGCGCTGGCCGACAGCGCGGACGCGCCGCGCTTCATCGAGACGGTGCCCAAGGTCGGGTACCGGTTCCTGGCCGCCGTGGAAGAAGCGGCGGCGGTGGACAAGCGGCCGGCTTCGGCACCGGCGCGCCCGGCCGCGTGGCCGGTGCTGGCCGCGCTCACCGCCCTCGGGGCCGCGCTGGCCGCGCTGTTCACGCCCACGCGCGCGGACGCGCCGCCACGGGTGCTGGTGCGGCCGATCGCCGGCGCGCCCGGCCTCTCCGACGGCGTCATCCAGGAGCTGGCGCGAGTGCCGCCCTCCCGCCTGGCCGTCTTCGCCCCCGCCACCGCCGCCGTCGGGGATCCCGGTCCGCTGCGCGCCACGCACGTGGTGGAGGGCGGACCGCGCGGCGGCGTGGTCGCGCTGCGGCTCACGGCCACCGGCCAGGGCCGGGTGCTCTGGGCCGGCCCGGCCGATCCCGCCGCGCCCTACGAGGCCGCGCGCCTGGCCCGCGCCATCGCCCTGGCCCTCGACGCGCCCGCGCCCCCGGCGCGGCCCCGCCCCACCGGCGCCGCACTGCAGGAGGGCTGGCGCCTCCTGCGCGGCGGCACCCCCGAACACGCCGCGCGCGCGCAGGCGCTGTTCGCCGCGGCCGCGCAGGCCGACGTGCGCTCGGCCGAGGCGCAGGCGGGGCTGGCCGAGAGTGCCCGCCGCCTCCCGCACGCGGCCGGCGCGGCGTGGCGCGACGCCGCCCTGCGGGCCGTCGCGCTCGATCCCGACGACGTGCGCGGCCACCTCTCCCTGGCCGGCTACCGCCTCTATCGTGAGCGCGACCTGGCCGGCAGCCGGGCCGCCTTCGAGCGCGCGCTGGTGCTGGCGCCGGGCCTGGCTGCAGTCCACGACGCCTACGCGGCCTGGTACGCGGCCCAGGGCCGGCACGAGGAGGCGCTGACCCTGGCCCGGCGCGCCGCGGAGCTGGACCCCCTCTCCACCGGCGTGCAGCTCGACCTCGGCTGGTACCTGTACCTGGCCCGCCGCCACGGGGAAGCGGCGGACACGCTGGAGCGTGCGTACGCGCTGGAGGGCCAGCCGGGCTGCCTCGACTACGCGCTGCGCGCGCGCCTGGCCGCGGGCGAGTGGGACCGCGCGGCCGCGCTGGCGCGCCAGGTGATGGAGGCCCGCTCCGCAGCGGAAACGGACGGCGCCGGCGTGCGGGCGGCGCCCGACCCGCAGGAGGCGGTGCGGCGCTACCTGCGCTGGAACCTCGCGCGCCTCCGGTCGCGGGGCGGGGAGGGGGCCGCGCTGGCCCTCGAGCACGCATGGCTGGGAGACGGCGACGCTGCCCTGCGCCTGCTGGAGGACGATTTCGCGGCCGGCGGCACCTGGATCCTCTGCTTCCTCGCCGTCGATCCCGCCTGGGACGGCCTGCGCTCCCGCCCGGATTTCGTCGCGCTGATCGCGCGGGCCGGCATCGCCCCGCGCTGAGCTGGCGCTACGATGGAGGCATGAAGCGCCGTGTGCTGGCCGTGACCCTCGCCGCGCTGGCCGCCCTGGCCTGCGGCTCCAGCCCCACCGGCCCGCTCCCCGACGTGAGCGGCCCCTGGGTCGGCCAGGCCGACGTCTGGACGCCCGACATCCAGGGCACGCTGCCGACCTACCTGGCCATGACGCTGACCGACCAGGACGGCCGCATCACCGGCACCGGCGGCGGCGCGGACTGCCGCTTCTTCCCCCACTGCGACAGCTTCGGCAGCTTCACGGTCAGCGGCTCGCACGACGACGAGGGCATCCGCCTCGTCGGCACCTCCGCCTACGGGCCGACGTGGACGCTGGTCGGGCGCTTCCAGGCCAACGGGACGCTCAACGGCACCGGGCGCGGCAGCACGTTCCAGAGCGCCACCTGGCAGATGGCGCGCGTCACGCGCTGAGCGCAGGCAGGATCTCCGTTCAACGGATCGCCACCGCCCGCTCGTTGTCGGAGGGCGTGCGGTCGATGAGCTTGTGGTACGGGTCGATGGCCGCACGCGCCGGCAGGCCGGCGACGGTCACCGTCACCGTGATGTCGGCGGTCGTGACGTGCCGTTTCTCCATGAAGAGCACGCTGTCGCCCGCGTCGAAGACGCCCACGTCCATCCAGTCGTCCAGGGGCACCTCGGTCTCCACGCCCTGGCCGTCCGCGCGCAGCTTGGGGGCGGTGGCCCGCACCGTCACCTCATGGCGGCCGTCGCCCAGCGGCCGCGCCACCGCCTCCGCGGCCCGGTTGTCGTACAGCGTGATGGACCGGAAGAGGTCGTCGAGGAGATGCTCCTTCTCGGGCGGCGTCACGGCCGCGGCGGCGGCGACCAGGTCGCGGCTCACCGCGTACGGCGGGGGGGCGAAGCGCACGGCGGCGACGTAGCGGCGCAGGGCGGCGTTCAGCGCGGCCTCGCCGATCTGGTCCTTGAGCCCGTAGAGGACCAGGCTGCCCTTCGCGTAGTGGATGTAGGGCTGGTCCTCCACCAGCTCGAGCGGCAGCTCCTCGATGCGCTGGCCGCCGCGGCCGCTCAGGTAGCGGTCGAGCTCCTCGCCCAGCACCCGCCGCATCTTCGCCGGGCCGTACTCCTTCTCCATCACCATGAGCGCGGAGTACTGCGCCATCGACTCCGACAGCATCGTGGCGCCCTGCACGCCCGCGCCCATCACCTGGTGGCCCCACCACTGGTGCGCCACCTCGTGGGCGGTCACGTAGAAGGGAGTGTCGATGGCGTCCGGGCCGTCGAGGCGGGCGATGAAGCCGATGCTCTCCGAAAACGGGAGGAGGCCGGGGAAGGAGCCGGCGCGCCGCGTGTAGCGCGGGAACTCGGCGATGCGCAGCACGTGGTGCTGATAGGGCCCGAAGTTCTCGGTCATGTAGGCGAGCGTCTTCTTCACCGCGTCGACCATGCGGTCGAGGTTGAACTCGTGGCCGGGGTGGTAGTAGACCTCGATGCCGACGTCCTTCCAGGTGTCGCGCCGCACCGCGTAGCGCGCGGAGAGGAAGGCGAAGAACTTGGGGACGGGCGCGTTCGTCCGATAGTGGAAGTGGCGGCGGCCGCTTTCGGTCCACGCGCGCTCCAGGGTGCCGGGGGCCAACGCGGTCTGGTCGGCGGCCGTGCTCACGGTGACGTCGAACGACTCGAGCCAGTCCGCGTCCGGCGCCAGCTCGCTGCGCAGGCGGGCCGCGCCGTCGCCGATCTTCGCCTTGCGGGGCGGCGGCGGCAGGCCGTGCCGGCGGCGCTGCGCGGGATCGGCCAGCTCGCGGTCGGACACGTAGCCCAGCGACGGGAAGTCCATGCTGGTGAGGAAAGTCCCGTTCTCCACCACGGAGTTGTCGGGGTTGCGGCCGACGAAGCCGGGGTTCGCGACGTGGAGGTCGAAGCCGAACGTGAGCTCCTGGCCCGGCGCCAGCGGCGCCGCCAGCTCGTACACGGCGTAGCCGAGGCGCCGGTCGTCCACGAGCGTCCGGTGCGGCGGGAGGTCGACGCGGTCGACCGCCACGTGGGGCGGCACGTCCACGTGCAGCGCCGCGATGGGCGCGCCGGAGCGGTTGACGAGCCGGTAGGACCCGCGGATCTCGGCGCGGCGCTCACGGGGGAAGAGGGCGACGTCGGCCGTCATGCCCGCGATGCGGGGCTGGGCCAGGCCGCGGTACTGTGCAAACTTCCGCTCGTACTCCACCTGCCGGCGGACCGCCTCGTCCCACGACACGTCCGTGTTCCGCAGGTTCGTGTTGTAGAAGATGAAGCCGCCGGCGGCCGCCCAGAGGCCGAGGAGCAAGAGGACGGCGGTGCGCAACGGCCCGCGCAGGCGCGCCCGCGCCGTGGCCCAGCGCAGCCTCCATCCCGGCTCGTGGCCCCTCACCCAGCCCGCGCAGGCCAGGCACGCGAGCACGCCCGCGAAGAGCGTCCAGTAGAGGCCGAACCAGAAGACCGGGGCGGCGAAGTGGCCCCAGCCGTTCATGTCCGAGTAGGGCGCGTTCGGCATGCCGGCGAAGCGGTAGAGGCTGTTGTCGAAGTGGAGCGCGGTCATCGCGCCGGCGCTCACGAGGTACACCACCATGGCCAGGTAGCCGCCGAGCTTGTGGTTGATGGCCGCCTGGAGGAAGAGGGCCAGGACCGCCGTGAGCAGGAACGGCAGCACCTCGACCGCGAAGCCCTGGACATAGAGCCCGGGCTGCAGGTGCGTGTAGCCGTGGGAGAGCTGGAAGCCCATGAGCGCCACCATCCCCGCCGCGATGAAGACCGCAGCGGCGGCCCAGAGGGCCAGGAGCTTCGCCACCGGCGGCACCCACGTGCTCCGGGGCGTGGCGTCCAGCACGCCGTCCACGCGCTGGCTCCGCTCGCGCCACACCGTCTCCCCCGCGTAGAACGTGAGGATCACCACCAGCAGGAACGAATAGCCGGCGCGGATGGCCAGGAGCATCAGGTGCGTGACGGGCCACACGGGAGTGCCCAGCATGAGATCGAGCTGGCCCATGTTGGCCAGGATGTTGACGAGGCCGAAGGCCAGGATCAGCAGGAAGGGAAGCCCTCCCAACACGGCGCGCGCCTCCACGCGGAGCTGCGAGAGCAGTTGCGCCCGGGTGGTCGCCGGCCCGAACGTCCCCGGCCTGCGGATGCGCGTCCCGCCTCCCGCGAACGCGGCCCCGGCCTCCCCCGCCGGCGACGGCCGCCTCCTGCGCGCGGGCGCCCGATCGAAACGGAACCGCGAGACCGACCAGACGAGCACCGCCGCCGACAGGCAGGTCCACAACAGCCGGCCCCAGAGCAGCGAGCCGGCCATCGCCGGAAGGCGCGCGTTCCGCTCGGCCACAGTCCAGTACCGCGTCACCTGGTCGAAGGCGGTGAGCCCGAAGGGATCGAGCAGCGCGGCCAGGCTTCGGGTCTCGAGGTCTCCGAAGAGCGCGCCGGCGGCGGCGTAAGCCACCAGCACCGCCACCAGAGCCACGTAGGCCGCCATCATCCGGCGCAGGCGCAGGGCCAGGGCGAAGAGTGCCCCGCCCAGGATGGCGATGCTGGGCAGCGCCAGCACGACGAGGCCATAGAGATGACCCGCGGCACGGAACGGTCCCTGCCGCTGGGGATCGAGCCAGGGCATGAGGCTGCCCAGCACGGCGCCGATGCTGGCGCCGGCGAAGCAGAGGCAGGCCGCGGCCAGCGCGCCCACGAAGCGGGCCAGGAGCAGGGTCCACGCCCGCACGGGCCGCGCGAACACCAGCTCCGCGGTGCCGTGCTCGAAGTCGCGGACGGCGGCGGAAGCCACGAGCGCTACGGCGAGGAAGGCGCCGATGACGCCCAGGTTGCCCAGCAGGCGCGCCACCACGAACGGCGCGTTGCGGTTCAGGCTGCCGATGCTGCCGCCGACCTGGAGCGCGTCCGTGCTGGTGGCGACGAAGGCCAGCAGCGCGAAGACGCCCGCGGCGGCCCAGAACAGGGGCTGCTGGAGCTGGTGGCGGAGCTCGAAGCCGGCGATGCGGCGGAACATCGGTCAGGCCGCGGGCGCGCCCTGCTTCAGGGCATGGAAGTAGAGGTCCTGCAGGTCGGGGTCCACCGCCTCGAAGCCGCCGCCCGGCGCGGCGGCGCTCACGACGTGCACGACGAGACGCCCGTTGCGCCAGCGCGTGCCCAGGACGGCGTGCTCCCGGGCCAGGCCGTCCAGCTCGCCCCGCGTCACGGCCTTGCTCCAGATGCTGCCGCGCAGCTCCTCCAGGAGCGCACGCGGCTCGCCCCGCCGCCAGACCTGGCCCCCCACGAGGATGGCCATGCCCTGGCAGAGATCGGACACGTCGTCCACGATGTGGGTGGAGAGGACGACCACCACGTCGTTCCCGATCTCGCTCAGGAGGCCGAGGAACCGGTTGCGCTCCTCCGGATCGAGGCCCGCGGTCGGCTCGTCCACCACCACCAGGCGCGGGTCGCCGATGAGGGCCTGCGCGATCCCGAACCGCTGCCGCATCCCGCCCGAAAACGTGCCCAGGCGGCGCCCGCGCACGTCCCAGAGGTTCGTGACGTGCAGCAGGTGGTCAACGATCTCGCGCCGCTCTCCCTTCGCGACGAAGCCCTTCAGGACGGCGAGGTGGTCGAGGAAGGCGCGCGCCGAAGCGCGCGGGTACACGCCGAAATCCTGGGGCAGGTAGCCGAGCACGCGCCGCAGCGCGTCCTTCTGCTGCAGGACGTCGATATCGCCGAAGCGGATCCGGCCCTCGTCGGGATCGCCCAGCGTGGCCACCGCGCGCATCAGCGTCGTCTTGCCGGCGCCGTTGGGGCCGAGCAGCCCGAACATCCCGGGCGGGATGTCGAGCGAGACGCCCTTGAGGGCCTGCACGCCGCCCGCATACGACTTCGACACGTTCTCGATGCGCAGCATCCCCGCTCCTTGGTGCCCGATCCTACGCGCAGAACATCTGCGCGCGCGCGTGATGTCCCTATGGTCGGGCTCGCCGGTGGCTGGGCGAGACAGGAGATGAGGCGATCTGCTACGCCATCACGACGTCGCCGCCGAACAGGAGGCTACCGGGAAACCAGCCGGTCGGTGACGCCTGCGCCCGGATCCCCCAGCAGCGTGGGCGCGTAGAGCTCCAGCCCGAACGAGCGCGTGAGGAACACCGCCATCTGGCCCCGCGTGACGGCGCTGGCCGGGCAATAGTTGCCGCCGCCGCACCCGGCCGTGATGCCGCGCCCGGCCAGCTCGTAGATCCAGGGAGCGAAGGGATGGCTGCACGGCACGTCGTTGAAGGACGGCGCG
>Ga0111538_10006216_pt1 | contig 16206 bp, 8 predicted proteins | sample SoiMethybrSBSTD1_FD_79669 | JGI IMG/M metagenome (GOLD analysis project Ga0111538, IMG submission 79669) | Bulk soil microbial communities from a Populus tree surrounding site in Tennessee, USA - Soil MetaG P. TD hybrid SBSTD1 (version 2)... | ecosystem: Environmental > Terrestrial > Soil > Tree...
AAGCCAGAAGTAAGCCAAAAGGCCCCTTACTTCGCCCCTTACTTCTGTCTTCTGGCTTCTAACTTCTAACTTGATCAGTAACTACTCAGGCTCGGATCTACGTCTTTGATCCACTGCAGGATCCCGCCCTTTAGATTCTTCGCGTTCGTGATGCCGTGCTCGCGAAGAATGTTCACGGCCTTCGCGCTGCGAACGCCCGAGCGGCAATGGACGATGATTTCGGGGCCGTTCGCTCCCTGCGGAATTTCGCCGAGACGCTTCTGCAGTTCCCCAAGCGGAATGAGCGTCGAGTCCGGAATGCGGCAGATGTTGAACTCGTTCGGTTCGCGCACGTCGAGGATCCAGATGTTGGCCTTCGCGTCGATCTGCGCCTTGAGTTCGAGCGGCGTTTCTTCCAGCTCCTTCGGCAGCGTGCCGGATGCCTGCGCCTTGACCTGCGGCGTGAGACCGCAGAACTGCTCGTAGTCGATGAGCTTCGTCACCGTCGGGTGATCGCCGCACACCGGGCACTCCGGATCGCGCTTGAGCTTCAGCGTGCGCACCTTCATCTGCAAGGCGTCGTAGAGCAGCAGCCGCCCGATGAGTGGCTCGCCCGCGCCGATGATGAGCTTGATGGCTTCGGTCGCCTGGAGCGTGCCAATCGTGCCCGGCAGCACGCCGAGCACCCCGCCCTCGGCGCAGCTCGGGACCAGGCCCGGCGGCGGCGGTTCCGGATACAGGCAGCGGTAGCACGGCCCGTTCTTCGCGCCGAAGATCGAGACCTGTCCGTCGAAGCGGAAGATGCTGCCGTACACGTTCGGCCGTCCGGTCAGCACGCACGCGTCGTTGACGAGATAGCGCGTCGGGAAGTTGTCGGCGCCGTCCACGATGATGTCGTAGGCGCGGAAAATCTCCAGTGCGTTCGACGAGTTCAGCATCGTCTCGTGCGTGATGACGTTGAGATCGGGATTGAGCGCGCGGAGCCGTTCGCTCGCCGCTCGCAATTTCGGACGGCCGACGTCGGCTGTCGTGTACAGCACCTGCCGCTGCAGGTTGCTGAGGTCCACGACGTCGAAGTCCACGAGGCCGATCGTGCCCACGCCCGCCGCCGCCAGGTAGAGCGCCGACGGCGATCCGAGTCCGCCGGCGCCGACGCACAGCACGCGCGCCGCCTTCAGCTTCTGCTGACCCTCGACGCCGACCTCCGGCATGATCAGGTGCCGGCTGTACCGCTGGACTTCGTCCTTGCTCAGCGCGCGTTCTTCCGTCGCGGCGCCCGATCCGCCAGCGACCGACGGGACGATGCTGAGCGTGTCGGCGTCCTTGACGGGCGTCTGTTCCTTGCTCAGGTACCGGATGTCTTCGTCGTTGAGGTAGACGTTCACGAAGCTGCGCAGCTTGCCCTGCTCGTTGAACAGGTGATGGCGCAGTTCGCCGTGCGCGGCCACCAGGTTCTGGAGGACTTCGCCGACGTTCGCGCCGGCCACCTGCACGGTCGGCTGCGAATCGGTGAACGGACGGAGCGGCGTCGGAATGAACACGGTCGTGGGCATTTTCAGATCCTCAGAGGTCAGATTCTGACCCCAAAACACGAAAGCCCGGAACGGTTGTGCGTTCCGGGCCGAAAGTCACGGCTTGCGAGGTGCGCGCGAGCTGGCTACGCGCAGGCAGGCAAATCGGGCTTGGTGCGGCCCATGGTGGGCCGACAACAGGGGCACCCGAAGGCCTGCGCTCGGCAATACATCATCTGTTGATACCGCACGGGCAGGAACATCGTCAAGTTTCGGTGTCTAGGCCCTCAGCACTTCGCCGCGTGGATCGATGCCGAGCGCCGGCGGCTCGTCTTCGACCAGATACTCGAACTGCTGGCGGAACTGCTCGGGCGTGAGGTGCGCGATCGCGGCAAACTTCGCCAGCTCGGCCGCGTCCTCGAAGTCGTCGCGGCGCAGCCGAATCATGTAGCGCCGGGCGATCGCATAGCGCGTGGACGTCGTGTCCACCAGACGCACGCGCGTGCGGCCGGTCTCGCCGTCGATCATCTCCGCGAACGGGATCGGCACGAAGTGGCCGCCTTGCATGGAAATCATGGCCGCTCCGCCGCCCGAGATGAGGTACTTCGCGGCGCAGTAGCCCAGGTCGCGCGTGTACTCCATGTCGAACGGGATGGGATCCGCGCAGCGCAGCTCGTAGCCGATGTTCTTCTCGGCGATCGTCATCTTGATGTCGAGCTCTTTCAGCCGCTTGCCGACGGCCGCCTTCAACACCTCGCCGAGGTTCACTTCCGCCAGGCGGATGTGGCCATGCTCGTCGCGCTCGACCTCGCCGAACGTCGCGAGATCCTCGGGCGCGAGATCCAGCGCCACGCCCTCGGCGATCACGGCGACGCCATCCTTGCGGCCGGACGCCAGGCGCTTGATGATCGCGCCGACCAGCGTGTCCACCACGCGCTGCACGCGAATGGGCGGTTGAAACTCTTCGGTGATCAGCGCGAGCGTCGCGCCGGCGGCCTTGCTGATGCCGAGGCCGAGATGCCCGGCCTTGCGGCCCATCGCGATCACGAAGTACCACCGCGACGTGGTCTTCGCGTCCACCATCAGGTTCTGGACGATCTGCACGCCGTAGTGGCGCGCCGTCTGGTAGCCGAACGTGTCGATGTGCGCCGGCAGGTCGAGGTCGTTGTCGATGGTCTTCGGCACGTGGACGACGCGAATCGTGCCCGCCGCCCGCTCCTGCAGCTTCATCGCCGAAAACGCCGTGTCGTCGCCGCCGATCGTGATGAGCTGCGACACGCCGAGCTTCGTGAGCGATCCGATCACCTTGTCGAGCAGCGCCGGGTCTTTCGTCGGGTTCGCGCGCGCGATGCCGAGCATCGAGCCGCCCCGGAAGTGAATGCGGCTGACCGCGTCGATCGTGAGCGGCGTCACATGGTCCGTGTCGCCCTTCATGATCCACTCGAAGCCGTCGCGGATGCCGACGACGTCCACTTCCTCGAGGCGCGCGCGGATCGTGGCCGCGCCAATGACGCTGTTGATGCCGGGCGCGGGACCGCCCCCGACCAGAATGGCGAGCTTGTTAGGAGAACTCATGAGAAAGTGAAATGTTAAATGTCCAAAGGGTAATCGGGGTGGTGAGCTTCAATTCTACCCATTACCGATTACCTACCGATTACCCATTTCACATTTCACTTTTCACATTCCACATTGCGGCTCACTTGACCTCTTTCAGGTAGACGTTCCTGAACTCGACTTTCATCGGATCGCCCATGTGCATCTGGAAGCCGATCAGGCCCTTCGTCATCCGGTTCGCCTGGTCGTCGTCGATGAAGAGCGCCGTGACGTGGCCGTTCAGGATGTGGGTCAGCGTCGTGCCGCGGGCGTTGACTTCGAATTGATTCCAGTCGTTCACCTTGATCAAGGCCTTCAGCGCGTCGCTCGATTCGAGTGACCCGATCTGGCTCGACGCGGTCTCGCCCTGTTTCATGTCCGGACCGCCATTGCATTGGCCCTTCTTCGTCGTGTTCGACCCCGAGTAGCCGACCATGCCGCGGCGGGCCAGGAACGTGCGGCCGCGCTCTTCGTACAGCATCCCGGTGTACTGATTGCCGAAGTCGATGTCGGCCTGGTAGCCGCACAGCACCCACTTGCCCGTGACGCCGGTCGTGAGCTGCTTGCTGCGGTACTGCACGCCGCTGTTGGTGGAGTTGATCCGGAACTCGACTTTCAGGGTGAAATCCGCCGGCTCGCCGCCGCGCCAGATCATGAACGTGTTCTCGGTGACCTTCTTCGTTGCGGTGCTTTCGCCGACGATGGCGCCGCCCTCGACGCGCCAGAACGTCGGGTCGCCGTCCCAGCCCTTGAGCGTAGTGCCGTCGAAGATCTTCGTGTAACCCGCGTAGTTGTCGTACGCGAGCGGCGGCACCTGCGCGCGGACCAGCAGGGAACCGGCCATCGCAAACGCAATCGCGGCGATCGACAGAAGACGCAGGTTCTTTCGACGTGAAGTGGCGGCAGTCGTGGTCATCATCGCAGCTCTCCGGGAAATGACGTACCGACGAAACGACGACACGCGCTCAGCGCGCGGTCAGAAGAAACGCGAGCAGATCCTCGAGCTGCTGCTCGTTCAGATCCTTGACGAGCCCTTCCGGCATCAGCGACGTGGTGGCCTTGCTGCGCTCCTTGATGTTGGCGACGGGGATGGTCGTGGGCTTGTCGGGCGCATCGGACGTGCGCACGAGCACGCGCGTGGCGTTCTCGAACGAGACGATGCCGCTCACGATCGTCCCGTCGTTGAGCTCGAAGACGGTGACTTCGTACTGATCGGAGATCGTTTTCGACGGTGTCCGGATCGCCTCGAGCACGTCCGCCCGCTTGAACCGGCTCGCCAGCGTCGTCAGGTCCGGGCCCACGTCGCGTCCGATGTCGGCGACGCGATGACAGCCGCTGCAGATCTTCTCGAAGTGCGCCTGGCCGGCCTTGCCATCGCCCTTGAGCCGCGGCGCCGCGGGCAGCGTGTCGATGGCGGGCGCGGTCTGCGCGCCCGGCGCGGGCGTGTGCGCGGAGATGCGGGCGGCGAACGTGGCGCTGACCGTCAGAAACGCGATGGAACCGGACACGAGCATCAATCTCATGCCCACAATCTACTCCCAGGTGTAGGATGCGCGCGAGTGTCAACCTCCCGGAGGGTCTCATGAGCCGTCACAGGGTGCTCGTCGCGGGTCTCACATGCGTGCTTGCCTGGGCGGGTGGGGTCATCGCGCCCGGCGCCCAATCGACATCGGCATCGCCGCAGGCCGCGGCGCCGGCGGGTCCGATCAAACTTGCGCGCCATCCCGACTACCACGCCGGCAAGGTCGCGTTCAGCTACATGGGCGACATCTGGACGGCGAACGACGACGGCAGCGGGGTGGTGCACCTGACCGACAACACCGCGCGCGACGTCTATCCGCGTTTTTCGCCGGACGGACGCTGGATCGCGTTCTCGTCGAATCGCTACGGCAACTACGACGTCTTCGTCATCTCGGCGACGGGCGGCGTGCCGCGGCGGCTGACGTATCACTCCGGTGGCGACGACGTCGTCGGCTGGACGCGCGACTCGATGCGGGTGATCTTCCGTTCGGCGCGCGGTGACGGTGCATTTCCGACGGTGGCCGTGCTGTATGAAGTGCCCGTCACCGGCGGACAGGAACAGCCGCTCCCGGTGGATTGGGGTTTCTCCGGCGACTACTCGCCCGACGGCAAGCAGTTCGTCTTCAACCGACATCCCGCCGTCTGGTCGCGCAAACACTATCGCGGCAGCTATGCGGCCGATCTGTGGATCGCGGATCTCGGCGCGAAGACGTACCGGGCGCTCCTCGGTGACGAGGACTACAACCGCTACTGGCCGATGTGGGGCGCCGACGGCAACATCTACTTCGTCGGCGATCCGGTGGCGAACGAGAAGACGATCAAACCGGGCGCCGCCGACGTCTTCAAGAGCGCGAACAACATCTATCGCGTGGCGGCGAGCGGGCCGGGACAGCCCGCGCAGGTGACGCGACACACAGACGGCAGCCTTTTCTGGCCGTCGATGTCGAGCGACGGCAAGGTCATCGTCTACGAGGAGAACTTCGGGATCTGGAAGCTCGACGTCGCGTCGGGGCGCACGAACGAGATCAAGCTGCAGATTGCCACCGACGAGAAAGAGAACGAGTTCGCCGTCGAGACCGTGGAGAACGACGTGGACAGCTTCGACATCTCCCCGTCGGGCCAGCGCGCGGTGATCTCCGTCCGCGGACAGCTGCTGACGATCGCGACCAACCGCGGAGACATCACGCGCCTGGCGCCCGACGCCATGGCCTCGCGCAGCCAGTCGCCGCAGTGGTCGCCCGACGGGAAGTCCATCGCCTTCGTGTCCGATCGATCGGGCCGCGACGAAATCTGGCTGAGCGATCCTGACGGACGCGAGCTGAAGAAAATCACGGACCTCGACAACGAAAAGGGCGCGTTGGAGTGGGCGCCCGACTCGAGCCGCCTGCTCTACACGACCGCGGACAAGCGGCTGTACAGCTACGGCGTCGCGGACGCGCGCACGTCGGTGGTCGCGTCGAGCGACGTCGCGCGCATCGGCTCGATTGCCGTGTCGCCCGACAGCAAGTGGGTCTCCTTCTCGCGCATGGATCGGACGCTTCGCTCGCACGTGTACATCGTGCCGATTGGCGGCGGCGAGGAACGGCACGTCTCGGACGATCGGTTGTTGTACTCGGAGAGCAACGCCGTCTGGACCGCCGATGGCCGCTACCTGGTCTTCACGTCGTCGGAAGGCGCATCGAACGGCATCGCCACGCAGGGCGGCATCACGACGACGACGGAGCTGTGGGCGCTGCCGCTGCGCGATCAGGATCGCGATCCGCTGAATCGCGACATCGACAGCGAGGCGGAAGCGATCGCCGCGGAAGCTGCGGCGCGCGGCCGTGGCGCTGCGGCAGCCGCCGGACAACCGGTGGCTGTGCAGATCGACTGGAACAACCTTGCGCGGCGCGCGCGGCAGGTCACGGTGCCCGGCGACACGCTCGGCGGACTCGTGGCGGCGCCGTCGGGATCGTCGGTCGCCCTCAGCGTGTCGGGCGGCGCGGGTGGACGTGCGGGCGGCGCCGCAGCCGCCACCGCGGGCCTCTACATCGTCAACGTCGAGTCCGGCCAGGCGACGCGCGCGCCGGCGCCGGCAGAGGGCGCGGGCCGTGGCGGACGCGGCGGCGGTGGTGGGGCGCCGGGTGGCGGGGGAGGCGCCGGCGCCGTGTTCTCGCGCGATGGCCGCACGCTGTACTTCCGATCGGGATCCGGACTGTTCGCGGCCACGGTGCCGGCCAATGCCGGCGCGGCGGCTGGAGCGGGCGGTGGCGCTGCGGGTGGACGAGGTGCGCGGGGCGGTGGTGCCGCGCCCGCAGGCGCGGCTCCGGAACCGCAGGGCGGCGGCGGTAACGCGACGGCGCGGCAGGTGACGTACACCGCGACGCTGCAGACGGACAAGCGGGCGCTTCGCGCGCAGGTCTTCAACGAAGGCTGGCGCATCATGAAGAACCGTTTTTACGACGCGGAGATGCACGGCGCGAACTGGGCCACGCTGCGCACGACGTACGCGCCGCTGCTCGAGTACCTCGTGGACGAAGAAGAGCTGCACACGGTCATGATGATGATGATCGGCGAGCTCAACGCGTCGCACACCGGCGTGAGCGGCGGCCCGTCGGATGCGGGACCGTCCACCGGTCAGACACGGCAGCCGGGCTTCACGCTGAAGAACGATCCGTCGGGCTTCTATCGCGTCGATCACATCTTCAAGACCGGTCCCGCCGATCACGACTACATGAAGGTTCGCAGCGGCGACTACGTCATCGCGCTCGACGGCCGCGATCTCAAGACCAGCGACAACTACTGGCAGTACCTGACGCTGCCGGGATCGGGCAAGCAGCGCTGGCTGCTCAACGACAAGCCGTCGAAGGAGGGTGCGTGGGAAGTGGCGATCACGCCGATCACCGGCGCCGCGTTTGGCGATTTGCAGTACGCGCGCTGGGTGGACGAGCGGCGCGCGATGGTGGAGCAGCTCAGCAACGGCGACATCGGGTATCTCCACATCCGCGCGATGGACGCGCCCTCGCTGCGTCAGTTCCAGCTCGATCTCGCGGCGAACCGCACGAAGAAGGCGCTCGTGATCGACCAACGCTTCAACGGCGGCGGCGGGATCGATCAGGAGCTGCTCGCCATTCTCTCGGGCCGCGCGTATCAGTACACGCTCGGTCGTGACGCCGGCGTGCGGCAGCCGCGCCCGCAGAATTTCTACGGGCCGATGGTCGTGATGCAGAACGAACGTTCCGCGTCCGACGCGGAGATGTTCCCGGCCGGTTTCCGCGCGCTCGGTCTTGGCAAAGTGATTGGCGTGCCCACGATGGGCGCGGTGATCGGCACGGGCTCGTACACGTTGCTCGACGGATCGGCGATTCGCACGCCCGGCACCGGCGTCTGGACGTCAACGGGCCAGAACATGGAGAACTACGGCGTGCCGCCCGATGTGCTCGTGGACAACACGCCAACGGATTTCGCGCGCCGCCGCGACGCGCAGATCGACAAGGCGGTCGACGTGCTGAAGGCGGAGCTCGCGGCGGGGGTCAGGAAATAGCGCTCACCGCCGGTACACGCGTCGGCTCGTACGAAGTCCTGGGCGCCGTCGGCCGGGGCGGCATGGGCGAGGTCTATCGCGCGCGCGATACGAAATTGCATCGCGACGTCGCGCTCAAGATCCTGCCCGACGTGTTTCTGAGCGACGCGGATCGGCGCACGCGATTCGAGCGTGAAGCGCACGTGCTGGCGTCGCTGAACCATCCGAACATCGCGCAGATCTACGGCGTCGAGGACAGTGCCGGCGCACCCGCGCTGGTGATGGAGTTCGTCGAGGGGCCGACGCTCGAGGAATTGCTGAAGGCGCACCCGTCGGGGCTCCCGCAGGCCGACGCGCTGTCGATCGCGAGGCAGATCGCCCTCGCGCTCGAAACCGCGCACGAGCAGGGCGTCATCCATCGCGACCTCAAGCCGGCCAATGTCAAGGTGCGCGAGGACGGCACGGTCAAAGTGCTCGACTTCGGTCTCGCCAAGGCGCTCGATCCCACTCAGGCCTCGCGCTCCGATGCGTACTTCAGCTCGCCGACGGTGACGTCTCCCGCCGCCATGACGTCGCGCGGCGTGATTCTTGGCACCGCGGCGTACATGTCGCCCGAGCAGGCCAGGGGCCGAACGGTGGACAAGCGCGCCGACATCTGGGCGTTCGGCGTCGTGTTCTGGGAAATGCTCACCGGCCGGCACCTCTTCGCCGGCGAGACGATGGCGGAGACGCTGGCATCGGTGATCAAGGACGAGCCGCGCGTGGATGCGCTGCCGGCCTCGACGCCGCCGGCCGTGCGGAGAGTGATCGCGCGGTGTCTCGAGCGCGATCCGAAGATGCGCCTGCGCGACATTGGTGAGGCGCGCATCGCGCTCGACGCGCCGGCGGAAGCCGCGCCCACCGAGGCTCCGGGGCGCACGGCGACGTCGCGTCGCGGCCTCGCCCTCGGTGTGCTGGCGGCGCTCGCGCTGGCCGCCGTCGTCGGGGTCGTGGCGTGGCGCATGCGACCGGCGGCGGCCGCCATCCCGCTGCGCCGTCTCGAGCTGCCCGTGGCGATCGCACAGGCCACGCAGTTCGCCATCGCCCCCGACGGCACGCGTGTCGCGTACATCGCGGACGCGCACCTGTATGTGCGCGCGTTCGACGCGATCGATCCGGAAGATCTCGGCGCCGTGCACGTGACCGCGGAGAATCTCTTCTGGTCGCCGGACAGCACGTCCATCGCGTTCTCTGCCGAAGCCGCGCTCCACACGATTCCGGCCCGCGGCGGCACACGATTCACGGTGTGCCGGATTCCTTTGTCGGGTCGGATGATGGGCGCCACGTGGCTGCCGGACAACACGATCGTGTTCGCGGTGTGGCGCGACGGTCTGTTCACAGTCGCCGCCGCCGGCGGGACGCCGGCGCTGCTTCAGGCGATCGACCCGTCGAAGGAAATTGACTTTCACGAGGTGCGGTCGACGCCAGACGGGCGGCTGATTGTCCACACCCACTTGCTCCAGGACGGGAAGAACCTCACCGAGTTGATCGCCGGCAACACGCGTATCGCGTTGACCGACGATCAGAACGTCTCGGACTTTGCCTACGCGGCACCGGGATTCCTGTTGTTCACTCGCTCGGTCACCAACGCGGGTCTGTGGGCCGTGCCATTCACCGGCGGGCCGGTCGATTTCACGAAAGCCACGTTGCTGGAGGCCGGCGCGTCAGATGTCAGCGCGGCGAACGACGGAACGCTGATCTTCAAGAAAGCCGTGTTTCAGAAGTCGTCGCTGGTCTGGGTGGATCGCACGGGCGTGACCACCGCCGTCCCTGGCGCGCAGGTGGAAGTCTCATCGACGGAGGTGGCGCTTTCACCAGACGGCCGGCGCGCGGCCATCGTGGCCGGCGCCGAAAGCACGACGCGAAACATTGTCATTCGCGATCTCGCGACCGGGATCGACACGCCGCTCACGTTCAATGGATCGAGACCGCTGTCGGTGAGCGGCGAGACGTCGAATCCGACGTGGTTTCCGTCCGGCGATCGCGTCGTCTATTTCACCGGCACCGTGGGCGCCGGCGCGTTGTTCGAACGGCGAGCGGACGGCGCCGGCGACGCGCGCCGCCTCGTGGAGGCCTGGCGCGCGCGCGTCAGTCCGGATGGACAGTCGTTGTTCTTCACCGTGGACGAACGCGGCCGCAAGTTGCTGCGGCAGGCGACGATTCAACCGGACGGCACCCTGGGAGCGGCACACCAGGTGTTCTCAGGAGCGAACGAGCCGTGGGTCACCTCGTTCGATGTCTCGCAGGACGGCGCGCTGCTCGCGTACGACGATCGGCAACCCGACTCGAAGCTGAACATCTACGTGGCCGATCTTCCCGGCGGCACGAATCGCCGCCTGCTCGCGGACGGTGGCTCGCGGCCTCGCTTTTCGCGCGACGGGCACGAGATCTTTTTCGTGCTCGGCGCGCGCGATGCGGACGGTGCGCCGCGCGCGCTCTTCATGTCGGCCAGTGTCACGATGCAGCCCGTCGTGAAGATCGGCGTGCCGGTGCAGATGCTCGACAGCGCCCGCGCGGACGCGCCGAGGGTCAGCGGCTACGACGTCTCACCCGACGGCAAGCGTTTCCTGATGTGGAAGCCGGTGCCCCAGGCGCCCGGCGAGGGCACACGCGCGGTGCTCGTGCAGAACTGGACGGCGGCGGTGGGGAGGAAGTGACGCCCTCGTGGGTCAGTTTGGGGTGCGCGTGGTTGGCCTCTAAACGGACGTGGCCCTCGAAATCGCCGCCTCCGTGCAGTCGCGTTTCGTACTGACGCGAATCGCACGAGCGCTACGCGGCTTCGAAACCAAAGCGGCCTACGCGCGTCGTGCTCGAAACGCTCCTTCCCTGCGGCGCGATTCCGTACTGATGCCCATCGGGCCAGTCCGAATCGGCCAACCACGCGCACCCCAAACTGACCCACGACTCCCGCAAGCCTTCAAGACCTCACGCCATCAGGCCGTCAAGCCCTCAAGCCTTTCCCAGAAACAGCTGATACGCGGCGTTCGCGCGTTCGCGCGTGTAGCGATACCCGAGCGCTTCGAGGAACGCGTCGAACTGCGGCATCTCAGCCGGCGGGACTTCGAAGCCGGCGAGCACGCGGCCGAAGTCGGCGCCGTGATTGCGGTAGTGGAACAGGCTGATGTTCCAGCGACCGCCGAGTTCGTCGAGGAAGAGCATCAGCGCGCCCGGCCGTTCGGGAAATTCGAATCGGCAGAGCTGCTCGTGCTGGACCTCGGCACTCGGCCCGCCGACCATGTGCCGCACGTGCAGCTTCGCCAGCTCGTTGTCGGTGAGATCCACCGTGCGATACCCGCCGCGCGTGAGGGCGCCGGCGATCGACGCGGCGTCGTCCTTTGACTGCGTGGCGACGCCGACGAAGATGTGCGCCTCGCCGCGGCCGCTCAGCCGGTAATTGAACTCCGTCACCACGCGGCGGCCGATCGTCGCGCAGAACTGCCGGAACGCGCCGGGCCGCTCGGGAATCGTGACGCCGAACAGCGCCTCGCGCGCCTCGCCCAGCTCGGCGCGCTCCGCCACGAATCGCAGTCGATCGAAGTTCATGTTCGCGCCGCTCAGCACGGCGGCCAGCCGCTGGCCCGTCGCGCGCTCGCGCTCGACCCAGGCGCGCAGGCCTGCCACCGCCAGCGCGCCGGCCGGCTCGAGGATCGATCGCGTGTCGTCGAAGATGTCCTTGATCGCGGCGCAGATCTCGTCGTTCGACACGCGCACGATTTCGGTCACGGACGCCTGGCACATCGGGAACGTGAGGGCGCCGACCTGCCGGACCGCGACGCCGTCGGCAAAGATACCGACACGTTCGAGTTCGACGCGGCGGCCCGCCGCCAGCGACTGGTACATGGCGTCGGCTTCGTATGGCTCGACGCCGATCACCTTCACGTCGGGCCGCAGCGCTTTGACGTAGCTCGCGATGCCGGCGATGAGTCCGCCGCCGCCGACCGGCACGAAGATCGCGGCGACCTCGCCGAGCTTGTGGCGCAGGATCTCGGTGCCGATGGTGCCCTGGCCCGCGATGACGAGCGGATCGTCGAACGGGTGCACGAACACGCGGCCCGTCTCGGCCGCCAGCTCGTCGCAGCGCGCCTGCGCGTCGGTGTAGTTGTCGCCGGCCAGCACCACCTCGGCGCCCAGATGCCGCACCGCGTCCACTTTGATTTCCGGGGTCGTCTGCGGCATCACGATCAGCGCGTGCAGGCCGAGATGCCGTGCGGCGAACGCGACGCCCTGCGCGTGATTGCCGGCGCTCGCGGTGATCACGCCGCGCGCCCGCTCCGCGTCGGACAGATGCGCGATGCGGTTGTAGGCGCCGCGCAGCTTGAAGCTGAACACGGGCTGCAGGTCCTCGCGCTTGAAGACGATGTCGTTGTTCAGGCGATGTGAGAGCCGCGCCGCCGGCTCGAGCGGTGTTTCCTCCGCCACGTCGTACACGCGGCTCGTGAGGATCAGCCGGAGCATCGCCTCGGGTGTGGGCACCGCGGCCACGGAAGGCGGAGTGGTCGTCATCGCGTCGTGAGCGAGTAGATGTCGTTGAGGATACCCGCAGCGGTCACCGCGGCGCCCGCGCCGGGCCCACTGATGACGAGCGGCTCGGCGTGATACCGGCGCGTGGTGAACGCGACGAGATTCCGCGTGCCCGCGAGCGCGCCGATCGGGCTCGACGCGCCGACCGGAACGAGCTTCGCCGAGACCGATCGCGGCGTCGCCGACACGACATAGCGCAGTACCCGTCCGCGCGCCGCCTCTCTCGTCGTTCGCGCGGCCCAGTCGGCGTCGAGCTCGTGCACGCGGTTCATGAACTCGGCGAGCGGCAGCTGCTTGTACGCGCGCGGCACGAGATCGTCGGGCACCGGCGCCGGGCCGCGGTAGCCGAGCATGCGCGCGAGGATCAGGCCCTTGCGCGCCGCGTCGCGGCCCGACAGATCGTCGCGCGGGTCGGGCTCCGCATATCCGCGCTCCACGGCCTCGCGCACGGCCACCGAAAACGGCCGGCCTTCGGACACGGCCGACGCGATGTACATCAGCGTGCCGCTGACGCAGCCTTCGATCTGCATCACGCGATCGCCGGTCTCGACGAGCTTGCTGTACGTGTCGATGATCGGCAGCCCCGCGCCGACCGTCGCTTCGTACCGGATCTGGCGCCGGCTGGCCTGCGCCGCGGCGAACAGCGCGGCGAACGAGTCCCACGAGCCGGCCAGCGGTTTCTTGTTGGCCAGCACGAGGTCGAACCCGTGCCCCAGCGCGGTCTTGAGCAGGTCGCCGGTTTCTTCGCTCGTGACGTCCACGATCACCGGGTGCGACACCGCGTGGCTCGCCATCACTGTCAGCGCTTCGGCCGCCGTCGCGGCCTTGCCGCCGAGCGAGGAGATCAGCGCGCCGCGATCCTTCTCGCGCGCCAGGTCGAGCAGGCGCCGGCGCGAGAGCCCGCGCGGCTCGAACACGAATCCCGATCGATCGAGCAGGCCCACCACGCGCACGTTCACCGAGTCGTTCGGCTGCACGATTTGATCCGCCAGCGCCCGGCCGACCCGGCCGAAGCCGAGCAGCACGACATCCGTGCGCGGTGCCGCGAGCGGGCGGCCGCCGCCGATCTTCGAGAGCTGAAACACGGTGTGCACGCGTTGCGCGGCCTCGGCCAGATCCGACTCGTTCACCACGAACGAGATGTTCCGCTCCGACGATCCCTGCGCGATCGCGACCACGTTGATGCCGCCCGTGGCGAGCCCGTCGAACACGCGCGCCGCCACGCCGGGCGTGCCCACCATGCCGTCGCCCACGACGGCCACGACGGCCGTCCCGGTGCGCGCGCTGACGTTGTCGATCAAGCCCGTCGCCAGCTCGTCGCGGAACGCGCGCCGCAGCGCCGCCACGGCCCGGCCGGACTCCGATTCCGGAATCGTGAAGCCAATCGAACTTTCCGACGACGCCTGGAAGATCGTGGACACCGACAGCCGCTCGTGATCGACGGCCGTGAAGGTGCGCGCCGCGATGCCGTGCACGCCGACCATGCCCTTGCCGGCCACCGTCACCACGGCCTGGCCGCGCACGGTGGCCAGGGCCTTTACGGGATGAGTGAGCGATGATCGCCGCGCCGACACTTCGGTGCCGGGCCGATCGGGATGAATGAATGACCGCACGTCGAGGACGATGCGCGTGCCCGCGATGGGAATCAGCGCGCGCGGGTGCAGCACCTTTGCGCCGTAGTGCGCGACCTCGGCGGCCTCGCGATGGTGCAGCTCGGGGATCAACCGCGCGTCGGTGACGAGTCGCGGATCCGCGGTGAGGATGCCGGGCACGTCCTTCCACAGCACGACGCGCTTCGCGCCCAGCGTGCGGCCGAGCAGCGTGGCCGTGAGATCCGATCCGCCACGGCCGAGCGTCGCCACCGTGCCATCGGGCGATCGGCCAATGAAGCCGGGAACGATCGCGACGACGCCGCGATGGATGAGCGGTCGCAGGATGCTCTTGGCCGCGCGCGCCGTGGCCGCCAGATGCGGCGCCGCCCCGCCGTGCATCCCGTCCGTCGTCACCACCATCGTCGCGTCCACGAACTCGGCGCGCCTCCGTCCGCGCGCCACGGCCGCCGTGAGAATCGACGCCGACAGGCGTTCGCCGCGCGCGACGAGCAGATCGCTCGTGCGCGGTTCGAGGTGGCCGAGCACGCGCACGGCGCCGCACAGGTCGCGATACTCGCGCGCGGCGGCGTCAATCGTCGCGAGCAGTTTCCGCCGCGCGCGTCCCGCCGGCACCAGCGCGCGGGCCACCTGTCGATGTCGCGTGAGCAGCGCGGCGGCCACGGTGGCGGCCGCGCTCGCCTCGCCGGCGGCGGATCGGTGCGCGCCGTCGAGCAGCAGATCCGTCACGCCGCCCAGCGCCGACGCGACGACGACGAGCGGCCCGCGGTACGCGCGAATCAGCGCCGCCGCCCTCGCAATGGCCGGGGCATCCGCGAGGGACGCGCCTCCGAATTTCCACACCTGTAAGTCAGACATCAGTGGTCACTTGTCAGAAGAGCCTTCCACCACGTAGTGCACGTGGGGCACGTAGATTCTTGGGGAAGAGCGGGTGCCCAGGTCTTCCCAAGAGTTCTACGTGCCCCGCGTGCCCTACGTGGTGAAGGCTTTTTCCATCAGATCGATTTCGCGTCGAACCGCGTCGTAGTCGTTCGGCAGCTCCACCGGCGGATTGGCGTAGTGCCGCTCGGCGTCCGCCGGTTTCGTGTGGTACGCGATCTTGAAGTCGGTGAACTTCAGTCCGTTGGCGGTCGAGATCACGATGACGCGGTGCTGGCGCCCCACGTCGCCGCGCGCGGCCAGCTTCTCGAGCGCCGCGAGCGCCACGCCGGTGTGGGGACAATTGAAGAGCCCCGTGCGATCGGCTCGTTGCGCCGCCTCGGCCAGCTCGCGCTCGGTCGCCTGCTCGACGATGCCGTCGTACTTCTGCAGCGTGCGAATCGCCTTCCGGATCGACACGGGGTTGCCGATGCGGATCGCCGAGGCAATCGTCGGGCCCGCCGTCATCGGCTCGAAGTCCCAGTTGTTCTGATACGCGCGATAGAGCGGATTCGCCGCGGCCGCCTGGGCGACGACGATGCGTGGCCGCTTCGAGACGAGGCCGAGCTCGAGCATCAGGTCGAACCCGGCGCCGAGCGCGCTGACGTTGCCGAGGTTGCCGCCCGGAATGATGATGACGTCGGGCGTCTCCCAGTCGAACTGCTGGACGATCTCGACCGAGAGCGTCTTCTGTCCCTCGATGCGAAGGCTGTTCATCGAGTTCGCGAGGTACACGCCTTCTTCCTGGGCGAGCCGCGAGACGATCTTCATGCAGCCGTCGAAGTCGGTGTCGAGCGCAAGCACCTTCGCGCCGTTCGCGAGCGGCTGCACGAGCTGCGCCGGCGTCACCAATCCGCGCGGCAGGATCACGACCGCCGGAATGCCGGCTGCCGCGGCGTAGGCCGCCAGCGACGCCGACGTATCGCCCGTGGACGCGCACGCCACCGCGCGCACACCGCGGCCGTCCGCGATCATCTGCTTCACGACGGACACGAGCACCGTCATGCCGAGA
>Ga0111538_10006219_pt1 | contig 16203 bp, 15 predicted proteins | sample SoiMethybrSBSTD1_FD_79669 | JGI IMG/M metagenome (GOLD analysis project Ga0111538, IMG submission 79669) | Bulk soil microbial communities from a Populus tree surrounding site in Tennessee, USA - Soil MetaG P. TD hybrid SBSTD1 (version 2)... | ecosystem: Environmental > Terrestrial > Soil >...
GCATCGCGCGCAGGTGGAGGCAATCGCGGCCGCCGGCAAGCATTTGTATTGCGAAAAGCCTTTCGCGCTTACCAAGGCCGATGCCGTGGCGGCACTCGATGCCTGTAAGCGCGCGGGCATCGTTCTCGGGGTTGGTCATCATTTCCGGCTGATGCCGTCGATGCGCGTTTTAGCGGAACTTAAGGAGACAGGGGCTTTCGGCACCATCATGCATGTCGAGGGCAACTACAGCCACGATTGGCTGGCAAACTATCCCGCCGACAGCTGGCGCATGGTGGCCGAGGAAAGCCGCGCCGGCGGAATGACCGGAATGGGCATTCACGTGCTCGACTGTTTCCGCGATCTGATCGGTCCGATGAAACGGATCAGCGCGCTTTCAAAGGCGCGTGTCCTCAAGTTGCCGACGGGCGATACCACCGCGGCGCTGATCGAATTCGAGAACGGCGCGACCGGCACGCTTGGCACCACGATCAAGACGCCGTTCCGCTGGCGCATCGCTGTTTTCGGCGAGAATTGCTGGGCGGAAAGCGTTAGCGAGACGAGGGCCATCGTGCGCTACGCCGGCAAGGACGATCCCGAGGTGATCGAACGGCCGCACGACAACCACCTCGGCCGCAACCTCGATTTTTTCGCTAAGGCCGTGCTCGGGCAGGGCACATTCCCGATTTCACATGCCGGTATCCTGCAGACGGCAGCGGCGCTCGAAGCGGTCTTCAAATCGGCGGATGCCGACGGTGTCTGGATGACGGTATGATGTCCGCATGACTGAGCCGCAGATACGCTTTGACGACGGGGCCGCCTACGAACGCATAATGGGCATTTGGAGCCAGCTTGCGGGCGAGCAATTTCTTGATTGGCTTGCCCCTGCCGGCAGTCTGCGCTGGATCGACGTCGGTTGCGGCAATGGAGCTTTTACTGAATTGATTGTACAGCGCTGCGCCCCGGCCGGCGTGGAGGGCGTCGATCCCTCGCAGGAACAATTGGCCTTCGCGCGTACGCGGCCGGCTTCCCGTATCGCCAAATTCACGCAAGGCGACGCCATGGCTTTGCCCTTTGCGGACAAGTCTTTCGACGTCGCAGTCATGGCGCTGGTTATTTTCTTTGTCCCCAATCCAGCGAAGGGCATCGCTGAAATGGTGCGAGCCGTGAGAGCAGGCGGCAGCGTTGCGGCCTACGCGTGGGACATGTACGGCGGTGGATTTCCCTGGAACTCCGTGCAGTCCGAATTACGCGCGCTCGGCCAAAAAATCGTGTACCCGCCGAGTGCTGATGCGTCACGTATCGACACGATGCGTCAGCTGTGGGCGAGCGCAGGCATGGCTGATGTCGAAACACGGCAGATCACCGTGCAACGGACGTTTCAGGATTTTGATGAATTTGCATCAATCGGCTTGAACACGCCGAGTATCGGTCCAATCGTAAGGGCTATGCCGCCGGGTGAAGTCGATAAACTGAAAGCGCGGCTCCGCGACCGGCTGCCGGGGGATGCAGATGGCCGCATCACCTATTCGGCGCGCGCCAACGCGGTGAAGGGTCGAGTGCGCAAATAACGGCAGGTCAGGCGCGCAGTTTGCGTGGCTCAGCGATGGCGCGATCCCAGATATTGTGGATGCGTGCGACCTCCGCCTCGAAGCGTTCCAGGAACATCCGCGCCTGCATCGACAGTTTGCGGCGCGTCGGCTGGATCACGACGAACTCGGCGTGCAACTCGGGATCGATGATCGGATTGACGATCAATTCACCGCGCCCGATATCGTTGACCGAAATGACGCTCGGAAGGATCGTGACCCAATCGGAGCGGGCGACGAATTCGAGCGTCGCGATCATGGCGTCCATTTCCAGCATCGCCTCGATTTCGACGCCGTGCGCCTGGAAATAGGTTTCGAGATTGCGGCGGCGGATATTATCGGGACCTGGCACCACGATTTTCAGTGGCCTGCATTCGGAGAGGCGCACGGACGCGAGCGGCGTGAATCCTGCGCGCGGGCCCGAGATCAGCATTTCACGGTCTCGCACCAGAATGCGCGACTTCAGTCCGATGGTACCCTCGAATGAGGGCACGACAGCGAAATCGAGCTCGTCGTCGAGCACCATTTCGGTCAGCAGCGCGCTGTAACCCTCGACGATATGGAGCCGCACCTCGGGACACTTGGGCACGAAATCGTCGAGCACCGGCGCGAGCACCGCGCGCGTGAACGTCGGCATCAGCCCGATGCGCAATTCGCCGGTGACCTCGCCGGCCATCGAGCGGGCTTCCTCGGCGGCGTGCTCAAGCGCGCCCACCGCTTCGACGCAGCGCTTGTAGTAGCGGAGCCCGGCCGGCGTCGGCGTCACGCCGCCAGTCGCGCGCTCGAACAGTTTGACCTTCAGGGCGCGTTCCACCGCCGCAACGTGTTGCGAAATGCCGGACTGTGTTGCGTTTTCCCTCTGTGCCGCACGGGTAAAGGAGCCTTCCTCGCACACGGCGATAACGGCGCGGATTTGCCGCAGCGGGATATTTGCCATGACACCCCCAAAAAACAGGACATTAGAAAATCTAATGGCAGAAGGCAGAATATATTATTTAGCCTGCACAGCCAACCGGCATAGGATTCCCGCAATCATTCACGTGGCGCGCACAAGCGCCGGGTCGGGAGGACGCCATGGGAGTAGCAAATTTCGGCATTGCCGGTTTGGATTGGCAGCAGCGGGTCAATTGGGACCGCATGCGCGAGTACCGTATCGAGCGCGCACGCGCGATGATGAAAAAGCACGGCCTCGGCGCCATGCTGTGCATGTACGACGAGAACGTGCGGTACATCACCGGCACGCTGACGCCCGGCTGGAATCGCCTCAAGCCCGGCCTGCGCTACGCGATGCTCTGCGGCGACGGTCGGCCGATCCTGTTCGAACAGGGTGATCTCGGCTTCCAGATCGAGCGCCACTCGCCGTGGATTCCGAAGGAAAACGTGCGGCACTCCTTCGCCTGGATCAAAGGCGCGGCCGGTCCCGCCTCGACCCAGCAGGTGACCAAGTTCACCAAGGCGGTTTTGCAAGCGATGAAGGAAAACGGCGTTGCCGGCCAGAAGCTCGGTGTCGACTTCATCGACATCAACATGATCAACATTTTCAAGGAGAACAACATCAACTGGGTCGACGGCATGACCCCGATGATGGAGGCGCGTGCGGTGAAGAGTCCGGACGAGCAGGAATGCTTCCGCATCGTCGGCGCTATCGGCGACGCCACGCACTGGGAGTGCATGAAGTTCCTGCGTCCTGGCATCACCGAAAACCAGGTGACTGCGCATCTGATGGAATATCTATACAACATTCCCGGCATGGAGGACGTCGAGGACGTGATCGTGTCGTCCGGCCCGAACACCTGGCCGAACTGGCGCAACTTCTCCGACCGCATCATCCAGCCCGGCGACATCGTGTTCATGGATTTGGCCGCGCTGACGTGGAACGGATACAAGTCCTGCTATTACCGCACCTATTGCGTCGGCAAGGAGCCGACGAAGGAACAGAAGGACACTTACGCCACCGCGCTTGAATGGCTTTACGATTCGATCGGTGCTGTGAAAGTCGGTGCCACCACGCGTGACATCGCGCTGAAGTGGCCCTCAGCGATGGAAACCTGGGGCTACGAGGACGAGGATCAGGCGGCGGCCAACCTGTGGGGTCACGGCCTCGGTCTCGCCCAATACGATCCGCCGGTGATCTCACGCATCTGGTCGCTCGATCACCCGATCGACATCCAGGAAGGCATGACCTTCGCCCTCGAGACCCAACACGGTAAGCGTTTCCGTTACGGCGTGCGCATCGAGGAAATGCTGATCGTGAAGGAGAACGACATCGAGATCGTTTCGAACTTCCCTGTGAAGCAGATCACAGTCGTCGACCCGCTGCCCGGCTATGGGGACCATGTAAAGTGACGTCGGCATAAGCCGACGTCATCCCCCCGGGGTTTTCGAGTCACGGAGCAGTATCCGCCTAAGCAGATGGCCGGGGCAAACCCGGCCACGACAACGGAAATCCAACGATCGCGATGACGGCTTTCATCCTACCCCTCGACGATCCTTTCGCTGCCGATCCCGAACGGGTGGGCCCGAAGGCGGCCAATCTCGCGGCCTTGACGCATGCCGGTTTGCCGACGCCCGGCGGCTTCGCGCTGACCGCTGACGCCTATCGGCATCAGCTCCTGCATCTCGGGATTGAGGATCTGCTGCGCCAATACAACGAGGCCGACGTGCCGGCATCGCGGCGTATTTCAATTCAAATCCGGCTCGCACTTTATGAGCGTGCCATTGCGCCCGAAATTCTCGATCCCCTGCTTGCCGCCTGGCGCAAGCAGCGCGAGATTGCGCCACTCGGTGTGGTGCGCTCCTCCGCGCTGATCGAGGACCGTGCCGGCGCCAACTTCGCCGGCCAGTTCGAGAGCTTCCTCGGGCTTTCCGATGAAACCGAATTTCTTACCGCGGTACGTGCCTGCTGGGCGGCGCTGTGGACCTCGCATGCACGCCGCTACATGGACAATCACGGACTTTCGCCCGCCGACACCGCGATGGGCATCCTTATCCAGCCGCTGATCTACGCGCGCGCATCAGGCGGCGGCCTGAGCGAAACGGCCGAAGGACAAATGCTCATTTCCGCCACCTGGGGGCTCGGCTCGGCGATCGCGCAGGGTGAAGTGGTGCCTGACCGGATTGTGCTGGCGAAGAACGGCTTCCTGCGCACAGTCGAGGCCGGTCGCAAGAGTCATCGCGAGACCTGCGCGCACGGCGTCTCGGCGCCGGAACTGGTGCCAAAGGATCTGGTGAGTGAACCGTGCCTTTCTCCGGGAGAAGCCGTGACACTCGGCCGGCTGCTGCGCAAATGCGAGCAGCTCGCGGGCGCTCCGGTCGAGATCGAGTGGGCAATGGATGAAAGCGGATTCAAATTGCTGCAATCGCGCCCGCTGCATGTCGAAGCGCCGATCGTGCCCGATGAAATCTGGCTGCAGCATCCGGGTGTGCGCGGTCATCCCGCCGGCATAGGCTGGGGGGCAGGCCGGGCCGTGGTGGTCAATTGCGAGTGTGAATTGTCGCGTGTCGCGCCCGGCGATGTTCTTGTGACAAAAGTGGCGGGGCCTGCACTCAGTCACATTCTGTCGCGCGTGTCGGGCGTTGTCGCCGAACGTGGCGGCTCGACCTCGCATATGGCCTCGCTTGCGCGCGAGCGCGGCATTCCGATGGTCCTTGGTGTGCTCGATGCAACCCGCAAGATTCCCGACGGCGTGCAATGCGCCGTCGACGGTGTGGCCGGCATTGTGCGGTGGCTGCGGTGACGGTCAAACCGCGCGTCTTTGTTACGCAACCGATTGCGTCCAGAGCGCTGGACCGTCTGCGTGCAATCGCGAATGTCAAAATCAACACGGATTCAAGCAAAATCATCGCAAAGTCGAAGCTGATCGCAGCGGTCAAGAAATGCGATGTCCTGTTCTCGCTTCTGCACGACCGCATCGATCGTGCCGTGCTCGCAGCTAATCCAAAACTGCGTGCGGTCTGCTCGATGTCGATCACGCCCGACAATATCGACGTCGCAGAGGCGACCAAGCGCGGTATTCCCGTCACGGTCGTTCCGCCGGTTGTCGCGGAGGCGACTGCAGACATCCATTTCGGGCTGATGATTGCCGTCGCGCGGCGGATGGTTGAAGGCGAGCGTCTGGTTCGTGCCGGCAAATTTCCCGGCTCGCAATCGAACCATCTCGCTGGCGTCTATGTGCACGGCAAGACCATAGGCATCGTCGGGGCAGGGCGCATCGGACAGGCCACGGCACGTCGCGCGCGCGGCTTTGGCATGAAAATCATCTATTGGGGACCTCGCCGCAAACCCGAAGCGGAGCGTGAGCTCGGCATGGAGCATGTCTCGCTGGAGCGACTCCTGACGGAGGCGGATTTCGTGTCGCTTCATCCGCCGCTGAATGCAGAGACGCACCACATGATTTCGGACGCCCAATTCGCGCTGATGAAGCCGACTGCCTTCATTATCAATACCGCCCGTGGTGCCGTCATTGACGAGAAGGCGCTGGTGCGGGCGCTGAAGAAAAAACGCATCGCGGGCGCGGGCCTTGATGTGTTCGAGCACGAACCCAAGCTGCCGCCAGCTCTGAAAACGATGAAGAACGTTGTGCTTACGCCCCATCTCGGCAGCGCTGTGATGGAAGTGCGTGAGCAAATGGCGAATATCGTCGTCGATAACCTGCAGGCGCTGATCAGTGGCGGGACACCGCCCAACTGCGTGAATCCGCAGGTACTTGGCAGGTGAGCTGCACCAGCTTGCCGCGTTTGAATTAGGACCGCTGGTCGGTAATTATGTTGCCCGACTGCTCTTGGGAGCGACGTCGCGGAGGGGAGAATTGTGATGGCTGACTTGCCGAAACTCAACGTCGTGATTGCCAACAATTTCGGCCATCTGCCGATGTTCGTAGGCGCCGAGAAGGGCTTCTTCAAGCGACACGGCGTCGACGCCAGCTTCAGGGTGGTGGACACCGGCACTGACATGGTCAATGCCCTGCACAACGGCGAGGCACAGGTCGGTGACATGAGCACCACCACTTACCTGAAGGCGGTGCATTCCGGCGAGCCGTTCAAAGTGATCGGGCTCATCATGAACGACGCGACGCGCGACAACTGCGACGATCCGCTCGCTATCGTCACCAGGAAGGGGCAAGGCATCGAGTCCGGCAAGATCGCCGACCTCAAGGGCAAGAAAGTTGGACTCGCGCGGGGCCAGACTTCCGACGAATTCTTCAAGATGGTGTTGCGCCGCGCCAAGATGAAATACGAGGATCTCACCATCGAGAATATCTGGTCGCAGTTCGGGCTGGCGCCGGCACTGAAAGAAGGCAAAGTCGACGCAATCGTGACCTGGGAGCCTTACGTGACCCAGGCGCTAACCGAGGTGCCCGACTCCTATCTCGTGATCCGCGGCGGGCAACACATGTCCTACGTGATGGTCGCGGTCGCGCACGGACCGACCGTCGATTCGAAGCCGGCCGTGATCAAAAGCATTGCCGCCGGGCTCGCACAGTCTTCGCACTTCACCCGCAGCAATCGCGACGAGGCAGTCGAGATCTTCGCCAAATGGGTGCCCGGCACCGACGTGGCGATCGGGAAGAAGGCGGTCAAGCACATTTCCTTCGATCCGCGATTGTCGCCGAACGTGCTGCGCGCTTTCGAGAACGCCGAGGACGAGATTCTGATGAACACGCTCAAGGGCGCGCCGCGGCTTGATGTACCGAGTCTGTTCCGGCCGCAATTCATGGCAGAGGTGCAGAAGGAGCACCCGGAATATTTCGCCGACCTGCCGCCGTTGAAGTAACTATTCAGCGGTCCAGCCGCCGTCGACAACCAGCGACGTCCCCGTCATGAGCGCGGCGGCCTCGCTCGCCAGAAATACGATTGCGCCGGTGAGGTCTTCGAGCTGGCCCAGTCGGCCGAGCTTGATCCGGCGCAGGGTATCGTCGCGAAACGCCTTGTTTTCGAAGAAGGGCCGCGTCATCGGGGTTTCGATGAAAGTCGGCGCCAGCGTGTTGACGCGGATCTTGTGCGGGGCAAGGTCGATCGCCATCGCCTTGGTGAAGCCCTCCATCGCGTGCTTGGTGGCGCAGTAGACCGAACGGGTCGGCCCGCCGACATGGCCCATCTGCGACGACATGTTGATGATCGAGCCAGGGCTTTTTGCTTCAATCAGCTTGCGCGCCACTGCCTGCGCCACGAAATAGGCGGCGCGCACGTTGAGCGAAAAAACAAAGTCGAAATCCTCAACTTTCACGTCGACAAACGGCGCGGGCTTGTTGGTTCCGGCATTGTTGACAAGGATATCGAATGGCGCCTGTGCACCAATCGTTGCCTTCGTTGCCTCCACGTCGCGTACATCCAGAGTGAGCGGGTCCGCCTTCTGTCCGCGCGCCCGAATGGCCTCAGCCGCTTCCTCGATCTCTTTCGTGGTGCGCGCAGCAAGCGTGACATGGGCACCGGCATCGGCCAGCGCCGAAGCCGCCGATAGCCCGATGCCGCGTCCGGCACCCGTCACCAGCGCGCGCTTGCTGTCGAGGCGGAAGGAAGGCGTCTTGGTCAGCTCGACCGTCATTCCGCCGCCTGCGCATAGGGCACGTTGCGGCCACCGTAGCGGCGCACGCGGACATTGGCCTGTTCTGCATGCGCCAGGAAGCCTTCCAGCACGCAAAGCCGCGAGCACACTTCGCCGATTTTGGCGCTGGCCTCGTCGGTCAGCACCTTCTGGTAGGTGCAGGTCTTGATGAATTTGCCGACCCAGAGCCCGCCGGTGAACCGCGCATTTTTTTTGGTCGGCAGCGTGTGGTTGGTGCCGATCACCTTGTCGCCATAGGCGACATTGGTGCGCGGCCCGAGGAACAGCGAGCCATAGTTTTTCATGCCATTGAGAAAGACGTCGGGATCGCGCGTCATCACCTGGACGTGCTCGGACGCCACGCGATCGGCCTCCGCGATCATCTCGGCTTCATTGTCGCAGACGATCACCTCGCCGTAGTCCTTCCAGGCCTGGCCGGCGAGGTCGGCACTCGGCAGGATCTTCAGCAGCCGCTCGACCTCTTTCATCGTGTCGCGCGCGAGCTTCTCCGAGTTGGTGATGAGGACGGCGGGTGAGGTTGGCCCGTGCTCGGCCTGGCCGAGCAGGTCGGTGGCGCAAATCTCGCCGTCAACCGTGTCGTCCGCAATGATCAGGGTTTCGGTCGGCCCGGCAAGCAGATCGATACCGACACGGCCGAACAATTGGCGTTTTGCTTCCGCGACGTAGGCATTACCGGGCCCGACGATCATGTCGACGGGCTTGATGGATTCCGTGCCGAGCGCCATGGCGGCAACTGCCTGAACACCGCCCAATACATAAATGTCGTCAGCGCCGCCGAAATGCATTGCTGCGACGATCGCCGGATGCGGCCCGCCCTTGAACGGTGGCGCGCAGGCGATGATGCGCTTCACGCCTGCGACTTTGGCGGTGACAATCGACATGTGCGCGCTGGCGACCATCGGATAGCGGCCGCCCGGGACGTAACAGCCAATCGAATTGACGGGGATGTGGCGATGGCCGAGCACGACGCCGGGTAGGGTCTCTACCTCGAGGTCAAGCATGGTGTCGCGCTGCTTTTGCGCGAAATTCCGGACCTGCGCCTGGGCAAATTTGATGTCCTCGATATCCCGCTTCGGCACCTGCGCGATGGCGCGCTCGACCTCGGCAGGAGAGAGGTGGAAATCTTTTGGCGACCACTTGTCGAATTTCTCCGACAATTCGCGGATCGCGACTTCCTTCCGTTCCTCGACCTGGGCGAGGATGGATTCCACGGTCTCGCGCACATTGGCGTCGGCGGCCTTGATCGCGCTCGCGTCCATTCCGCGTTTCAAATAGCGAGCCATGGTCTATCCTCCGATTACCGCGAGACGAGCGCGCCGCCTGCGGACCTCAATGTGTTGCTGTCTTGTGGCCAGTCAACACGCAACGGATGCCGCCGCGCGGGTCGGCTACGTCACCGGTATAGCGCGGGATCAGGTGGACGTGAACGTGCATCCGCGACTGGCCTCCGGCGGCTCCGACGTTGACGCCGATGTTGTAGCCGTCGGGCCGGTGCTCTTGGGCGATGATGGCTTGGGCGCGATCCAGAAGCGCGAAAACAGCTGCCTTTTCCTGCGCCGTCATGTCAAAAAAATTTGCGACATGACGGCGCGGAATGACCAGAATGTGACCCGGTGCAAGACTGTTATTGTCGTGGCGGACATAAGCGAGTTCGTCCTGAAGCAAAACCATCGCCGGTTTGCAAAATTCACAAGACGTGTCGTCAGCCATAGCGCTACTTGATCGCCTGCGGGTTGATCGGCGAACCCGTTCCACCGGTGATGATCAGCGGCGGGCCGCAGAAGAAAAACTCGTAGATGCCATCCTGCTCGCAATCCTCGGCGAGCTCCTTGAGATAAAAAATCTCGCCCATGCAGAGGCCCATTGCCGGAATCACGACCCAGTGCCAGGGCTGGTTGGCTTCCTTTGTCTCGTTTGGGCGCACTTCCACGCCCCAGGTGTCGGTGCAGATCGCGGCGACCTGCTTTTCCTGGCACCAGTAGCAGTTCTCGAATTTGACGCCAGGCGCATCGCCGCCGGCATAGCCGCCCCAGTCCTTCTCAGCGAGACAACGTTCCATCTGTCCGGTGCGGACGATGACGAAGTCGCCGCGGCCAATCGACACGTTCTGCTGCTTGGCGCACTGGTCAAGCTCATCATTCGAAATGCTTTCGCCGTCTTGCATCCACTTCACGCCGCGGAAGCGCGCGATATCGAGCAGTACGCCGCGGCCGACCATCTTGTCCTTGGAATGCTCGATGCCGAGCACCGAGAGACCGCGCGAGTCGATCAGCTTGGCGTCATAACCGTTGTAGGCTTTGTCCTCATAGAAAATATGGCCCAAAGCGTCCCAGTGCGTCGCGCCCTGGACGCAAAGCGTCAGCGTGTCGTCGGCGTAGCGGATCTTGTTCCAGTCCTGCTGGCCTGCGATCGCGTCGGTGCCGGTGGCGAGCATCTGATGGATCGGGTTGAAGCGTCCGCCGAACAATCCGGTCTGCGGACCGGTGCGGTCCAGGGGAATACCGAGCGCGAAGACCTTGCCGGAGCGGATCAGGCTTGCCGCCTTCACGATATCCTCGGGCATGACGTGATTGAGCGTGCCGATCTGGTCCTCTTTGCCCCAGCGTCCCCAGTTCTTGAGCTTCTGCGTTGCCTCGGCGATCGCTTGTTTGCCGACCTTGATGTTCATATAGCTGTTCCTTCCGGTCTTCTCGTTATTGCCGCGCGGTCCTTGTCGAAGGATGCCCGCTCCCGTTGCAATATTGCGCTGGCCGCCGGTGTTTCAGCAAGCGGGGTGCGGCGTTGCCGCTTTTGACGAACACGCATTGCTTGCGCATGATCTGGCCCGCAAGCATTCGTTCAAAAAGCCGGCCATCCAGGAGGATATTCATGAAAAGCAATTTGATCGCTGCCGTCGCAATGACGGCCGCGCTGACGCTGCCTGCCCAGGCGAACAACATCGTCGATGAGTGGGCAAGCACCAAGGCGCCGGCCGCGCCCACGCTGAAGCCGGTGACCGTGGACCCCAAGACGACGGCACTACTGATGCTCGATTTCATGAATCAGAATTGCGGTCAGCGGCCCCGGTGCGTTGCCTCGATCCCGGCGATGAAAAAGCTGCTCGATGCCGCGCGCGCGGCCAAGGCGACCGTGGTGTACAGCCTGATTGCCAACACCACGGCGGCCGATGTGATCAAGGATGTGGCGCCGGTGGCAGGCGAGGCGTCGGTCCTCTCCGGCCCGGACAAGTTTCTGAAAACGGACCTCGAGAAGATCCTCAAGGAGAAGGGCATTACAACGGTCATCGCCGTTGGCACGTCTTCCAACGGTGCGGTGCTCTACACGGGGAGTGGTGCTGCGCTTCGTGGCATGAATGTGATTATTCCGGTCGACGGCATGTCGGCGGTTGATCCGTATGCCGAATACAGCACGATCTTCACTTTCATGAACGCGCCATCGGTGTCGGCCAAGACGACACTGACGAAAAGCGACATGATCAAGTTTTAAAAGCGCCTTCGCGGGATCGCTCAGACCTTCCCCAGCGCACGCAGGATCTTGTCCGGCGTGAACGGCATATCGGTAAGCGGCTGCGCCCCGAGCGGGCGCAGCGCATCGTTGATCGCGTTCATCACGGAGGCAGGCGCGCCGGCAGTGCCGGCTTCGCCGGCGCCCTTCGCCCCGAGCTCGCTGTCTGCGGTCGGCGAAACAACGTGGCCGCATTCGATGTCGGGCATCTCGGCGGCCATCGGCACGAGATAGTCGGCCATGTTGCCGTTCAGCAGCTGGCCGCGCTCGTCGTAGAGACAATGCTCGAACAAGGCGGCGCCGATGCCCTGCACGACGCCACCGCGGATCTGCTCGTCGACCAGCTGCGGGTTGATGATGGTGCCGCAATCTTCCACGCACCAGTGCTTCAGCAGCTTCACGAAGCCGGTGTCGACGTCGACTTCGAGATAACTTGCCTGAATGCCGTTCGTGAAAGCGAACGGCCAGGCGCGCGGCACATAATGGCGCGTCACCATCAGTTCGGCCTGGAATCCGGGCGGCAGCGTGTCCGGGCGGAAGTAGGCGACGCGTGCCAGCTCTTCGAGCGGCAGGCGCTCGGTGCCCTTATCCTTGTCCACGACGATGCCGTTGCGAATGTCGAGATCGTCCGGCTTTGCCTGCAGCATGGCTGCGGCAACGGCGACGACGTTGGCCCGCAGTGCCTTGCCGGCCTGCCAGGCCGCTTCGCCGCCAATGCCGGCAGCCCGCGACGCCCAGGTGCCGCCACCGTACGGCGTGTTGTCGGTGTCGCCGGTGACGACCCGCACCTTTTCAATCGGCACGCCGAACGATGATGCCACGCATTGCGCGACGACGGCCTCTGCGCCCTGGCCCTGTTCGGTGACGCCGGTGTGTACAATGATCGCGCCCTGTGCGTCGAGCTTGACCGTCGCGCCGTCCATCGAAGTGATGCGAGCGCCGCCGACGCCGTAAAAAGCGGCCGACGGATTGGTCACCTCGATGAAGCTTGCAAAGCCGATGCCGCGATAAACGCCTTTTTCACGCAGCCTCTTCTGTTCCGCGCGCAGGCCTGCGTAGTTCATCATCGAATCGAGATGGGCGAGCGCCTCATGGTGCGACAGCAGCTCGAATTTCAGGCCTGCGGCCGACTGCGTCGGATAGGCATCGTCGGGAATGAGGTTGCGCCGGCGCAGCTCGAGCGGATCCATGCCGATCTTGGCGGCAGCCAGCTCGACCAGGCCTTCCGTAACCGCAACGGCAATCGGATGGCCGACCGCGCGGTACTGGCACATCACGTTCTTGTTCTGGAACACGACGCGGGCCTGCGCGCGATAGTTCGGGCATTTGTACGGTCCGCCGACCAGGTTGACGATCTGGTTGGCCTCGATGCCGCTGGTGCGCGGATAGACGGAGTAGGGGCCGATCCCGGTGAGGTCGTCGATCTCGAAGGCATTGATGGTGCCGTCCTTGCCGACGCCGATCTTGGCCTTGATGCGGTGATCCCGCGCATGGATGTCGGTGACGAAGCTCTCGATGCGGTCGGCGACGAATTTCACCGGGCGCCTGAGCAGCTTCGACAGGGCGACCGTCGCCATTTCGTCGGCGTAAGTGTGCACCTTGATGCCGAACGAGCCGCCCACATCCTTGGTGAGAACGCGCACCTGGTGCTCGGCGATGCCGAGATGCTTGGCGAACAGGTTCTGCATCATGTGCGGAGCCTGCGTGCCCTGATAGACGGTCATCCGCTGCTCGCCCTCGTTCCAGTCGGCGACGATCGAGCGTGGCTCGTTGGTCACGCCGGTGTGGCGGCCGAAGCGGAACGTGGTCTCGACCACGACATCGGATTCCGCGAACGCCTTGTCGACCGCGCCAACATCAAGTTTGCGCTCGAAGCAGAGATTGTCGCCGAGCGAGGAATGGATCACCGGTGTCTTGCCGTCGAGCGCGACTTCCGGGTCGGTGACAGGGGGAAGCTCTTCGTACTTCACTTCAACCAGCTCGCAGGCGTCCTCGGCTTCGGCGCGAGAATCTGCGACCACCGCGCAGACAGCTTCTCCCTGCCAGCAGGCACGCTCGACGGGGATCGGTGACTGGGGCGCGGATTTCAGCCCCTTGAGGTGGGTCAGCACTCCCACCCATGGCGTCATGACTTTTGCAAGCTCGGCGCCGGTGACAACCGCAACGACGCCCGGCGACTTCTTTGCGGCGTCGGTCGCGATCTTCACGATGCGGGCATGAGCGTGCGGCGAGCGGACATAGGCCACGTGCGCCATGCGCGGCAGCACGACGTCGCTGACATATTGCCCGCGGCCCTGCGTCAGCCGCTGCAGGTTCGGACGCGGCACCGACCGGCCGATGTATGAATTCGGCCGGTCGAGGGCACTTAAAACGGGCGGGGAGTCATCGACGATTTTCATAGATGCGCAATCTCACAGAAACCGGGTCGGCCACAGAATCGTGCGCCACATATGTGCGGATGGGCTGTTGTCGAGGCCAAGGCCTTCCTTCGGCTGCTTGAAATTGCGCCCGATGATGTCCACGAAATCGTCGAGATTGACCTTGGCATTTGGATCGAACGAATAAATGTCGTTCATGCAAATGAGGCGCGACGTCATGTACCACTTGTGCGCTCGCGCGCGCTTGTATTCCTCGACGATGTAGGGTTCCGGCTGGTAGTCGGGCCCGAACAGCTCCTTGTAGAGATCGGGGTAGCCATAGCCGACCGACTCGTCGGGAAAGAAGCGTAGCGCCTGGTGAGTCTTCACCGCCCAGGCCACTTCCTTATCGACATAGGGCTCGATCATCTGCGCGCCCCAATAGCCATGGTCGCAGCGAATGAAGCTGACGATGGCAATGTCGTGCAGCAGACAGGCGAGCACTACTTTTTCCGGTTGTCCTCCCTTGAGGGCGTGCGTGGCGCTCTGCAGAAGATGCGCGGTCGACGCGAAGCGGTGGCGGAAGTAATCCACGAGCGTCGGCTTCTCCGGCATCGGCGGCAGACGCGGGTCGTTGCCCATCAGGAAAAACTTGCCCGGATGTTTTGCCTTCATGTCGGGGCTGGTATCCATCTTCACTTCGCCGTCCATCACGTGCGCGATGGTCGACTTGGTGATGATGCGCTCCATCTCGTGCATCTTTTCTTCTTCGAGGTCGTCGGCACGTTCCGACATCGACAGCGGAGGGGCGTGCTCGTTCATGGCTTACCTTCCTTTCGCCCGCCCCTGGGCCACTGCTTCAACGGCATCGACGATCGCGTGATAGCCGGTACAGCGGCAGTAGTTGCCCGACAGATGCTCGCGGATTTCGTCTCGGCTCGGCACCTTTTTTGCGCGCTTCAGCAGGTCCTGGGCCGCGGCCAGCATGCCGGGGGTGCAGAAGCCGCACTGAAGCGCATTGCGCTGCTCAAAGGCCGCCTGCAGGTCGGCAACCTCGCCCGAATCGGAAAGACCCTCGATGGTCTCCACCTTGGCACCGTCGCACTGGGCGGCCAGCATCAGGCAACCGCGCACGATCTCGCCGTCGACACGCACGGTGCAGGCACCGCACACGCCGTGCTCGCAGCCGACATGGCTCCCGGTCAGGAAAAGGTCGTCGCGCAGAAAGTCGACCAGCGTCTTGCGCGCATCGACCCGCTTTTGCACGCGTTCGCCGTTGACGCTGAGGGAAATATCGACGGCGTGGTTGCTCATCCCCGCGCCTCCATCAACTGCTTCGCGACACGGCGGAGCAGGACCCCGGCCAGGTGCTTCTTCGTCTTGGCCGTCGCCTGCACGTCGTCGTGCGGATCAAGATCGAGCGCTTTGACCGCCGTGTCGACATCCCCAGCGGCAAGCGCCGCCTCGGCTTTCCTCGCACGGACCGGCGTGTCGCCAACACCGAAATAGGCGAGCCGCACATCCGCGAGCCCTTTGCCGTTGCCGCGCGCGCTCGCTGCCAGGCCGACAATGGCGTAGTCGCCGTGACGGCGTGCCAGCTCGGCGAAGCCGACGCGTGTGGCCTTGTCGGCAGCAGGAATGCGTATGGTGGTAATCATTTCCTGCGGGCGCAGGGCGGTTTCGAACAGGCCCTTGAAAAAAGCGTCGGCCTTTACTTTGCGCTTTCCGCGCGGGCCCGCGATGTCGATCTCGCCGCCGAGCGCCAGCAGGCAAGCCGGCAACTCGGCCGCTGGATCCGCAAAGGCGATGGAGCCGCCGAAGGTCCCGCGGTTGCGGATTGCAGGATGGCCAATATGCGGCATCGCAAGGGTGATCAGGGGCGCATGCTTTGCGATTACATCCGAATGCTCGACCTGAGCATGGCGCGCCAGCGCGCCGATCTCGACGTACTTGCCCTTCTTGGCGATGCCGTTGAGGTTCTTGATGCCATTGATGTCGATCAGCAGATCGGGCGCCGACAGCCGCATATTGAGCGTGGCGATCAGGCTCTGCCCGCCGGCGAGCAGCCGCGCATCGTCCTTGTGCTTGGCGAGGAGTGTCACCGCCTCCTTGAGCGTTTTCGCCTTGGCGTATGCGAATGGCGCAGGCTTCACGTCTCCTCCCCATTTTTTCTTATTGTGACCGGTAACGCGGGCAGGTCAATGCGGCC
>Ga0111538_10006221_pt1 | contig 16201 bp, 10 predicted proteins | sample SoiMethybrSBSTD1_FD_79669 | JGI IMG/M metagenome (GOLD analysis project Ga0111538, IMG submission 79669) | Bulk soil microbial communities from a Populus tree surrounding site in Tennessee, USA - Soil MetaG P. TD hybrid SBSTD1 (version 2)... | ecosystem: Environmental > Terrestrial > Soil >...
AATAAACTGATCACCAACCCAATGCTCAAAAACAGGAATGATTTGTTGGCGAGATCCGCTTTTTCGGTCTTCTTCGGTTCCATAGGTTAAAGTATTTTATACGATAAGAATCTCAAATATAAAAAAAGGTCACACTTTTAACGAAATTTTTTAGAGGCTATTTACGGTTTCCGTAAAAAAGCGTTAGGAAGAGCGTCGGATAAAGAGAATAATTCTTGGTGGTCGGCATCATTTCAATTTTCTTTGAGTAGGCATCAATCAAAAAACCTGCCTCAAAGCCGGTCACCTGGCTTTTTATGGTGCCAAGTTCAAAGTTTAAAGCACCTTTTAGATTTAATCCGAGGGCAACTTCGGATTCGCCCAGGCCTTCAAATACCCTTCCCGTGCCACCGATCTGGCCGATATCAATACTCGGATCCCAAGGTGCGCGCAGCGTAGTCCTTCCACTTTGGTCAGGATAGTACTCGACGTAGTAAGGAGCGATAACTCCGATCGATGGGCCCACAGCGAAAATGGCTTTTATTTCAGCTCCCTGTTGTGGGGCCTTTTTAAAAAGGATGAGGTCCCGGCCATACTGCAAGCGGATCGCATAAAGGTAATTTGACTTACCGTAGATGAAAAAGTTACCCGTGGCCGAAGAATTTCGGCGCACTTCCTGCGGATGCTTAACGTTCATCAACTCTAAGCCAAAAGTTTCCAGCCACTTGTCGTTTAACTTCCGGGCTTTCTTGAAAACAATTCCACCAATTAGGCCTCCAGAAGTGTTCTTATTGATACCCCAGGTAAATTCCGATTGATATTCATAGCTATCCTGGGTCTGGGCAAATGAGGTGCCCGAAACCAGTACTACAAGTGAAATTAAAGGGATTAGGAGCTTTTCAACGCGCGACATTCCAAGCCAATCTTTACAATAAATTTAGAATAATAATTTTCTAACACAAATGATAAGCATAAGTTATTCGGCACATGTTTGGCGAAAAGGAACGCTGTGTCGGCCTTAATTTTTCACTACTTCTCTAATCTGTTGATAATCAATACCCATGTGCGACTGATCGTAGATGGACTTTTCATTTTCAATGATGAGAACTTGAGGTGATTCGTGTTCAACATCGAATTCGTGGGAAATGCGATTCGAGATCTCCCGATAGGAAATCAAATCCAGAAAGTAAGATTTAATCCCCGCCATTTCTGTTTCTTTCCAACTCCTTTCTAGTCTGTCCAATGCCAACCGGCTCAGGGAACACCTTGAGCTGTATTTAAAGATTAGTATCGGTTTTTCGATTGATTCTTTGCGGATTTGATCTATTTGATCAACCGAGCTCAGTTCACTCCATTTCATAATTTGTTATTCATACCACATTCCTGCTTCACCTTTGTCGTACCGTGGCTTCTTGCCTTTTTCCTTTAGATGTTCAGGTTGTGTTTCTTGTTTCTTGAATAAACGTGCCCACCATAACTTAAAGTTCGTGATGATATCTTTTTCTTCAGGGACGTTGTTCTTGTTCGTCTTAATAAATTTTGTATCGGGGTGAAGCCCCCTGTTTTTTTCGAAGAGATTAAACTTCTTCATTTTAATATTTCCCTGATAAGCAGCAGACCGGGCATACGCCTTGCCAGGCTCCCGCGTTTTCAATGCTTCGTCTGCACTGCTTGGATTTCGAATGTAGTCCCAATTTCGTCGTATGCCTCGTGCATATTCATTTGCTTTGACGGAAGATTTTGAAGGCCTTATACCCTGAAGAGATCCTTCAGCCGCATGCGGTTTCTTTCCATAATCTCCTTGCTTCACTTTTACGTGCAGCTCCCCGGCCTGTGTAGTGCTCTTCGTAGGTTTTAACTTATATAATGCGTCCTCCGAAGCATTTTTGTTTTCAACATATTTTCTTCGTTGAACTTTTACCTGCAATCCTTCTGCTTTAAAGGCTCCTTTGTCCTGACGTTTTTTCTTGACAGACTCTTCTGCTGCATCCGGATGTTGCACATAGTTCTTTTTGAATTTTTTTAGTTTGATGTATCCGGTAAAACGTTCACCCTGGTCAGCGAAGCCTGGATGTAAATCAAACATCTTATTTCGTCCGGGATATCTTCCTACCTTCTTGGAATCGGGTGAATATGTTTTTCCTGGAATCGGGTTTTCTTTGTTATTCCACACCTTTCCACTGACACTCCCACCGCCCTTTTCGGGTCTCTTGGCTTTGATGTTGCCTTGGAAAAGTGCCGCTGCAGACCCTTGTCTTGGCGTCCGCACGTCCAATGGCCGTCCATCGTTATTCCACATTTTCCCACTCACGCTCCCTCCGCCCTTCAAAGGTCGTCCGGCTCTGATGTTACCCTGAAACTTTCCGATACGATCGGCTCCAATTCCTGGAGCACGTCTTGGTAGCGGCGACAAGCCCGGCCGTTTTTCGCCTGACCGTGAGGCCGTTTTATACCAGCCCGCTTTTCCCGCATAAGCGCGGTCTCCAAATCGGTTTGGGCTTTTTCGCACGGGCAGGATCGGCTGACCTTCGATAGATTTTTTACTGGAAAAATTACGACCTCTAATTCGCCGTCCGGCTATATCGCCAGTCCAGGCTTCCTGCCTTCCTTTAGTAGCCGAGCCGTAACCACCTAATGGTTTACCACCATAGGGCTTGTCTCCCATTTTACCTCTGCCTTGATAAGGTCTAAAAGTTGGCGCGACCACCCCCGGCCGCGGGGTCTCGTAATTTTTTTTGCGAAGTGGTCTACCAGAGATATCGTTGAGATAAGGCCTTTCAGCTTTGCGTTTGGGCCGTCGGAAATTCGCATAGACGTTTATGCTCTTTCTATAAATCCTCGGGGGCGAGCTCTGTATTTTCTTTAGCCGCGACAAAGTTCCCCGGTTGGACGAAGGGTTTTGTGTTGATCTCGGCGTCTTTGATGGATTATTTACATAACGATTCTCCTGCGGATAAAATTTATGCGCACGGGCTGGGGGTTGTATCTTTTTCAGGCGCGCTAATGTGCTTTTGTTGGAAACCGATCGCTGTGTTGGCTTCGGTGTTCGGGATGGATTATGACTGTACCTACCATACTGTGGATAGACATTTTTAGTTCGCGCAGGCGCTGATTTGGCTCGTATACGGCGCCCCGCTAAATCGCCGGTCCACGCCTTTTGTGTGCCTTGTGGTTTTGTCCCAGCAATCGGACGGTTTGGTTTGCCAGGTCGCTCACCTCCTTTTGCCCGCCTTCGGGGGGTGTAATTAGTGGCATTATAGGACATGGATTTCTTTTTGGTCGAGACTCTTTTGCCTGGCCCCTTTGTTCTTTTTTGACTGTTTTTTTTCGATGGAAGCTTAAAACGACTTTCACGATTCGATGAGGGTTTGTCGCCCTTGGTATTCTGACCCAATGCTGGCACGCCCAAGCCCAAAACAAGGATTAGCCCTACGACCCGTAATGCCCAGGGAAAAAATGGGGTTCTATGACGATAATTGAAGTTCAAAAAATGTGTTAGAAAACAGGCTAAGATACGTAAAATTTGCCTTTCGTGAGGCGACGTGTACCATTCCTAAACCAAACGCTCGATTAACGGCTTTCTTTTGCCGGGGATCAATATTTTAACAGGTTTTCAATACTCGCTCTCAGGCGGATTTTGGGTAGGAAATTTTGTTCCAGGGTGGGTGCGAACGGGATGGGCGTATCCAATGATCCAACGCGAACAATTGGAGCGTCCAGGTGCCTGAAGCAATGTTCATTTATCCATGCGCTGATTTCCGCCCCAACGCCGCCGGTAAGGGTATCTTCATGTAAAACCAGTACCTTGCTTGTCTTTTTAACCAGTTCCCTAACCGATTCCTTATCCCAGGGCAATAGGGTTCTCAGATCGAGAATAGCAGCGTCGACTCCTGGCATCTCATCTAATATTTCTTTCGCCCAGAGTACCCCCATACCATAGGTGATGATGCAAAGCTGAGACCCATCCTGTACCAATTTCGCCTTTCCAATCTCCAATGTGTAATAGTCGTCAGGAATGGGTTCCTTGATCGATCGATACATCAATTTATGTTCGAAGTATAAGACAGGATTTGGGTCTTCAATAGCCGCGCAAATCAAGCCTTTTGCATCGTACGGATTGGAAGGATAAACTATTTTTAATCCGGGTGTGTGAAAAAACCAGGCTTCATTACTTTGAGAATGAAACGGACCCGCCGCCGTTCCTGCCCCGGTTGGCATGCGGATAACCACGTCCGAATTTTGAGCCCAGCGCCAATGAGATTTTGCAAGATTGTTCACGATTTGCGTGAAACCTTCCGTGACAAAATCAGCAAACTGCATTTCGATCATGGACTTCATCCCTTTCACGGAGAGACCCAGGCCGGCACCAACGATCGCAGCCTCACAAATCGGTGTGTTTCGTACGCGTTCTTTGCCGAATTGCTTCACAAAACCTTCGGTGATCTTAAAAACCCCGCCGTATTCAGCAATATCCTGTCCCATCAATACGAGATTATCAAATCGTTCCATACTTTGACGCAGACCGTCAGAGATTGCATCGATATAGCGCTTCTCGGATTTTTTGTCAGTAGAAGGAGAAACTACTTCCTGAATAAATGGTGCATAGACATCATTTACCTCGGAATCTGTTTCCGGGGCAGGATGAGTTTCTTCAAATGCTATGGAAAGTCCCCTTTCAATTTCTTCCTTGATTTTATTTTTGAGCAGTTCAACATATTGCGAATTGATCACACCGGTATCCAGCAAGAAGCGTTGATAATTCTCGATTGGATCTTTTTTAGCCCAGTCGTCCATCGTTTCTTTTGGAACGTACTTAGTGCCGGAAGCTTCTTCATGGCCGCGCATGCGAAAAGTTCGACATTCCAACAACACAGGTCGAGGGCGTTTTCGAAGATCCGTAACAAGAGTCGTCACGGTATCAAAGACCTCCAATACATTGTTGCCATCAATACTTACTCCTTCGATACCGTATCCAATTCCCTTGTCTGCAAAACTTTTGCACCGGAACTGCTCATGGCTTGGCGTTGAAAGTCCATAGCCATTATTTTCAACGATAAAAATTATCGGGAGATCCCAGACCGCCGCCACATTTATAGCTTCGTGAAAATCGCCTTCACTGGTACCCCCATCTCCATTGAAAACGACCGTAACTTTTTGTTCCGACTTCAACTTACTGGCTAGTGCAATACCAGCGGCGACCCCATTCTGGGGTCCGAGATGTGAGATCATTCCCACAATATGGTGCTCATGGGTCCCAAAGTGAAAGGAGCGATCGCGGCCTTTGGTGTATCCCATCATCGTGCCTTGCCATTGTGCAAATAAACGCTCGAACGGCATGTCGCGCCCGGTGAAGACGCCCAGGTTACGATGCATCGGTAAGATGTACTCATCTTTATCCAGCGCAAGCGTTATTCCCACTGAAATTGCTTCTTGTCCGATGCCGCTAAACCATTTGCTTATTTTATTTTGGCGCAATAGGATGAGCATCTTTTCTTCAATCATTCTTGGTTTAAGAATGGCGCCATAAAGTTCTCTAAGGGTCGTGTCCGGATATTTTTTTCGATCGAAATTCATGTTCGGAAAAAGTCGAGCAAAGTTAAACGAGTTTTTGATCCTGCTTTAGCCTTACGATTGGAATATATTCATTTCTAAAGAGTTTACGACGGAAAAGAAAAAGCATCATACAGTTTACTATTTTTGACCCTTATGGTTTCATTTAAGGAATTCGAACTTGATAACGGGCTGCGCGTGATTGTCCATGAGGACCCCACCGTTCAAATCGCAGTAATGAATATTTTGTATGACGTAGGCTCTCGGGATGAGCATCCGGATAAGACGGGATTTGCCCATTTATTTGAGCATTTAATGTTCGGCGGCTCGAAGAATATACCGAGCTATGATGAGCCGCTTCAACGTGTAGGTGGTGAGAATAATGCCTTTACCAATACCGACATAACGAATTATTACCTGACATTGCCTGCTTCCAATATTGAAACAGCGTTTTGGCTGGAGAGCGATAGGATGTTAAGTCTGTCATTTGATCCCAAGTCATTGGAGGTGCAGCGCAAGGTAGTTATTGAAGAATTCAAGCAACGCTATCTCAATCAACCTTATGGCGACGTCTGGTTAAAACTTCGTCCCCTGGCGTACCACGTGCACCCCTATCAATGGGCTACCATTGGCAAGGAGATAAGTCATATTGAAAATGCTACTATGGAGGATGTGAAGAATTTTTTCTTCAAATATTATGTACCTGACAATGCAATCCTGGTGGTGGCTGGAAATGTGACCGTGGACCAAATTAAGTCTCTTTCGGAAAAATGGTTTGGTCCTATTCCGGGAGGCAAGAAATCCCGGGCACTTCCATTGGAGCCGCATCAAAACCAGAAACGATTCCTGGAAGTAAAAGCGAAGGTACCCGCCAATGCTTTTTATAAAGCCTGGCACATGCCGGGCAGGTTTCACGAGGATTACTATGCGATCGATTTGCTAAGCGATTTGCTCGGAAGGGGCCAGTCCAGCCGATTGTATCAAAATCTTGTCAAAGACAGGGAAATTTTTACTTCTGTTTCATCATTTGTAATGGGAACAATAGACCCTGGTTTGCTGGTGGTCAGCGGACGAGTGAAGGATGGTGTCGCATTAAAAGATGCTGAGGAAGCAGTAGATAAAATTCTTGAGGATCTTCGGAATAATGTTGTTGTCGACGAAGAGTTGGGAAAGGTAAAAAATCAGGCAGAATCTATCCTGGAGTTTAGCGAAGTGGAAGTGATCAATCGTGCCATGAATCTGGCTTTTGCAAAACTCTCTGGAGATGCAAATCTAATCAATGCAGAAGCGAAAAAAATCGATAGGGTAACCGTGACGGACATTAAACGTGTCTCCAATCAAATATTTCGGGAAGAGAATTCGAACGTAATATATTACCAGGCTCTCAATAACCTTCCATAAATATGAAATTGCGTGTAGGTATGGGGTTTGACGTTCATCCCTTAGAAGAAGGACGAAACTTTTATCTCGGTGGAGTGCTCCTTCCAGCTGCGACCAAAGGCGCCGTTGGTCATTCCGATGCGGATGTGTTGATTCACGCGATATGCGACGCTCTTCTCGGTGCCGCGAACCTACGGGACATTGGATTTCATTTTTCAAATACGGATGATCGATGGAAGGGCATGGACAGCAAATTTTTTTTGAAAGAAGTTACGCGAATGGTAGAGGAAAAAGGTTGGAAGATAAGCAATGTTGATTGTACCGTCTGTCTTGAAAAACCAAAGGTGAACCCCCACATCCAGGAAATGAAAAAAGCACTTGCTCCCCTCATGAATATTTCAGAGGACGATGTATCCATCAAGGCAACGACAAATGAAAAACTTGGCTACATAGGAAGAGAAGAAGGTGTATGTTCTTATGCGGTAGCATTGATTCAAAAAGATAATTGAGTGTTAAAAATCATCACCACGGCTGATGGTTCCCATTCTCTTTTTAACGAAGAGCTTAACGAAACCTACCATTCGGTTCATGGGGCGATCCAGGAATCGCTTCATGTGTTCATAAAAAGTGGACTGCAATACGTTTTAGAAAAAAGTTCTCCGTTACCAATCTCGATTTTTGAGGTTGGGTTTGGTACAGGATTGAATGCGTTGCTCACGCTTCAATACTTGCGTGGACATCCTCAGGCTGTCAACTATACGGCTATTGAGCATTCTCCCCTGGGAGAAGAAATTTGGTCAAAGTTAAACTACGCCTCATTACTGAATTTGGGAGCGGAATATAAGGGCCTTCATTATTCTGAATGGGGTCGACCGCACGACTTAACTTCCAATTTCAATTTCTTGAAATTGAACAATTCCCTTCAGCAAGTGGAGCTTTCGAACGAAAGTCTTGACCTTGTATATTATGATGCTTTTGCTCCGTCGAAACAACCTGAGCTCTGGAGCACCGACGTGCTGGGAAAATTTTTTGAGGCATTAAAGCCAGGCGGCGTGTTGGTCACGTACTGCGCTAAAGGCCAGTTAAAGCGGGACCTCAACGCATTGGGCCTCGTCGTTGAAACGCTTCCGGGCCCACCTGGGAAAAAGGAAATGGTACGAGCTGTCAAACCCTAAATTATCTAATTTTAAAATTCTGTGTAAAAAATGTGGATAACGTTAAAGGAGTATGATCCTTTTACAAAAACTTCAATCGTTTTCGCTGTTTTTTCAAATTTTTAAAATTGGACATAGTGCAATCGTTCCCACTTTTTAATATTTAAAGGCTTTGGATTCATTTGTGAAAAGATTCAAAAAATTGGGAGAAATACGAACTTATGCAGAATTTCCTTCTGTTTGTTACGTAAATTCAAAACTCCATTTTGCCCTGAATGGAGTTTTTTTTGTTGTACTTATAACCGACCAGAACAATGAAGCAGAAAACCAGCCGAGGTTTGTACACCCCTGAACTGGAACATGATGCATGCGGTATCGGCTTTGTAGCCAATATCAATGGCACAAAAACCAATCAAAATTTGCGCGATGCACTATCGATGCTCGAAAACATGGAGCATCGGGGAGGAAAAGGAAGTAGCCCAAAAACGGGTGACGGTGCAGGCGTTCTTATTCAACTTCCTTATGAATTTTTTGATGAAGAATGCAATCGCCTGGGTTTTAAGCTACCAGCAGCGGGTAGTTATGGCGTTGGTATGGTATTCTTTCCGCGCGATAAAAAAGTAATGAACGCGTGTAGGGAGGTACTTCGTAAGAGTATAAAAGAACTTGGACTTGAATTGTTGGGATATCGCGTAGTGCCGGTAGATCATAGCGTGCCGGGTCCTGGGGCAGTAGAAGTAGAACCTGTAATCGAGCAGGTATTTGTGCGGTCAAAAGATGAATCAATTGTCGGAAATGCATTCGAACGCAAACTTTTTGTATTGCGCAATCATGCGTCGCATGTTATATCGCGCGATGTCAAAGGAAGCAATAATGAGTTTTATATAACCAGTTTCTCTTCCAGAACTATTATTTACAAAGGGCAACTACGGACAGAACAGTTACGCGCATATTTTGATGACCTTCAGGATCCGCGCTTGAAGACTGCGTTGGCATTAGTGCATAGCCGGTTTTCAACAAATACTTTTCCAAACTGGAAACTAGCCCAGCCATTCCGTTACATCGCGCACAATGGTGAGATCAACACCATTCGTGGGAATGTTAACAAGATGAAATCCAAAGAGGCGCTTTTTAAATCGACATTCTTTACCGATGAAGAATTAAAAATGCTTCTTCCTATAACCAGCCCTGACGGCTCAGACTCTGCTAATTTGGATGCCTTGGTGGAAATGCTGGTATTATCGGGCCGTTCATTACCCCACGTGTTAATGATGCTCGTGCCCGAGGCATGGCAGGACAATAAATTGATGGATCCCCATCGCAAAGCTTTTTATAAATACCACGCTTCCATGATGGAGCCTTGGGACGGCCCGGCCGCCCTTGTCTTTACCGATGGATCGCGAATAGGTGCCACGTTAGATAGAAATGGACTTCGTCCGCTCCGTTATTGCGTTACACGCTCTGGTCGGGTAATCGCCGCTTCGGAGGCTGGTGCATTGCCGATTGATCCGAAAGATGTATTGGAAAAAGGGCGGATCACCCCGGGTAAAATGCTGATGGTTGATCTGGAATTGGGCAAAGTACTCGACGACGAAAAAGTAAAACGCGCTGTTTACGAAGGTAAATCATACTACAACTGGATCATCCAGAATCGTCTGAAGCTGAGGCTAGAACCCGAACAGGAGTGGGTGGAAAGCATTTTTGATGAGAAGACGTTGATACAGCGTCAGAATGCTTATGGTTATACCAGCGAAGACGTAAAGGCACTTATTCTCCCTATGGCGGAAAAAGGCTATGAAGCCATTGGCTCCATGGGCGATGACACACCACAGGCAATTTTGTCTAAGGAAAGCCGGCATCTTTCAAATTACTTCAAACAACATTTTGCCCAGGTAAGCAACCCGCCTATTGACCCAATTCGCGAGCGCTTAGTTATGTCGTTGTTTACACGCGTTGGCGCTAGTCTGAACGTGCTAGACGAGACTCCGGACCACACAAGACAAATTCATATTTCTCAACCTGTTTTATTAAACAGTGATCTTGAAAAATTCAAACACCTGCAGGATCAGGGTTTCGAAAGCGCGATAATTCAGTGCGTGTTCAAAGCCGATGGAAAACCAGGTAGGTTAGAAGAAAGTTTGGACCGAATTTGTTCTGAGGCCGAAAAAGCTGTGCGGGCTGGCAAGCGGATATTGATCTTGTCAGATCGCAAGATCAGTAACGAATTTGCTCCGATTCCATCACTGATATCGGTAGGTGCAGTACATCAATATCTGGTCGGAAAAAGAATACGGACACAAGCCGGATTAGTAGTTGAAGCCGGTGACGCCTGGGAGGTACATCATTTTGCAACTATCGTTGGATACGGCGCAAGCGCTGTAAATCCCTACTTGGCGTTGGAGACTATTCACTTCATGAACAAGCATGATCAGTTTTATAAACGTCTCACGGATGAAGAAGCGTATGAGAATTACCAGAAGGCGATCGGTAGTGGCTTGTTGAAGGTAATGTCGAAAATGGGGATCAGTACCCTTCAATCATATCAGTCTTCTCAGATCTTTGAGGCCCTGGGACTAGGAAGCGACGTTGTTGAAAAATGTTTTAAAGGCACCATTAGCCGCATCGAAGGATTGTCATTTGATGACATCGCCCGTGAGGTACTTGTTAGACATGAACTTGCTTTCGAATTGGAAAGTAAGGAGTTGCCGGTGGGTGGAGTTTACCAATGGAAACGCCGTGGCGAAAAACACTTGTTTAGTCCTGAGGTAATTCACTGGCTTCAGCATTCAACGAAGACGGACAACTATGAGATTTACAAAAAATACGCGCAAAAGATCAATGACCAAACACGGGATACTTTAACGTTCCGTGGATTGTTCGAATTTAAAAAACGCAATCCAATTGCCATCAGTGAAGTAGAACCTGTCGAAGAAATTTTCAAACGATTTGCCACAGGAGCAATGTCCTTTGGATCAATTTCTCATGAAGCGCATAGCACATTGGCCATAGCGATGAACCGCATCGGCGGAAAAAGCAATAGCGGCGAGGGTGGTGAGGATGAAATTCGATTCGAAAAGAAGGCAAACGGAGATTGGGAACGTTCAGCAATAAAACAAGTTGCGTCGGGGAGATTTGGTGTCACGAGTTATTATTTGGCAAATGCCGACGAGCTGCAGATTAAAATGGCACAAGGTGCTAAACCTGGAGAGGGAGGTCAATTGCCAGGTCACAAAGTGGATGAGTGGATTGGCCGTGTCCGGCACTCTACCCCGGGCGTTGGCTTGATTTCGCCACCTCCACACCACGATATTTACTCAATCGAGGACCTTGCGCAGTTAATATATGATCTTAAGAATGCGAACCGTCACGCGCGAATAAATGTGAAGCTGGTATCGCAGGCGGGTGTAGGTACAGTTGCTGCGGGTGTAGCGAAAGCTAAAGCGGATGCGATCCTTATTTCCGGCGGCGACGGAGGGACAGGTGCATCTCCGGTCAGTTCGGTCCGTCATGCCGGCTTGCCTTGGGAACTCGGTTTAGCGGAAGCCCATCAAACTCTGGTAAAGAATAATTTGCGCAGCCGCGTAGTACTGCAAACGGATGGACAAATCCGAACGGGCCGCGATATCGCCATTGCATCTTTGCTTGGCGCAGAAGAATGGGGCGTTGCTACGGCCGCGCTGGTTGTCGAAGGTTGTATCATGATGCGTAAATGCCATCTCAATACATGTCCTGTGGGAATTGCAACGCAGGATGAAGATCTCAGGAAGCTCTTTACGGGAAATCCAGACCATGTCGTGAACTTTTTCAAGTTCTTGGCGAATGATCTGCGCGAAGTTATGGCTGAACTTGGTTTTAGAACCGTCAACGAAATGGTTGGACGTTCAGACATGTTGCGGGTAAGACAAGATATCGATCATTGGAAAATTAAGAAGTTAGATCTCTCGCCCATTTTGATGCGCGAGCCAGTACGTGAGCATGTGGGACTGTACAAACAAATCGATCAGGATTTTGAACTTGAAAAAGTTCTTGACTGGAAGTTGGTTGAGGCAGCCCGTCAGGCGCTGGATGAAGGCGAACCTGTAAATGAAAAATTTATCATTCGAAATACCGACAGGACTACGGGAGCCCTATTGTCAAATGAAATATCCAAAAAGTATAAAGGCAAAGGTTTGCCTGAAGATACGATCCACTTTCAATTCAAAGGTTCGGCTGGACAAAGTTTCGGAGCATTTGTAGCGCCCGGCGTGACGTTCGAGCTTGAAGGAGAGGCCAATGATTATTTTGGCAAAGGTTTGTCGGGCGGAAAGCTGGTGGTGTATTCCGATAAGGAGGCAACTTTTAAACCAGAGGATAATATTATCATTGGTAATGTTGCATTCTATGGCGCAACCTCGGGTGAGGCATATATCCGCGGCCAGGCTGGAGAACGTTTCTGCGTGCGCAATTCAGGAGTAACAGCCGTTGTGGAAGGAGTTGGTGACCATGCCTGCGAATATATGACAGGCGGCCGCGTCGTCATTCTCGGAAAAACAGGAAAGAACTTCGCTGCCGGGATGAGTGGGGGTATTGCTTATGTCTTCGATCCTGAGCATTCGCTGGACAGGCTATGCAACAAGGAGATGGTTGACCTTGAGACCATGGAGGATGAAGACAAAGCAGAGGTAAAAGCAATGGTTCAACAACATTTTAAATACACGGGCAGTGACCCCGCAGAATGGATCATTGAAAACTGGCCGGTCGCTTCCGACTTGTTCGTTAAGGTAATGCCAAAAGATTACAAGCTTGTGCTTTCAAAGCAGAAGGTTCGTCATCAATCTACTGTCAATGATGAGATTGGCATTCCCGAACCCTCTAAAATAAAAATATAATCACCAGGAATTTTTGAACTAGTTTTTCTAATACTTCACGCATAGCATGGGACAAATTGATGGTTTTATGAAGTTCGATCGCGAGATGCCGAAATCACGTGATACCAAAGAACGGATAAAAGATTACAAAGAAGTTTATACACCACTCGATAAGGAAAAGGTAAAACAACAGGCTTCACGTTGTATGGATTGTGGTGTTCCGTTTTGTCACAACGGATGCCCACTTGGAAACAATATTCCGGATTTCAATGATGCAGTGTATTCAGGAAAATGGGAGGACGCGATCCGCATTCTAAGCAGCACCAATAACTTTCCAGAGTTTACGGGAAGAATTTGTCCCGCGCCATGTGAGGCTAGCTGTGTGCTAAGCATCAACAATAAGCCGGTCACCATCGAGTATATTGAAAAGACGATTGCTGAGCAAGCTTTTGAGAAAGGTTACATAAAGGCAAATCCTCCTAAAGTTCGCACAGGTAAGCGGATAGCCGTGGTTGGTTCGGGGCCGGCTGGCTTGGCTGCCGCCGCTCAGTTGAACAAAGCTGGTCACTGGGTTACCGTTTTTGAGCGCAGCGATCGGATTGGTGGGCTGCTGCGCTATGGGATACCTGACTTTAAACTAGAAAAGACTGTTCTCGACCGTAGGATAAGGCTGATGGAACAAGAGGGCATTATTTTCCGAACGAATGCTCACGTAGGGGTTAACATCAGTGCCAAACATTTAAAGGAAGAGTTTGATGCCACGTTGATTTGTGGCGGAGCTTCCGCACCTCGGGACCTTCCAATTCCTGGAAGACAATTTAAGGGTGTTCAGTTCGCCATGGACTTTTTGACCCAACAAAATAAACGCGTCGCTGGTGATCGTATTTTCTCAGGGGAAATTTTGGCGAACGACAAAAACGTTCTGGTCATCGGAGGTGGTGATACTGGCTCTGACTGCGTGGGTACTTCTAATCGTCAAAGGGCAAAGTCGGTAACACAAATTGAACTCCTGGCAAAACCACCCTTGACACGCAACGAAGACAATAATCCGTGGCCACTATGGCCGATGGTGGTGATGACTTCGTCGTCTCATGAAGAAGGCGTCCAGCGTCAATGGGCAATACTTACCAAAGAGTTTTTGGGCGACGCGATGGGCCGGCTCACAGGGTTAAAAATCGTAGACATCACGTGGGGTGTAAACGCACAAGGCAAGATGGGTTTTGAAGAGATTCCTGGTTCAGAGCGGATTATACCGTGCGAACTTGCTTTACTCGCCATCGGATTTACCGGTGCTGAAAAAGGCGGTATGGTCGAAGAGCTTAAGCTTGACCTTGATGAACGTGGCAATATTAGATCCCAGAACTACAAAACTACACAAGAAGGAATTTTCGCCGCTGGAGATATTCGACGTGGTCAATCACTGGTCGTCTGGGCTATTTCAGAAGGACGTGAAGCTGCGCGTGCTGTTGATACGTGGTTGATGGGTGAATCTGCACTGGAAGCCAAGGATGAATCATTTGTTCACCTCGCGCAGGAGGGATAGTACCGCCGTTATTTCCTTACGCTTTAGTAAGTATCTACTTTTTGATATCTACCGGGAACGTTTCATAACTGAAATTACTTCCCTAATTTTGCGTTTTAAATTTTTATTAAGTGAGCAAAATTGTAAACGTAGGTATCGTGCAGATGGCTTGCACCTCCAGCCCCAAGGAAAATCTTGAAAAGGCAATCGTAAAAATTCGCGAAGCAGCCTCGAAAGGTGCTCAAATCGTCTGTTTACAGGAATTATTCACCTCGCTGTATTTCTGCGACGTTGAAGACTACGAAAATTTTAAGTTGGCCGAGTCCATTCCCGGACCTTCCACCGATGTCCTTTCCAAAGTAGCATCTGAGTTGGGAATCGTCATCATTGCATCGTTATTTGAAAAGCGCGCACAGGGAATTTATCATAATACGACGGCCGTGCTGGATGCTGATGGGACCTACCTGGGGAAATATCGAAAGATGCATATCCCTGACGATCCGGCGTACTATGAAAAATTCTATTTCACTCCTGGCGACCTCGGTTATAAAATTTTTAAAACCAAATTTGCCACGATTGGAATCCTGATATGCTGGGATCAATGGTATCCCGAAGGCGCTCGAATTACTTCCTTAATGGGTGCCGAAATCTTATTTTATCCTACAGCAATTGGTTGGGCTACTTCGCAGGATGAGGCAACGAATAGTGAGCAGTTCAACGCGTGGCAAACCATTCAACGCAGCCATTCTGTTGCTAACGGAGTACACGTGGTTAGCGTCAACCGCGTGGGTTTAGAACAGGGGGGAGCAATGAAGTTTTGGGGCGGATCATTCATCTCGAATCCATTCGGACGTGTGTTGCTGGAGGCGTCCCACGACAAGGAAGAAGTGCACGTGTTAGCCGTGGATCTCAACAAAACAGATTCTTACAGAACGCATTGGCCGTTCTTACGCGACCGAAGAATCGATTCCTATCAGCCAATCACGAAGAGATATATTGACGAGGGTTGACCCCGTGACCATCTTGCCACACTCGGCCTGGAATTTGTAGTCTTTACCATTTTTAGCCGCTCCTTATAGAAAGGACGAAAAGCAAAATAAGGAACGAACACTATCGTTTAAGTTTTGTCCGTACTTTTGTAAAACCATTTTTTGAACTTGAAGATTTTTCGAAAGATCCTTTTTTACACTTTATTGGCCTTTGCCGCGCTATTCCTTGGATTGACGGTATCTGTATTTCTATTCAAAGAGAAGATCATTAGTCAATTTATCCGTGAGGCCAATAAGAATCTGAATACACCTGTCAAAATCGGGAAGATGGACATTTCTATGTTTCCAAGTTTTCCGCAGTTGTCGATCGTTCTGAATGATGTTTATATAGAAGATAGTCATGACGGGCAGTATCCCCTTCTCACCGCTTCAGAAATTTCATTTCAGTTAAGCCCGATCCAGGTTTGGCAAGGCAACTTTACGATCGAAGGCCTCAAAATCAAGAATAGCGAAACGAATTTGAAGATTAATCAGCAGGGTAAAAACAACTATACTATTCTGAAGGAGACTGGGAAGACGTCCGGCAACGCCAGTACAGTAAAATTCCGCCTTGAAAAGGTCAACCTTGAAAGTACGTTAGTCCATTATGTTGATGTCAACGCTGAACAACTCCTGACATTTAGAAGTGGGGAATTATTAGCATCGATTCAATCCGCTAACAACATCTATGATATAGAAGCCGAAGGTGAACTTACCACGGAGAGAATAAGCGTCAACGAA
>Ga0111538_10006222_pt1 | contig 16198 bp, 16 predicted proteins | sample SoiMethybrSBSTD1_FD_79669 | JGI IMG/M metagenome (GOLD analysis project Ga0111538, IMG submission 79669) | Bulk soil microbial communities from a Populus tree surrounding site in Tennessee, USA - Soil MetaG P. TD hybrid SBSTD1 (version 2)... | ecosystem: Environmental > Terrestrial > Soil >...
CGTCAGTTTGAATGTGACGGCGAACTGCCCCCACATCGGCACCGGTTTGCCGTTCTCGGTGCCAGGCACCAAGCGCCACGAGCGCTTGACTTCTCTCACCGCGGCTTCATCCAGACGCGGGAAACCGCTCGACTGTTTCACGCGAGCCTCGCCGACGCGACCGTTCTCGAGCACGTAGACCTCAAGAATCACGGTGCCGGCTTCACCGGCGCGGCGCGACGAAGGCGGGTATTCGGGTTGTGACAGCGGCCGGCGCGAATCCGACTTCGGCGCGGTGCGCGCCACAGCCGTGGGCTGCGCAACTGGCGGCGGCGGTGCGGTCGGACGCACGTTGGTGACGGTCTGGATCGCAGTCGAGGCCGTCTCCTGCGGGATGTCGATCGACACTTCCGGCGGCGGCACGAACGGCGGCGGGGTTTCGATCTTCGGCGGCGGCGGGGGCGGCGGCTCGTCGGTCTTCGGCGCCTCTTCGATCATGCGGGTCTCGATCGGACCCAGGACCACGTCGACCAAGTGCTGCGACAAGCCCGAGTTGAGGATGTAGTACATGAAGACGTGCAGCGCCACGATCAGGAAGAAGACGAGGCCGCGGCGCGTCAAAAACGTACTATCTTGTGCTGGTGCGTAAGGCATTCTGTGCAGCTCGCGAACAGTTCTACTAACTAATGTAAACGCGGGATCGGCTCAACCCCGCAGACTTAGTGCGCCACCGCTTGTGTTCGTTCGATTGAGTATGCGCATAGCGGCATACAACCCCCGTTTCCCCGGGCCGAACGAGTAACGCCAGGAGGAGTAGTCCGTAATTTCCGGATTGACGTTACAGCCATCGTAGACCGCAGAAACGCCGCGCAAGGTATAAAGTTTCGGCGAGGAAGGCAAGCCTCGCGACAGAACACGCCTACCTCTTGCAACGCCGTTGTGGATCATCGAGCACTACCTGCTGCATACCGCGCCAAGAAAAGCCTCACCCTGAACACGATCAGACGCCGCCGGACCTCAGCGCCGCGTCCAGTTGCGTAAGTTGCATAGGCGTACCGAGGTTATACCAGCGCCCGCGATACAACTCACCGCTGACGCGCCCCCGCCGGATCCAGTCGAACATCAGCGGCGCCAGCGGAAAGCGGCCCGGCTGGCGGTCGGCGAAAAACTCGGCGGAGACCACGCCGATGTTGGCGTACGTGTAACGCGGCGCGCGGTCGAGCAAGCGGCCGCCGTCGAAACCGAAGTCGCCCTGCTGGTGAAAAGCCGGGTTCGGCACGAGCACGAAATGCGCGACGTCGCCGCTCGCGAGCCGCCGGCTCAACGACTCCAGCGGAAAATCCGTCCAGATGTCACCGCTGATCGCCAGGAACGGTCCCGGGCCAAGCATGGGCAGTGCCGCGAGCATGCCGCCACCCGTTTCCAGCGCACCATCCGGTTCCTCGCTGTAACAAATGCGCACACCGAAGCGCTGCCCGTCGCCGAGCGCACTGCGGAGGAGCTCGCCCTGCCAGGCGAGATTGATGACGACGTCCGTGACGCCGGCGCGCGCCAGCGCCTCCAGGTGATACTGGATCAGCGGCTTGCCGCCGACTTCGAGCAGCGGCTTCGGCCGGGTGTCGGTCAGCGGGCGCATGCGCTCGCCGCGGCCGGCTGCCAGGATCATGGCGCGCATTCAGCCTCGCGAGCGCATGGCTTCGAGCGCAGGCAACACCCGCGCGTCGATGAAGGACTGCAGGAACTGCAGCTCGCGATAACTCTGACTCACGGTCCGCACGTAGTTCAGCGTGCGCGGGATGTCGTTCAGGTAGCCCGGCTTGCCGTCCCGGTGCCACAGGCGCGCGAAGATGCCGATCGCCTTGAGATGACGCTGCACGCCCATCAGGTCGAACCAGCGCAGGAATTCGCTCTCGCTCGCGCCGACCTCGACACCTGCCTGCCCGGCAGACGCACGAAACTGCAGCGCCCATGCACGCACTCGCTCCGCCGGCCACGCGACATAACAGTCACGCAGCAACGAAACGAGATCGTAAGTCACCGGTCCGCAGACGGCGTCCTGGAAATCGAGGATGCCCGGATTCTCGCCGTGTCGCGCCCCGTCGCCGACCATGAGATTGCGCGAATGGTAGTCGCGATGGACGAAGACGCGCGGCTGCTGCAGCGCTGCCGCGCTCAAGGTGTCGAACACGCCGGCCAGCGCCGCCTCGTCGTTGCCCGCGAGCGCAAGGCCGAGATGCCGGCCGCAGAACCATTCCGGAAACAATCCCATCTCCCGGCGCAGCAGCGCATCGTCATAGGGCGGCAACTGCGCCGCATGCCCGCCGCCGCGCGACTGAATGCGCACCAGCGCTGCGATGGCATCCGCGTACAGGCGGTCAGCGTCGCCCTGCCGGTCCAGCTCCATCAGGTACGTCTGCGAGCCGAGATCGGAGTTGAGCAGGAAACCTTCCTCCTGGTTGCGATGGAGGACGCGTGGGGCATTCACGCCCACGTCGACGAGCATCGCGGCGATCCGGATGTACGGCTCCATGTCTTCCTTGGCCGGCGGCGCGTCCATCGCGATCCAGCTGTGGTCGCCGCGCGCGACGCGAAAGTAGCGGCGAAAGCTGGCGTCTGCAGAGGCCGTGGTGACCTCGAAGTCGCGCGTTCCGAAGAGCTTCGCGAGCCACTGTTCGAGTTGTTCGAGCCGCAGGTCGCGCGCACCCGCGCCGGCGTGAGAAGAAGATGACACTTGTTCGCCGAGCTCCATGTTGATCAGCAAGTGGGGTTCATCAGCAAATGAGCCCGTCACGGGCACAAGCGCTCATTATAATCGCAGCCGATGCACGCACCGGCTCCGGAAAAATCACGCAGCGCACGGCTGATGGCGGCCATCGCAGCATGCATCGCGCTGAGCGCCAACGCAGCGGACGAATGCCCGGCGCCGATCAAAGCAACCGGCACCGCGCGCCCCTCGCCCGCAGCCAAGCCCGGACCGGACCTCAGCGATACGCCGATCGAGTACGAGGCCGACGGTGTCGAAGCCACGCGCGACGGCGAATATCTGCTCAAAGGCGACGTGCAGATCAAACAAGGCGAGCGCACCGTGAAGACCAGCAACGCCCGCTATGACAGCAAGACGCAGAGCTTCGATGTCGAAGACGACGTCGAGTACGCCGACCCGGACATGAAGGTGAGCGGTACGTCGGCGCAGGTCCACCAGGCCGGCGGCGCCGTCTTCGAGGGCGCGAAGTTCGAGCTCCCCGACCGCAACGCGCGCGGCTCGGCGGACCGCATCCAGGTCACGCGCGACAGCCAGGTGAAGCTCGACGGCGTGAGGTACACGACGTGCCCGGTCGGCGAAGAGGACTGGGTGCTGCGCGCCAGCGACATCGACATCCACCAGCGCGCCGGCCTCGGCTTCGGCCGCGGCGTGCGACTGGACTTCAAGGGCGTACCGATCCTGTACACGCCGTTCCTCTCCTTTCCGGTCGGGAATCAGCGCAAGTCCGGCTTCCTGTTCCCGACCATCGGCACTTCTACACGCAGCGGCTCGTCGCTGACTGTGCCGTGGTACTGGAACATCGCGCCGAACTACGATGCGACCTTCTCGCCCACGTGGTTCTCCAAGCGCGGCGGCAAGCTCGACAGCGAGTTCCGCTATCTGACCGATGGCGGCCGCGGCACGCTCGAAACGGAGTACCTGCCCGACGACAACGAGTTCGGCGACTCGCGCAGCTACCTGCGCTTCATCGATCGCTCCGACTTCACCGACACGCTGCGCCTCGACGTAGACGCGGCGAACGTCAGCGACAGCGCGTGGTTCGAGGATTTCGGTCTCGGGCCGGAAGGCACGAGCATCAGCTACCTCGAGCGCTCGGCCAGTCTCACCTACCTCACGCAGCACTGGCTCGCAGTGCTGCGCGCGCAGAACTTCCAGACGATCGACGACGTCGGCATTCCACCGCAGCTGCGCCCGCACACGCTGCTGCCGGCGCTGGGCCTGCATGCGGGCTTCCCCGATCAGTTCGCGGGTCTCGACGTCGGCCTCGATCTCGAAGTCGCCGACTTCGCACACAACTACGACGACCTCGTGGCGACCGGCTGGCGCATGGACGTCGCCCCGGAGATTCGCTGGCCGTTGCGCGGCGCCGGGGTGTATCTGGAGCCGTCGGCAAGCTGGCGCTACACCGCGTATCGCCTCGACGACTCCGTGCCCGGCATCGACGATTCGCCGAGCCGCTCCGCGCCGGTGCTGAGCCTGGACGGCGGCCTGACTTTCGAGCGCCTGTCGGGCTCGCGCGGCCAGCGCCTGATAACCCTCGAGCCGCGCTTCATGTACCTGTACGTGCCCTTTCGCAACCAGGACAACCTGCCGGTGTTCGACACCGCGCCTGCGGACCTGAACCTGGTGCAGCTGTTCCGCACCAACCGCTACGTCGGCGCCGATCGCCTCAGCGACGCGAACCAGATCAGCATCGGCGTCACCTCGCGGCTGATCGATGCACGCGACGGCAAGCAGTTCATCTCGGGCACGATCGGCCAGACTTACTACTTCGACGAGCCCCGCGTCGCGCTGCCCGGCGAAGTGCTCGAAGACCCGGAGTACTCCGACCTGATCGCTGAGCTCGACGTTACGGCCTACGGCGACTGGAACGTCAGCATGGGCGTGCAGTGGGACCCCGGCGAGACGCGCTCGGAAAAAGGCGACGTGCGCCTGCAGTACCGGCCGGAGTACGACCGGGTGATGAACCTCGGCTATCGCTTCCGCCGCGGCAGCATCGAGCAGGCCGATGGCTCGGTTGCGTGGCCCATCGGCAACAATTGGAGCGCCTATGCGCGGCTGGTGTACTCGCTGGAGGACAAAACCACGCTCGACCAGTTCGCGGGCTTCGAATACCGCTCGTGCTGCTGGCGCGTCCGCGCCGTCGCGCGGCGCTATGTGAGCGACCGGACCGGCGACACGGACACCAGCTTTCTCCTGCAGCTTGAACTAAACGGGCTGTCCAGTGTCGGAGTGGGCGCCGACGCTTTCCTGGAACGATCGATTCGAGGATACTCTGCCGCCCCTCCAGAACGCTGAAATCAAGCCAGAACCTCCCGATGCAGCTCCTACGCGTCCGCACTTTCGCCCTGCTTTCGTTGCTCGTATTCGCCGGCAGCACGGCGCTCGCGCAGACGCGCGAGCTCTCCAGCAGCGGCGAGCTGCTCGATCGCATCGCCGCGGTGGTGAACGACGGGGTCGTGCTCGTCAGCCAGCTCGATGCGCAGACCGACGAAGTCATTCAGCGCCTGCGCGCACAGAGAACCGAGCTGCCGCCGCGCAACGTGCTGCGCAAGCAGATCCTGGAGCGGCTGGTCATGGAGGAGATTCAGCTCCAGCGCGCCGACCGGCTGGGCATCGAGGTCTCGGAGGAAGTGCTGAACGGCGCGCTCGACGACGTCGCCCGGCGCAACAACATCCAGTTCTCCGATCTGCCGGAGGCGCTCTCCAAGCAGGGCCTCGACTATCGCGATTTCCGCGACGAGATCCGCAAGCAGCTCAAGCTGCAGCTGCTGCGCCAGCGCGACGTGATTGCGCGCATCAACATCTCGCCGCGCGAGCTGGATCAGTTCAAGGCGCGCCAGGCGAACGCGCCCGACCAGAACGCCGAGTACAACATTTCGCACATCCTGATCTCGGTCCCGGTGACCGCGTCGCCGGAACAGATCGAGACGCGCGAGCAGCGCGCGCGTGAGGTGTACGACAAGGCGAAGGCCGGCGAGGACTTCGCGCAGCTCGCCGTCACGTATTCGGAGAGCAGCACCAATATCGAAGGCGGCGCGCTGGGCTGGCGCCGCGGCCCGCAGCTGCCGTCGATCATTGCGGACCGTATTGCGCAGATGAAGGCGGGCGAGGTTGCGGAGCCGATTCGCACGCCCAGCGGCTTCCACATCTTCCGCCTGAACGAGACGCGCGGCGGCGCCGGGGAAGCGGTGATCGCGCAGGTTCACGCTCGTCACATCCTGCTGCGGACCAACGAGCTCGAAGACGACCAGACCATCGAGCAGAAGCTCAACGGCATCCGCGAGCGCATCATGAACGGCGGCGAGGACTTCGCGGCGATCGCCGCGGTGACGTCGCAGGATCCGAGCTCGGCCGCCGACGGCGGCGACCTGGGCTGGACCGGCCCGGGCTCGTTCGTGCCGGAATTCGAGAAGCAGCTCCAGAGCCTCGGCGAGAACGAGATCTCGAAGCCGTTCAAGACGCAGTACGGCTGGCACATCGTGCAGGTGCTCGGCCGCCGCGACCACGACGCGACGGAAGACCGGAAGACTCAGCAGGCTTACGCGCAGCTGCGTGAAGCGAAGGCAGAAGAAGAGACGGAGCTGTGGCTGCGCCGGCTGCGCGACGAAGCTTTCGTGGAATACAGGATGTAATGTCGCCGCCCCGGCTCATCCTCACCTGCGGCGAGCCGGCAGGCATCGGACCGGACCTCTGTATCGATATCGCGAATCGCACGTGGCCGTGCGATCTCGTCGTTGCAGGCGACATGCAGGTGTTGCAGGCACGCGCGCAGCAGCTGCGCAAACCCGTCACGCTCCTCCCCTATTCCCGCGGCATCGAGCCCGTCGCGCATCGCGCCGGCACGCTGCGCGTTCTGCACGTTCCCGTGGCCTCGCCGGTCCGTCCCGGTGAGCTGGATCGCAGCAACGCTCGTCACGTGCTGACGATGCTGGATCGCGCGATCGATGGCTGCATGAGCGGCGAGTTCGCCGCCCTGGTCACAGCGCCCGTGCAGAAGAGCGTGATCAACGATGCCGGCGTCGCGTTCTCCGGCCACACTGAATACCTGGCGGAACGCACTGGCGGCGCGCATCCCGTCATGATGCTGGCCAACGGTTCACTGCGCGTTGCGCTCGCGACCACGCATCTGCCGCTGAAGGATGTCAGCGCCGCCATCACGGTCGAGCTGCTGCAACGAGTACTGCGCATCGTCGACGGCGATCTGCGCAGCCGCTTCGCAATCGCGCAGCCGCGCATTCTCGTGTGCGGACTCAATCCGCACGCCGGCGAGTCCGGCCACCTCGGCCGCGAGGAAATCGAAATCATCGCGCCGGCGCTCGACGCGTTACGCAAGGCCGGCCTGCAGTTGATGGGCCCTGCGCCTGCCGACACCGCCTTCACCGCGCAAATGCTGCAGCAGGCTGATGCGGTGCTCGCGATGTATCACGACCAGGGTCTGCCCGTGATCAAGTACGCGGGCTTCGAGAGCGCCGTGAACGTGACGCTCGGCCTGCCGATCATCCGCACTTCCGTCGATCACGGCACGGCGCTTGCGCTTGCCGGCACCGGCAAGGCCGACTCCGGCAGCCTCGCAGCGGCCATCGACCTCGCGCTGCAGTTGGCGTCCGCCAGCATCTGATGCACGTTGCGCGCAAACGCTTCGGCCAGCACTTCCTGCACGATCCTGGAGTGATTGCCCGCATCGTGGCCGCGATCGACCCGCGCCCCGGCGAGCGGCTGGTCGAGATCGGCCCCGGCCTTGGCGCAATCACCCTGCCTCTGCTCACGCGCGTGCCCGAGTTGCACGCGATCGAGATCGATCGTGACGCGATTCGCCATTTGCGAGCGATCACCGGCGAGAGCGCAGCGCTGCACATTCACGAAGCCGATGCGCTGGAGTTCGATCTCGGCGGGCTGGACGACGGCCGCGGCCTGCGCGTCGTCGGCAACCTGCCGTACAACATTTCGACGCCGCTGCTCTTCCGGCTGATCGAACAGCGCCGGCACCTCCGCGACATGCACGTCATGCTGCAGAAGGAAGTCGTGGAGCGCATGGCCGCGGCGCCGGATACCGAGCACTACGGCCGCCTCACCGTCATGCTGGCGCCGTGGCTGCGCGTCGAGCCGCTGTTCGACATCGGACCCGGCGCGTTCCGGCCGCCGCCGCGCGTTATGTCGACGTTCGTGCGCCTTGCGCCGCACGCAGAGCCGTTGCGCATCGAGCAACCGCGCTGCTACGCCAACGTGGTCGCCGCCGCGTTCTCGCAGCGGCGCAAGACCCTGCGCAACGCACTGAAGGCGCTGCTGAGCCAGGAGGAGATCCGCGCGGCCGGCATTGATCCCGGAGCGCGCGCCGAGACCGTGCCGGCGGCGGGATTCGCGGCGCTTGCCGCGCAGCTCGCGCGCAAGATCAGCCCCCAACCGGATTGAGTGTCGTGAGCCGGTATTGACTTCGACTGCGAGGCATTCGCACTATTCGCCCGCCTTGCATCGGCTTCCATGGAGCGCGCGATGCCTGATTACAAGAAAATTCTGCTCGTCGTCGACCTGTCCGACGACAGCCAGGTCGTCGGCGAGCGGGCGAAGGCCGTGGCCGCCTGCTACCGCTCGGAGATCACGCTGCTGCACGTCGTCGAGTACGTGCCGGTCGAGCCGATGGGCGAGGCGCTGCTGCCCACAGTGCAGATCGAGAGCGAGCTGGTCGAGCGCGCACGCAAGCGCCTTGCCGAGCTCGCGGCCAATCTGTCGCTGAACGACTCGCGCCAGCTGGTCGAGACCGGCGGCATCAAGGCCGAGATCATCCGCACGGCGCAGAAGCTCGGCGCGGACCTGATCGTGCTCGGCAGCCGCGAGCGCCACGGGCTGGCGATCCTGCTCAACTTCACCGAGGACACGATCCTGCACGCGGCGCCCTGCGACGTGCTCGCCGTGCGACTGCACTGACCCTGTCCGCGGGGGACTACTCCGACCGTCAGTCCGCTTTACGCCCGCTGCGACTTTTTTCAGGAAAGCGCTGAGGCGCGAGGCTGGTAGAATCCGTGCAACCACGCTACTGCCGACTGCCATGACCGAAAGAACCGAAAAGAACAGCGGGGAAACGGCGACCGCGACCGAGCTCGCGGCGCAGGCGACAGCCGAAACCGTGCGCGTGCACAAGATCCGCGTCGACGTCAGCGCCAACTATGTCGGCGAGCAATCGAAGCCCGAAGAAGGCCACTATGCCTTTTCTTACACGATCACGATCCGCAACGAGGGCCAGGTGCCGGCGCGCCTGCTCACGCGCCACTGGGTGATTACCGACGCGAACGGCAAGGTCAAGGAAGTGCGAGGCGAAGGCGTAGTCGGCGAGCAGCCCTATCTGCTGCCCGGCCAGGGCTTCCGCTATTCCAGCGGCGCAGTGCTCGAAACGCCGGTCGGCGCGATGCAGGGTAGCTACCAGATGCTCGCGGACGATGGCGCGCATTTCGACGCGCCGATCGCGCCCTTCACGCTGGCGATGCCGGGGCTGCTGCACTAAGAAGAAGCGGATGGCCACCTACGCCATCGGCGACATCCAGGGTTGTTGCGACGAATTCGAGACGCTGCTCGCGCAGCTGCGCTTCGATCCTGCCCGCGACCGTCTGTGGCTCACCGGCGATCTCGTCAATCGCGGGCCGCGCTCGCTCGACGTGCTGCGACTCGTGAAACGCCTCGGCCCCGCAGCGATCACGGTGCTGGGCAATCACGATCTGCATCTGCTCGCGGTTGCCCTGGCGCCGAACGAACGGGTCAAGCCGCAGGACACGCTCGGACCGATCCTCCGCGCGCCGGATCGCGACGAGCTCCTGGCGTGGCTGCGCTCGCAACCGCTCCTCCATCACGACGCGATGCTCGGCTACACGATGATTCACGCCGGCCTGCCGCCGCAGTGGGACCTCGAGAAGGCGCAGTCGTGTGCGCACGAGCTGGAGCAGGCGTTGCGCGACGAGGTGCGTTGCCTCGAGCTGTTTACGCACATGTATGGCGACCGGCCGCACCGCTGGTCGGACGATCTGCGCGGCGTCGACCGCCTGCGCTTCATCACGAACTGCCTGACGCGGCTGCGGTTCTGCCGCAGCGATGGGACCCTGGAGCTGAAGTTCAAAGGTGAGATCGATTCGGCGCCGAAAGGTGTGATGCCGTGGTTTCGCGTGCCGCAGCGGCGATCGCGCGAGCTGCGCATCGTTTGCGGTCACTGGTCGGCGCTGGGCTACCACGACGGCGACGGAGTGCTGAGCATCGATACCGGTTGCGTGTGGGGCGAGAAGCTGTGCGCCATCCGTCTCGATCAGCGCGCCGCGCCCGTGTTCGTCCGGTGCAGCTCGTCCGGGCTCTCGGTCGAGAAGGACTAGTCCTTCTTCGGCTCGTCCGGCTTCGGCTCGTCCGGCTTCGGCAACGCGACCAGCGCTTCGATTTCGAGCTGCGGCTGGCCGAGCGTCACCTGGTGCGGCGTGCAGTGGGTGTTGTCCTTGACGAGGCGCACCGAGAGCTTCGGCAACACCTTGCGACGCAGCTCATCGATCAGCTCGCAGTCCCCCGGCTCCAGGTTCGCCTTACCGCGACTCAACGACACGCGCTTCCACTGGGCCGGAAATGCCGCGAGCGCTTCGGGATCTCCCTTGTCGCCGCGAACCCGCGCCGCCAGCTCGCGGGTGCTCTTGTTCTTGTCGCGCTCTGCGTAAGCTTCCGGCGTGGCCTCGACCGGCGCGTGCACGTTGATGATGATGCGCGGCATGCGCACGATCCGCCCGGGGCTCTGACAATCGACCGAGCGCACTCTGACCCGGGCAGCAGTTGCGCCGAGGAGCTTGAGGATGCGCTCCAGCTTCGCTTCGAGGCTGGAGCACGAATAGAAAGTCGTCTGGGTCTGGAAGAAGAACGCGAACTCCTGGTCCTTCCAGATAGCCTGCACCGGCTCGGGAGCGGCTTCCTGCGCCGCGCGCGCCGCAACCAATAATGCAGACAACGCACACAACAGTGCGACTATCACGGAGCGCAGCAGACTCCCTTCGCTTCTCATGCCGACAGCATCGCGGAGGGCCGTTCCGAACGCAAGCACAGGGCCGCTATACTGCGCGGGCCGGATCGCATGGCCCGGCGCGGTCGGCGAGGCATCATGAACGCGCTCAAAGCATTCAACCTGCAGCAGTGGATCGAACAGCATCGCGAGTATCTGAAACCGCCGGTGGGCAACCGACGCGTGTTCCCGCACTCCGAGTTCATCATCATGGTGGTCGGCGGGCCGAACTCGCGCAGCGACTACCACGAGGACCCGGGCGAAGAGTTCTTCTATCAGCTCGAAGGCACGATGACGCTGCGGACCATGCAGGATCGCGGACGCGTCGACATTCCGATCCACGCCGGCGAAGTGCTGCTGCTGCCGCCGCGCGTGCCGCATTCGCCGCAGCGCCCGGCGAATACGATCGGCCTGGTGATCGAGCGCCAGCGCAAGCCCGAAGAGCAGGACGGCTTCCTCTGGTACTGCGACCACTGCCAGTACCCGCTGTACGCCGAGTACCTGCACGTGAGCGACATCGAAACGCAACTCCCGCCGATCTTCGACCGCTTCTACCACTCGCTGCAGAACCGCACGTGCCAGGCGTGCGGCACCGTCGCGCACAAGCGCTGACGACGAGCGCAGCGTGGCGAAGCCGACGCCCGTGTTCACGGTCGAGATCGCCGGTCGCCGCTGGCGCGTCGGCGCGCCAGGACACGACATCTCGATTCCGCTGGCGTTCGATGCTGCGCAACCGACTTTCTTCGGCGCCGCGCCGGCCTCCGAATCCGTCGTCGCCGCCGGCTCGTTCGTCGGCGACGTCCGCCGCGGCGGCAGTTGCAACTGCTCGACCCACACGCTGACCCCTCATTGCAACGGCACGCATACCGAGTGCATCGGCCACGTGACTGCGGAGCGCCTGAACGTGCGCGAGCTCAGCGCGGAACACTTCAGTCCGGCGCTGCTCGTCTCGGTCGCTTCGGCACCGCTCATTACGCGCGATGCCCTCATCACAGCGATCGGTCCGCACAGGTTGTCTCACCACCGCGCGCTCGTCGTGCGCACGCTGCCGAATCTGCGGAGCAAGCTGGAGCGTAACTACGACCGCGCGCCCGCCCCATATTTCGATGCAGAAGCGATGCGCTGGATCGTCAGCAACGGCATCGCTGCACTCGTCGTCGACCTGCCCTCCCTCGATCGCAGCGACGATACCGAACTGACCACGCATCGCATCTTCTGGGGCCTGGAGCCGGGCGCCACGAGGGCTGCGGAAGCAACCCGGCCGACTGCGACCGTCACGGAGCTGGCGTTCATCGACGATTCCATCGCGGACGGGCTGTATCTGTTGAACTTGCAGGTGGCGCCGTTCGTTGCGGATGCAGCCCCGAGCCGGCCGATCCTGCTGCCCCTGACGCCGTCATGAACGTCCCGTCCGATCGCTCCTTCGCCGAACGCCAGGATCGCGCCGACCCGCTCGCGAAGCTGCGCGACTCCTTCCGCATCCCGACGCGGGCTGACGGCACCGAGCACGTCTACTTCTGCGGCCATTCGCTCGGACTGCAGCCGAAGGCAGTCGCCAGCGTCGTGCAGGAAGAGCTGGACAGCTGGGCACGACGCGCAGTGGACGGCCATTTCGAATCGGCGCGTCCGTGGCTGAGCTACCACGAGCGCTTCGCGCCGTCGCTGGCGAGACTGGTCGGCGCGCAGCCGCTGGAAGTCGTCGCGATGAATACGCTGACGGTGAACCTGCACCTGATGCTCGCGAGCTTCTATCGGCCGACGCGCGAGCGCTCGAAGATCCTCATCGAGAAGCATGCGTTCTCGTCGGATCGCTATGCGGTCGCATCGCAAGCCCGACTGCACGGCTTCGATCCGCACGCTGCAGTGCTGGAAATCGGACCGCGGCCGGGCGAAGAAGCCGTTCGCACTGAGGACGTGCTGGCGCTCATCGAGCGCGAAGGCGCGCAGATCGCGACGGTGATGCTGCCCGGCGTGCAGTTTCTCAACGGACAGACCTTCGATCTGCGCGCGATCGCCAGCGCAGCACAGCGCGCCGGCTGCCGTGTCGGCTTCGATCTCGCGCACGCCATCGGCAACGTGCCTCTCGCGCTGCACGACTCCGGCGCGGACTTCGCCGTCTGGTGTCACTACAAATATCTGAATGCCGGCCCCGGCGCCGTCGGCGGCTGCTTCGTGCACGAGCGTCACGCGCGCGACTTCGACCTGGTGCGGCTCGGCGGCTGGTGGGGCCACGACAAGGCGAGCCGTTTTCAGATGCCGCACGATATCCAGCCGCTGGCCGGTGCGGAGGGCTGGCAAATTTCCAACCTGCCGATTCTTGCCGCCGCGCCGATGCTCGCTTCGCTGCCCCTGTTCGATGCTGCCGGCATGCCCGCATTGCGCGCCAAGTCTGTGCAGCTCACCGGCTATCTCGAGTCGCTGTTGCGCGCGCAGCTAGCCGACTCGGTCAAGATCCTCACGCCTGCCGATCCTGAAGCGCGCGGCTGCCAGTTGTCGCTGCGTCTGCGGCGCACATCGACGCAAGCGCGCGAAGTATTCAACGCGCTGGCGGCCGCAGGCTTCACCGGCGACTGGCGCGAGCCGGACGTGATTCGCGTCGCGCCGGTGCCCCTCTACAACACCTTCGCCGAGGTCTGGGAGTTCGTCGCGGCGCTGGGACGGCTGCTGCGATGAGCGCCCACCCGAGCGAACGTCGCGAGCCGATCACGATCGTCGGTGCAGGGCTGGCCGGAACGTTGCTCGCAACGTTGCTCGCCCGCCGCGGTCACGGGGTCCGCATCTTCGAGCGTCTGCCGGATATGCGCAGCTCGACGATTCCTGCGGGACGATCGATCAATCTCGCACTCGCGGCACGCGGCATCCGCGCGCTGGAGCTCGCCGGCGTCATGGATCGCGTGACACCGCTGCTCATCCCGATGCCGGGACGCATGCTGCACGCTGTCGATGGCGCGCTCACTTTCGTGGCCTACGGTCAAGGCGCACACGAGGTGATCTATTCGGTATCGCGTCCCGAGCTCAACCGCATTCTGATCGACGCAGCCGAGCGCGCCGGCGTGCAGATGCGTTTCCGCACGGCTGCAGTCGGCGCGGAGATTCGCCATCGCACGCTGGTGTTGCGCGACGAAGTTTCCGGCCGGCTCGAGGAAATACCGCTACAGCGAGTGATTGCAGCTGATGGCGCGGGGTCCGTCGTGCGCCGCGCGCTCGTCAGCGAGCTGGACGTGCCGAGCTCCGAGGAGCTGCTGAGACACGGCTACAAAGAGCTGCGTTTGCCGCCCGGCGCAGGTGGCGCTCACCAGATCGACAAGCACGCGCTGCACGTCTGGCCGCGTGGCGGCTTCATGCTGATCGCGCTGCCCAATCTCGACGGCAGCTTCACCGTCACGCTGTTTCTGCCGCACCACGGCGAAGAGAGCTTCGCTTCGCTCACCGAGCCCGCGCGCGTCACGCAGTTCTTCCGGCGTTACTTTCCGGACGTCTGCGGACTGCTGCCAGGGCTGACCGACGAGTTCCTGCAGCACCCCACGGGCATCATGGGCACCGTGCGCTGCGAGCGCTGGTCGATCGAAGATCAGCTGCTGTTGATCGGCGACGCCGCGCACGCGATCACGCCGTTCCACGGCCAAGGCATGAACTGTGCGTTCGAGGACTGTCGCGAGCTGGTCGCGCTGCTCGGCAGTGCAGCTGACCTGTCGAGCGCGTTCCGGCGCTTCGAGCAGGAGCGCCGGCCGCATACGAACGCGATCGCCGACATGGCCATCGAGAACTACCTGGAGATGCGCGACACGGTGCGCGATCCGCAGTTTCATCTGCAGCGGGCGTTGTCGCTGGAGCTGGAGCGCCGCTTCCCGAAGCGCTTCGTGCCGCGCTACTCGATGGTCATGTTCCACGACGAGATTCCGTACGCGGTGGCGATGGATCGCGGCCGCATCCAGAACAAGATCCTGGCGCAATTGACGCGCAACGTGAGCACGCTCGCTGCCGTCGATTTCCAGGCGGCGCAGCGCCTGATCGACGAGCGGCTCGCGCCCATCGGGCAATAGCGCGGACCGGCAGCGCTGTGCTGTTCGCGGCGCGCCCGACTGTGCCTTGGCGTGCAGCGGCGAGTCACTAGAATTCATGCAGTGTCAGGCTGAAGCCTGACCCACAGGAACAGCCGCCATGCCCGAACTCGCATTTCGCATCGTCAACGTGTTCACGCAGAACGGCGGCCGGCTCACTGGCAATCCGCTGTGCGTGTTCGAGAACGCGACGTCGCTCGATACGGCGACGATGCAGGCGCTCGCGCGCCAGTTCAATCTTTCCGAGACGACGTTCGTGCTGCCCTCCTCGCGCGCAACCGCGCAGGTGCGAATTTTCACGCCCAGCTATGAGATGCAGTTCGCCGGGCATCCGACGCTCGGCACTGCGCACGTCTGTCGCGCGCTGGGGCTCGGCGGCGACGATCTGAAGCTCGACATGCAGGCCGGCATCATTCCGGTAAAGGCGAAGGGCGATCGGTGGACACTGCAGGCGAACGCGCCGACCTGGCGCGCATGCGAGGCGTCGCGCGCGAAACTGGCGAAGATGCTTGGCTTGAGCGAGAGCGACATCGGTCGCGAGCCCCTGTGGGTCAAGGCCGGCAAGGAGCAGCTGATCGTGCCGCTGACGAGCGAGCGCGCTGTGCGCAACGCACGCCCGGACGCGGCCACGTTCGCCGACGTCCTGAACGAGGACGGACAGAGCATGGCGTATGTCTTCGCCGAGCTCGCGCAGCCCGGGCGGCTGTTGTCGCGCTTCTTCTTCCCTGTCGGCAGCGCGGTGCTCGAAGACCCAGCGACCGGCTCGGCGACTGCCAATCTGGGCGGCTGGATGATTGCGACCGGACGCAAGCTCCCCAGTCACTTCGAGATCTCGCAAGGCGAATACGCCGACCGACCTTCGACCCTGCTGCTCGACGTCGATGGCGACGGGCGGATCTTCGTCAGCGGCGACGTCATCGAGTTGGCGCGCGGCACGCTGCAAGTCTGAACGGATTGCGCTGCGGAACTATCCGCGCGGTCTGCACATCTATTTCGCATGGTCTCCCGCGTCAGCCCTGTCGATCCGCCGCTTTCCCAGGTCTTGTACCGCTACGTCTGGCCGTTCTGGCTGCTCAAGGACGCGACGCGCGGCGACCGCTATGCGCGTGCAGCGGCCTACCGGCACAACCGCGACATGCGCGTCTATCTGCCGGGCTACCTGATGCGGTGGCTGTTGGTCAGTGCCCTCACACTCGCCGTTGCGAGCGGCTTCAGCTCGCTCTCCGCGCCGCGCGCGGGAACAGTGGACCTCTTCGCACTGCTGGCGGCGGGGTCAGGCATAGCTTTCGCCTGCTGTGTCTGCGTGCTGTTCGTGACGAGCTATATCTATCTGTATCTGAGCCGGCACGAGCACTGACGTAGAATCCGCGGCCATGC
>Ga0111538_10006225_pt1 | contig 16195 bp, 14 predicted proteins | sample SoiMethybrSBSTD1_FD_79669 | JGI IMG/M metagenome (GOLD analysis project Ga0111538, IMG submission 79669) | Bulk soil microbial communities from a Populus tree surrounding site in Tennessee, USA - Soil MetaG P. TD hybrid SBSTD1 (version 2)... | ecosystem: Environmental > Terrestrial > Soil >...
CGCATCGAGGCGCTGGTGAAGGGCGAGAAGAAGCTGAATCCGAACGTCGACTTCTACTCGGCGTCGATGTTCTACGCGCTCGGCATTCCCATCGATCTCTATACGCCGATCTTCGCCGTGAGCCGCATCTCGGGTTGGACGGCGCACGTGCTCGAGCAGTACAAGAACAACCGTCTCATTCGCCCGCGCACGGACTACATCGGCCCGCCCTACCCGCAGACGGTGCTGCCGCTCGATCAGCGATAGTCACGAGCCACTCTTCGTGCCCTTCGCCCGGTGTGCGCTTTGCGCTCAGAATCCCGCCCTGCACTCAAAGTTCTTCGCCTCGTCCGTGCTGCCTGAACCCTTGTAACGCGCGACGAGCGGGTACTGGCAGAGCGGCCGCGAGCGCGTGATCTGTCCAGTTTGATCGCGCCGTACGGCATCGAGAGTGTCCGGCGCCTTGCCCTCTTCGACCCAGCGAACCACGGCCTCGAATTGGCCGCTCGGCGACGGTCCCGCGCCGCCGCCGCAATGGCCGACACCCGGAGCGACGAAGAGGCGCAGGAACTCGGCCGTCCGAGCCGGACCGCCCATCTGCGCCTGGACGCGCGTGAAGTAGTCGATGGACCCGCCGGGATAGATCAGTTGGTCCGCCCAGCCGTGCCACATGACGATCTTGCCGCCACGCGTGCGGAACGCGCTGAGGTCGGCATTGTCCGTCGCGAGCACCGCGCTGAACTGCTCGACCGAACGATCCCAGTACTGCTCGTACGCGGCGGGCGTCAGCGTCGTGAAGTCCCACTGCGGGTTCTCGTTCAGAAAGTACCGCCACCAATCCAGCGTGATGCCGTTCGGACGCGGACCGAGCGGCGTGCCGCCGGTGCCGCTGAGACCTGAAAAATCACCGCCGCGTTCGAGGCCGTACCACAGAAACGATCCGTCGCGCCGCCGCGGCCCTTCCCAGATCTTCGCGATCACCTTCGCGTCCATCTCGGTGAACGCGCCGCACGCGCCGGCGGCCTGGCCGACGAGCGCTTTCGGATCGTACGTGCACGCGTGGGGATTCTCGATGACGCCGTCCTTCACGCCGTCGATCGTGTCGCACGCGTTGATGGCCGCGGCGGTCGCGGCGGCGTACCGGCACATGGGCACCGCGTACTTCGACTCGAGCATCACCACGGTCGCCCACATCTGCTCGACGTGCAGCTTCGTCCAGTTGATCGCCGGCGCGCCGGCGAGTACGCCGTCGTAATCGGCGGGATACCGTTGCGCTTCGCTCAGTCCCTGACGGCCGCCGGTGGAGCAGCCGTTGAAGTACGCCTTCCTCGGCGCCGTGCCGTAGAACGCTTCGGCCAGCGCTTTGCCCGTGACCGTCATGTCGTGGATCCCGAGGTACGCGTTGTCGCGAATCAACTGCCACGCCAGGCGGCCGTTCGCGTCGAGCCCGAAGCCGCCGCTGCCGCCGCTGTGGCCCGTGTCCGTCGATCCGGCCGCATAGCCCGCGCGCAGAGGCTGCGCGACGGCGTTCGCGCTGCCTCCCGAGAATCCGCCGCCGCCCACGCCCTGGAACCGGCCGTTCCAGTTCGTCATGGGCAGAGCAATCCAGATGGTCACCCGATCGCCGGCTGGCGGGTGCGTGACGATGGCGGTGATGCGGCACGAGGCCGGGACGTTGGCGTTGCCGGCGTCTTCGGCGGCGCTCTCGATCGTCGTGTCCGGCAGCGTCAGCGTCCGCAAGGCATCGCACGCGCGTGCGGGCGCCGCGTTTGGCACGAGCGGCCGCGGGATCGCCGGTGGTGGTGCCGGCGTCGTCTGTGCGGCCACGGTGGCGACGGCTGCGGTCACCGCGACCGCCGACGCGAGACGCAACATCCAGTTCCGCATGCGTGTGATCTCCCGCGCGCAGCCTAAGCCCGGCCCGATCGCCTGTCAATTGAAACCGCCGATAATCGAGCGCCGCGTGCGATAATCGCCGCCGCTCATGCGACAGGCCTCACGTCCGGTGCGAACGGCCGCGGCCGCTGCGCCGCGCGCCGTACGGCAACCGCGTCCCACGCCGGCCAGACACGCCGCCGGCGATCCGGATTTCATGCAATCGCTGGCGCGCGGGCTCGACGTGCTCCGCGCGTTCGGAGGCGGGCGCGCGCAGCTGTCGATCGGCGACGTCGCCCGTGTGACAGGGCTTTCGCGTGCGGCCGCACGCCGCTGTCTGTACACACTGACGACGCTCGGGTACGCGACGAGCGCGGACGGCCGCTACGAATTGACGCCGGCCGTTCTGAGCCTCGGGCACGGTTACCTCAGCTCCACGGCCGTCGCGCGCGTCGCCCAGCCGATCCTCGAACGGGTCTCCGACACGCTTCACGAATCGTCGTCGCTCGCCGTGCTCGATCGCGACGAGATCGTCTACATCGCGCGTGCGGCGACGCGCCGGATTCTTTCGATCGGGCTCGCCGTCGGCAGTCGCCTGCCCGCCGCGTGCACCTCGATGGGACGCGTGCTGCTGGCGTGTGCCGACGACGCCACGCGCGCGCGGTATCTGGCACGCGTGACGCTCGTCAAACACACGCCGCGCACGATCGTGGATAAAGACGAGCTGGCAACCGAGCTGGCGCGCGTGCGCGCGGCCGGCCACGCCATCGTCGATCAGGAACTGGAGCTGGGACTGCGGTCGCTCGCCGTGCCGGTGCGCGGCTCGAACCGCACGGTGATCGCGGCCATCAACGTGGGCGTTCACGCCGGCCGCACCGACAAGCAGACCCTGCTCCGCGAGTTCCTGCCGGTGCTGCAGCGGGCCGCCGCAGAGATCGAAGCCGCGCTCGGTCCCGCGAGCGCACTCTGACGATATGACGCACCTGCGCACCGAGGTCGCAATCGTGGGCGCCGGTCCGGCTGGTCTGATGCTCGGTCACCTGCTGCACCGCCAGGGCATCGACTCGGTCATCGTCGAGGCGCGATCGCGCGAACACGTCATCGAACGCGTGCGAGCCGGCGTGCTCGAGCAGGGCACGGTGGACGCGCTGCGCTCGGTCGGACTGGCCGATCGGCTCGACCGCGAAGGCATGCGCCACGATGGGATCTACATCGCGTTTGCCGGCACGCGGCATCACATCGACTTCGCCGGTCTCACCGGCGGCCGTCACGTCACGATCTACGGCCAGAACGAGCTGGTGAAGGACCTGCTCGACGCGCGCCTCGCGACGGGCCGGCCGCTGTTCTTCGACGTCCCGGACGTCACCATCGACAACGTCGCGGAGGCGCCAGTGGTGCGGTTCACGCACGACCACCAGCAACATGCCGTCGCCTGCAAAGCGATCGCGGGCTGCGACGGCTTTCACGGGATTTGCCGCGAATCGATTCCGGCGAACACGCTCACGACGTACGAGCGCACCTATCCGTTTGCGTGGCTGGGCATTCTGGCGGAGGCGCCGCCGACATCGCAGGAATTGGTCTACAGCCATCACGATCGTGGATTCGCGCTCTTCAGCATGCGATCACCGTCCGTGACGCGGCTCTACCTGCAGTGCGAACCCGATGAGGACCTCGACCGGTGGCCCGACGGCCGCATCTGGTCGGAACTCGCGGCTCGCCTGACGACCGACGATGGGTGGCAGCCGGCGGAAGGGCACATCGTGCAGAAGGCCGTCACGCCGATGCGCAGCTTTGTCGTCGAGCCGATGCGGTACGGCGCGCTCTTCCTCGCGGGCGACGCCGCGCACATCGTGCCGCCGACTGGCGCGAAGGGACTGAACCTCGCGATGGCTGACGTCTGGCGGCTGGCTGGCGCGCTGGGGGAGTGGCTCAAGGGCGGCCGGGCTGCCGGCGTCGACGCGTACTCGGCGCACGCGCTTCGGCGCACCTGGCGTGCACAGCGATTCTCATGGTGGATGACGTCCCTGCTTCACATCGATGAGACGGCCACGCCGTTCGATCGGCGCCGGCAACTGGCCGATCTCGAGTACCTCGTTTCATCGCAGGCCGCGATGACGAGCCTTGCCGAAAACTACGTCGGAGCACCTTTATGACCGCAGGCGCGAATGCCCAACCGGCCCGCGCAACGATCGACATCGGCCGGCTCATCGACGACGGAGGATGGCGTTCGGCGCAGACAGTGATCGTCGCGCTCACGGCGCTCACCATCGTCTTCGACGGCATCGACAATCAGCTGCTCGGCATCGCCATTCCGACGATGATGCGCGAGTGGTCGGTGCCACGCCCGGCGTTCGCGCCGGTCGTCTCGCTCGGGTACCTCGGCATGATGATCGGCGGTGCGACGGCCGGCCTTGCCGGCGATCGCATCGGCCGGCGCACCGCGCTCCTTGGGAGCGTGATCGTATTCGGCGCGATGACAGTGGCCGCGAGTTTCGCCACCGGTCCTGGCGCGCTGGGCCTGCTGCGCCTGGCGGCCGGTCTCGGGCTCGGCGGCGCGATGCCCAACGCCGCGGCGATCGCGGCCGAATTTGTCCCGCGTCGTCACCGGCCGATCGCGGTGACCGTGACGATCGTCTGCGTGCCGCTCGGCGCGATGCTGGCGGGATTGCTCGGCATCCGCCTCCTGCCCGCGATTGGCTGGCGCGCGCTGTTCATGATCGGCGGCATCGTGCCGATCGTCGTCGCTATTGCGTTGCGGTGGCTGTTGCCGGAATCGCCAAGGTTCCTTGCCCGGCACCCGGCGCGCTGGCCGGATCTGGCGCGCACGCTAACGCGCGCGGGCTACGACGTGAGGCCGGGCGTGGCATTCGCCGACGCTACTGAAGCGCCCGTCGCGCGTGTGTCGATCGGGACGCTCTTCGGCAGCGCGTTCCGACGCGACACGGTGGCGCTGTGGGGCTCGTTCTTCTCGTGCCTGCTCGCCGTGTACCTGGCCTTCAGCTGGCTGACGTCGCTGCTGACCGGCGCCGGCTTCGATGCCGGTACCGCCAATACCGGCATCACCGCCTTCAATCTCGGCGGCGTCATCGGTGCGCTTTCAGGCGGTTGGGCCATGGCGCGGCTGGGTTCGCGGACCGCGATGCTGACCATGGCGGGCGCCGCGATTGCGGGCGCGCTCGCGTTGGCCGTGACGTCGATAGAGGTCAGCGCGATGCGCTCGATCATCTTCCAGCTCGCGTTCACGGGCGCGATGATCAACGGTGTCCAGACAACGATGTTCGCGCTGGCGGCGCATGTGTACCCGAGCGCGGTGCGGGCCACCGGCGTGGGCGCCGCCGTCTCGTTCGGACGATCCGGAGCGATCCTGAGCGGCTACATCGGCGCCTGGGTGCTGGAATTCGGCAGCCACGCGTTCTTCCTGACGATGGCCGGCGCCATGACGGTGGCATTGATCTCCCTCGCGCTCGTCCGCCATCACGTGGGCCGCACGAGCACGAGCAGCTCGCCCGTGGGCTGATCTCAGCCCCAGGTCTGTCGCGCGACGCGTGCCACGAGCTCGAGTTTCTGACGCTGCTCGTCTTCCGAGATCGCATTGCCTTCGTGCGTTGACGCGAAACCGCACTGCGGGCTGAGCGCCAGTCGCTCGAGCGGGACGATTCGCGACGCCTCGACGATGCGCGCCGTCAATTCCTCCGCCGACTCCATCGCAGGACGCTTCGAACTCACGAGGCCAAGCACCACGATGCGGTCGTCCGGGACGTGCGCCAGCGGCGCAAACGTTCCGGAACGCTCGTCGTCGAACTCGAGCAGAAAGCGCGCGAAGTTGGAGCGGCTGAAGATCTGTTTCGCGATGCGGTCGTAGCCGCCCGAGGCATAGAACATGCTCTTGTGATTGCCGCGGCAGATGTGTATGCCAAACGTGATGCCAGGCTGGCCGGCGATGATCGCGTTGTCGAGCTCGATGCAGGCCTCGAGCAGCCGATCGGGATCGGCGCCGCGCTGCCGGTAGCCGTCGCGCATCGTTTCGTCGAGCAGTGCCGCGTACTGCGGCGCATCGATCTGGACGTACTCGCAGCCGAGCCGCGCCAGCTCGGCGATTTCGCGGCGCGTGAAATCGACGAGGTCGGCCAGATACGCTTCGCGCGTCGCATACGCCGCGTGCGACTTGTCCGGATCGTAGTAGGCCGACGCCTGCTGGGCGCTGAGCAGTGTCACCTTGACGGGCCTGGTCGTGCGGCCCCTGAGGTAGGTGAACTCCTCGACGCTCATCTGCCGGCGCCACTTCAGCTTCTCGACGACGACGGGCCGCCGGAGACGGGTCTCGCGTCCTTCACCGTCGCGAAACGTGATGCCCCAGCCGCCCACCTTGTCGAACCCTTCGAGCGCGTCGACGAGATGGCCGTAGAACGCGAACCGTCTGAACTCACCGTCGGTCACGACGTCGAGTCCGGCCTGTTCCTGCAACTCGACGGCCGCGTCCACAGCCTGATCCTCGAGCGTCTTGAAGTCCGCCGCGCTCAGCTCGCCGCGCGCGAAGCGATCCTGCGCGTCGACCAGGCTGCGCGGCCGGAGCAGGCTGCCGACGACGTCACTGTGGATGGGCATGATGGGTGTGAGCGGCGACCCGGTTGTGCGATTAACGAACGACGTGACCGATAATCGCTTGCGCGCGATTCTACACTAGCGCTACGCTGACGCCGCCCGCTATCGTGCGTGACGATGAGTGAGTTCTTGCCGCTTCGGGATGCCATCGGCCGGTTCGTCCGCTCCGGCCAGACCGTGGCGCTCGAAGGATTCACCCACCTGATTCCGTTCGCTGCCGGTCACGAAGTCATCCGGCAGAAAATCAGCGACCTCACCCTGGTCCGAATGACGCCCGATCTGATCTACGACCAGATGATCGGCGCGGGCTGCGCGCGCAAGTTGATCTTTTCCTGGGGCGGCAACCCCGGCGTCGGCTCACTCCATCGTCTTCGCGACGCCGTGGAGCACGCGTGGCCCCTGCCACTCGAGATCGAAGAGCACAGCCATGCCGCGCTCGCGCAGGCCTATGCGGCCGGCGCCGCCCACATGCCATCGGCGTTCTTCCGCGGCTATCAGGGATCAGATCTCCGCACGGTGAACGGAAACATCCGCGAGGTTGTCTGCCCCTTCACGGGCGAGCGGCTCGCGGCCGTGCCGGCCATCCGGCCCGACGTGGCGATCATTCACGCGCAGCAGGCCGATCGATCCGGCAACGTGCTGATTCAGGGCATCGTCGGCGTGCAGAAAGAAGCCGTGCTGGCCTCGTCGCACGCGATCGTCACCGTCGAGGACGTTGTCGATCGGTTCGAGCCGTCCACGCTCACGTCAGTGATTCTTCCGGCCTGGACCATTTCCGCGGTGTCCGTCGTGCCGGGTGGCGCCCACCCGTCCTACGCGCACGGCTACTACAAGCGCGATAACGCGTTCTACACCGCCTGGGACACGATCGCGCGAGACCGGGACACGTTCGCCGCCTGGATGCGTGAACACGTCCACGGCAAATCCGCCAGCGACTTCCGCGCACGCGCGTATGAAGGGACGATGGCGTGACGGCGCCACTCGCGTACACACCCGCGGAGATGATGACGGTGGCCGCTGCGCGGGCGCTGAGCGATCGCGACATCTGTTTCGTCGGCATCGGCCTGCCATCGGCCGCCTGCAATCTGGCGCGGCTCACGCACGCGCCGCGGCTCACGCTCGTGTACGAGTCGGGCACGATCGAAACGAAGCCGACCGTCCTGCCGCTGTCGATCGGCGACGGCGAGCTGTGCGAGACGGCGCTGACCACCGTCGCCGTGCCCGAGATGTTTCAGTACTGGCTGCAGGGCGGGCGGATCACGGTCGGCTTTCTCGGCGGCGCGCAGGTCGATCGCTTCGGCAATCTCAACAGCACCGTGATTGGGGACTACCGCCGGCCGAAGGTGCGGCTGCCAGGCAGCGGCGGCGCGACCGAGATCGCCTCACATTGCCTCCGGCTTTACATCGTCATGCGGCACTCGCCGCGCGCGTTTGTCGAGCGGCTCGATTTCCTGACGTCGATCGGTCACGGTCCCACCGGCCGTGAGCGCGAGGCGCTGAAACTCGCGGGCGAGGGGCCGACGCTGCTCGTGACCGACCTCTGCACGATGACGCCGAATCCGGCCACCCACGAATTCGAGGTGCTGACGCTGCATCCGGGCGTCACTCGGGCGCAGGTACAGGCCGCGACCGGCTGGCCCGTGCGGTTCGCTGATTCGGTCGGCGAGACACCGGCGCCCGCGGAACATGAACTGACCGCGTTGCGCGATCTGCACGCGCGGACCGCGGTGGCGCACGGCACACCGCTCGCCGTCGAATAGGAGATCCGTCCGATGCACGGCACGCAGCCACCGTTGCTCTACCCGCCGTACAAGTCAACGATCGCCCGCGCGCCGGCGCGGCCCCTGATCCGCGTACCGCCGGACTTCTCCGATTTTGGCGCGCCAGTCTACGGCTATCTGCCGGTGGGCGAGCTCGATCACGATCTGACGCGGCACCACGAGCACGAGCCGCAGGGACAGCGCATCACGGTGTCGGGCCGCGTCGTCGACGAGGACGGGCGGCCGGTGCCGCACGCACTCATCGAGATCTGGCAGACGAACGCCGGCGGCCGCTACGCGCACGCGAAGGACGATCACTCGGCGCCGCTCGATCCCAACTTCACGGGCAGCGGACGAACACTGACCGACGCGGACGGCGCCTACCGCTTCGTCACGATCAAGCCCGGCGCGTACCCGTGGCGGAATCACCCGAACGCGTGGCGGCCGGCGCACATTCATTTCTCGCTGTACGGCGCGTCGCTGCTCTCGCGGCTCGTGACGCAGATGTACTTTCCGGACGATCCGCTCTTTCCGTTCGATCCGGTGTTCCATTCGATTCCCGATGCTGCGGCGCGCGAACGGTTGATCTCGCGATTCGATTTGAGCCTGACGCAGCCCGAATGGTCGCTGGCGTTTACCTTCGACATCGTCCTGCGCGGCCCGCGCTCGACGCCATTCGAGCAGCGCGTATGAGCCGCGACACTGACCCCGGCGGCGTCACGCCGCCAGCGACCGGCTCGCAGACGATTGGGCCGTTCTTTCATTTCGGTCCGGGCAGTCACCTCGAACTCGGCCAGATGGCGCCCGAGAGTGTCAGCGGCGAGCGCCTGCAGTTGACCTTTCGCGTGCTGGACGGCACCGGCCTGCCAGTACCCGACGCGTTGGTCGAGATCTGGCAGCCCGACAACAGCGGCCAGTATCCCGACCGCGTGCCAGGCGCGGCGCCACGCGGGTTTCCGGGGTTCGGCCGTCTGCCGACCGACGAAGCCGGGATGTGCACGTTCGAGACGCTGCGGCCTGGCCGGTGCTCGCCGCGCGACGCCGCGCACGTGAACGTCTGCATGTTGATGCGCGGCTTGTTGCGACACGTGTACACGCGCGTGTACTTCGAGGGCGATCCGGACCTGGCGACCGATCAGGTGCTGGCGCTCGTGCCCGAGGATCGACGGTCCACGCTGGTCGCCTCGCCGGGCGCGGCCGTCGGGACGTGGACGTTCGAGATCCACATGCAGGGCAATCGGGAGACGGTGTTCTTCGACCTATGATGGGCCGCGCATGAGCCGTCACCTGATTGCGAGCCTGGCGACGACCGATGCGCTGGCCGGTGTGTTCGACGATGCCTCGATGCTTGCGCTGCTGCTGCGCGTCGAAGTCGCGCTGGTGCGTGTGCAGGCGCGGCTCGGCATCGTTCCCGCAAAGGCGGCCGAGGTCATCGCCACTGCGGCGGCCGAGGTCACCGACGCGGCGGGCATCGCGCGTGACGCGCGCGAGTCCGGGACCCTCGCCATTCCGCTCGTTCGTGCACTGATCGCGAGGGCCGGCGCGCGGGATGCCGACGCTGCGCGATGGGTGCACTTCGGCCTCACCAGTCAGGACGTCGTCGACACCGCGATGGTGCTTGCACTGCAGCGCGCGCGCGAGCCGATTGCGCGCGATCACGATCGTCTGCGCTCGAGTCTGCGCACGCTGTCAGGCGCGCACGCGCAGACCTTGATGCTCGGCCGCACGCTTCTGCAGCCCGCGCTGCCAACCACGTTCGGCTACAAGGTCGCTGGCTGGTACGGCGTGGCGGATCGCAGCGGCCGCGCCATGGTGGCGGCGTTCGATGGCGCGTGCGTCGTGCAGTGCGGCGGCGCCGTCGGCACGCTCGCGTCGCTCGGTGCTCAGGCCGAGGCCGTCGTGTCCGCGCTGGCGGCCGAGCTTGGGCTCAACGTCCCCGACGCGCCATGGCACGCGCATCGGGATCGACTGGCCGCGCTCGTCGCGGCGTGCGGCGTCTACGTGGCGTCGCTGGGCAAGATCGCGCGCGACATCGTGCTGCTCTCGCAAGATGAGGTCGGTGAGGTCGCGGAACGCGGCGGCGGATCGTCGACGTTGCCGCAGAAGCGGAATCCCGCGGGAAGCGCCATCGTCCTTGCCGCCGCCGATCGCCTGCCGGGACTCGTGTCGTCGTTTCTCACCTCGATGGTGCAGGAGCACGAACGCGGCGCCGGCGGCTGGCATGCGGAGTGGCCGACGCTGGTGGCGGCCGTCGAAGCCACCGGCGCGGCGGCCGCGTCGGCGGCCGACGCGATCGGGCATCTCTCCGTCGATGTCACGCGCATGCGCGAGAATGTCGATCGCACACGCGGTGTCGTGTGTGCCGAGCGTCTGATGCTGCTTCTGGTTCCGTCAACGGGTCGTGAACGTGCGGCCGAACTCGTCGGCGCTGCCGTGGCAAAGGCGCGCGCGACAGGTGTCAGATTTGGTGCGGCGGCGCAGTCGATGCCGGAGATCGCTCGAGTGGTCGATGCGTCCACACTGGAGACGATTGACCGTCCAGAGGCGTATCTCGGCGCCGCAGAACTGTGGCGACGTGCGCTGTTGACGCCGTCGGACTGACCACGCATGCCGCTCATCGCGATTCACGACACCTCGTGCTTCTATCGCCTCCACGGCCGGCCAGGCGGCCCGGTGCTCATGCTGGCGCACGCGCTCGGCCTCGATCACGGCCTGTGGGATGCGCAAATCGCCGACTTCGCCGAGCACGCGCTCGTTGTCAGGTACGACCTGCGTGGGCACGGCGCGTCTGGCGCGCCTACCGGTGATTACTCGATCGAGATGCTTGGCCGCGACGCGCTGGCGCTGGCAGACGCCCTGTCGTTGCCGCGGTTTTCCTTCTGCGGTGTGTCGGTGGGCGGTCTGGTCGGACAGTGGATCGCCGCGAATGCGCCAGACCGGCTCGATCGCCTCGTGCTCGCCAACACGTCGCCGCGGGTGGCGGATCCATCGGCCATGGAAACGCGACGACGGACGGTGCTGGAGCGCGGGATGGCGCCGATCGTGGACACGGTCATGTCGCGGTTCTTCTCACCGGCCGTGCTGGCGCGCGACCCGCCAATGGTCAGTGCGGCGCGGCGTACGCTGCTGGCGAATTCGCCCGCTGGTTATGCCGCCAGCTGCGCGGCGATTCGCGACGCCGATCTGCGGCCGGCGCTCTCGCGCATCCGGACCCCGACGCTCGTCATCGGCGGCGAACACGATCCGTCGATGCCGTGGGATGGCCACAGCAGCGCCCTTGTCGATGGCATTACCGGTGCGCGGGCGGTGAAGCTCGCGACCGCGCACCTGTCGAACCTCGAGGCGCCTCGCGCGTTCACGGCGGCCGTGCTCGAGTTCATTGCGCCGCCACCGGCAGATCCGCTCGAGGCCGGCATGGCCGTTCGCCGCGCGACGCTCGGCAATGAGTACGTCGATCGCGCGATCTCGCGAACGACCCCGCTCACGCGCGAATTCCAGCGCTACATCACGGAGACCGCCTGGGGCCGGCTGTGGACGCGCACGACGATCGACCGCCGCACGCGGCGTCTGCTGGTGCTGGCGATTGCGGCGACGCTCGGCCGCATGGAAGAGTTTCGTCTGCACGTGCGCACGGCGCTTGCGCAGGGGATGGAGCCGGCGGACATCGAAGACGTGCTCATGACCGTCGCGGTGTACGCGGGGCTGCCGGCGGCCAATCACGCGTTTCACATCGTGTCCGAGGAACTGGAGGGGAAACACTCATGACGCGCGACGTCACACGCCGATCGATCGTCATCGCGGCGATCTGCGCCGGCGGCACGCTGCTCGCCGCGGCTCAGGCGGGATCGAGAGTTCCGCCGAAACGCACGGCCATCACGGAGAACGAGTGCACGCCGGCCGCGCTCGGCACCAGCATTCCGGCTTCGGCCATCGGCGAACCCGTGTCCGGCGTCACGCTGTCGCCGCCGCAGTGGGTGGCGGCGACGCCGCAATCGGCGGCGTATTGCCGCATCGATGGCGCGATGGCGCCGGTCGATACCGCCGCCACGTCGCGTCCGATCAACTTTCGCGTGGTGCTCCCGGCGTCGTGGAACGAGCGCGCCGCGCAGATCGGCGGCGGGGGGATGAACGGTGTCATCCCCAATCTGGCGGGCGTGGACGGCACCACCGGGGTGTCGCCGCTGCAGTTGGGCTTCGTGACGTACGGCAGTGACTCAGGTCATCAAGCGGCGCCGTTCGGGCCTCGCGGCGGCGGCCCCGCCGCGCCAGCCGCGGCCGCTCAGGCGCCGGCGGTGGCGACAGGGCCCGCGCCCAATACCTCGCCCGACTGGACGCTGAACGACGAAGCGATTCGGAACATCGGGTACATGCAGATCAAGAAGACGCACGACGCCGCGATGGTCATCGTCGAACGCGCGTACGGCGGGCGTCCGCAATTCAACTATTTCTTCGGCACGTCGCAGGGCGGCCGGGAAGCGCTGACGGCAGCGCAGCGGTACGCCGACGACTACGACGGCGTCATCGCGAACGTGCCGATCGTGAGCTTCTCGTCGCTCATGCTCGCGCCCGAGTGGATCCGCATCCAGGAGAAGCCCGCGGCCAACTGGGTGCCTCGCGCCAAGGTGGCGGCGATCCGCGCGGAGTTCATCCGCCAGTGCGATGCGCTCGACGGCGTCGCTGACGGCATCAACAACAACTACATGGCGTGCCGCGCGATCTTCGACGTCAAGGACGGCGGCGCGAACGTGACGCCGTGGGCCTCGCGACGCTGCCCGAACAACGTCGATCCCAATCCCGCGGACACGAGCGCGAGCGCGTGCCTCACCGACGGGCAGATCAAGACGCTGAATCTGGTCTACAGCCGCTACTCGTACGCGTCGCCGCTCTCGAACGGCGTCAGCGCGTTCGGCATGTGGGTGCCAACGACGGATCCGTCCGGCAGCGGGCTCATCACGGACACGCGGTACCGCGGACAGGACGGCGCCGCCGCCAACGCGCCGATGCACACGCATCTGGGCATCCTCGGCGTCACAGGCTTCCTCATGCGCAACCTCGAGGGCAACCCCCTCGACTACGTCGAGGGCGGCAACCTTGAGAACCGCCGCCATCAGCTCTCCGAGTGGCTCGATTCGACGAATCCGAACCTGCGCTCGTTTTCCTCGCGCGGCGGAAAGATGATCGTCACGATCGGCACCGACGACACGCTCGCCTCGCCCGGCGCGCAACTCGACTACTACCAGGCCGTGATCGATCGGATGGGCCGCGCCGGCGTGGACCAGTTCGCGCGATTCTTCGTGCTGCCGCAGACGAATCACGGCCTGCGCGGCATGAGCGCCGCCACCGCGGGTGACGGACGCGCGATCACACCGGCGCCGATTCCCTCGACGTACGATCGGCTGAAGCTGCTGCAGGACTGGGTCGAGCGCAAGACGGCGCCCCCGATGTTCGTCACCGTCACGGCGGGCGACCGCAGCCTGCCGATGTGCTCGTACCCGGCGTTTCCGAACTACGTCAGCGGTCCTCCAACCGACGCCGCGTCGTACGCCTGCGTGGCCAAGTGATGGTGCGGTACTGGAAATGGATCCTGGTCAGCTTTGCGCCGATTGCCGTCGCCGCCAACTTTCTTCATGCCGGCGCCGTGCCGCTGTTTCTCTGTTCGGCGCTGGCGGTCATTCCGCTCGCGGCGTTCATTGGTGAAGCCACCGGTCATCTGTCGCGTCATCTCGGTCCGAGCCGCGGCGCGCTGATCAACGCGACGTTCGGCAACCTGGCGGAGATGATCATCGCCGGGTTCGCCGTGCGCGCCGGCTTGCTCGAGGTCGTCAAGGCTTCGCTCACCGGATCGATTCTCGGCAACCTGCTGTTCGTCGGCGGTCTGTCGATGCTCGTCGGCGGATGGAAGCGCGAGAGCCAGAAGTTCAATCAGCTGTCGAGCGAAGCCAGTGCCGGCCAGATGGTCGTGGCCGTGGCGGCGCTGCTGCTGCCGGCGGTGTTCTTCCAGACCGGCGGTGGAGAGGCGCATCCCGAGCTGATGCACGAGGTGTCCGTCGGCACGGCGGTCATTCTGCTCATCACGTACATGTGCGGCCTGCTGTTCACGTTCCGCACGCATCAACATCTGCTCAGCGCCGGCGGACACGACGCAGACGACGAGGAGGAAGCCTGGCCGATGAAGCGCGCCGTGGTGATGCTGCTCACCGCCAGCGTCGCCATGGCCTTCGTTGCCGAAGGCCTCGTGCACGCCGTCGAGGAGGTCGGGCAGCGCTGGGGTCTGAACGAGATCTTCCTTGGCGTCGTCGTGCTCGCGATGATCGGCAACGCGGCCGAGAACTCCGCCGCCGTGCGGTTCGCGCATCGCAATCGCATGGACCTCGCCATCAATATCGTCACGCAGGCCAGCGTGCAGATCGCGCTGTTCGTGACACCGGTGCTGGTGCTGCTCTCGTTTCCGTTGGGGCACCCGCTGGACCTGCACTTCAGCACGTTCGAGATTCTCGCGGTGTCGCTGGCCGTGGCGATCGTCGCGTATCTCGTGCTGAACGGCGAGTCGAACTGGTTCGAAGGCGTACAGTTGCTGGCGCTCTACACGATGATCGCGGTGGCGATCTACTTCCTGCCCTGACGCTGGGCCGATTCAAACCTTCATGTTGAATCGGACAAAAAAACGTTGATCCTTGACCGTCACAAGCGCAGCAGCTTGACCGCGTTTTCCTTCAGAATCAGCGGCTTCACTTCCTCCTTGATCCCGATCTTCTCGAAATCTGCCAGCCATCGGTCCGGCGTGAGCCAGGGATAGTCGGAGCCGAACAGCACCTTGTCTTTCAGCCGGCTGTTCGCGTACTGAACGAGCGTCGGTGAAAAGTACTTCGGCGACCAGCCGGAAAGATCGATGTACACCGTCGGCTTGTGCAGGCAGATCGAAATCGCCTCGTCCTGCCACGGGAACGACGGATGCGCCAGGATGATCGGCATCTCGGGAAAATCCACCGCGACGTCGTCAATCGGCATCGGATTGCCGTACTTCAGCCGGATGCCGCCGCCGCCCGGAACGCCGGTGCCGATGCCGCTGTGGCCCGTGTGAAACAGCACCGGCAGCTTCGCTTCAGCGAACACCTCGTACAACGGGTACACCTTGGGATCGTTCGGCCAGAACTGCTGAATGGGCGGGTGCAGCTTCAGGCCGTGCACGAGGCCCGACGAGACCAGATGACGCGCTTCGCGAACGGCATCCGGACCGCGCGTCGGATCGACGCTCGCAAAAGCGATCGCGATGTCAGGGTTCGCGGACGCGAACGCGATGACCTCCTCGTTCGTCACGCGCTTCCGGCCGGTGAGGTGCTCTTCGACGGCAAAGACGACGAAGGCCATCTTGCGGGAGCGGTAGTACTCGGCCATGGATGCGGCATCGCGGCCGGCGCCTTCCGCGCCGAAGTACTTGACGGCGGCGGCATCCGCCGCGGCCGGATCGACGGGCGGCTCCAGGTGGACGTGTACGTCGATGGCGGTGAGCGACGCGGGGTCGGGTCTGACGGAAGCGGTCACGATGGAGTGGTTCCTTTCTTCACGCGAATGACGTCTGGATCGCGATCGATCGCGTCTGCGTACAGACGATCGACCAGAGCCGCGCGACGGCGCAGCACGGCCCGCTGGTTGATCGATCCCTTGTCGGTGATCTCCTGTGCGTCGATGAGCGGCGGTTCGTCGAGCAGCAGCGAGCGCACGATCATCGTCGAGCTGGTGCGGTGCGCGTCGGCGAAGGCATCGAGGATCTGCTGGAATCGCGCGCGCACGGCCGGCGAGGCGAGCGCGGCGCCGAGGGGCGCGGCGCCGGCTGTGCCGGCCATCCGTCGGCACGCGATCGGATTGGGAAACACGAGCGCCGTGATCGCCTCGCGGCCCTCGCCGCCGAAGACGACGTCCTGTGCCAGATCACCGGCCGCGGCGAGGAACGCCGCGCGAAGCGGCCCGACGCGGACCCA
>Ga0111538_10006226_pt1 | contig 16193 bp, 14 predicted proteins | sample SoiMethybrSBSTD1_FD_79669 | JGI IMG/M metagenome (GOLD analysis project Ga0111538, IMG submission 79669) | Bulk soil microbial communities from a Populus tree surrounding site in Tennessee, USA - Soil MetaG P. TD hybrid SBSTD1 (version 2)... | ecosystem: Environmental > Terrestrial > Soil >...
ACCGTCTGCCCCGTGAGCACAGGGAGCGCCAGCCGCCAGGCGGAATGATCGGACGAGGGCGGGTCGTGGCTCATGGCCGTATGCAGCTACACCAGTGGCTGAAATCGTCCTACGGATGAGCAAGCGACGGGCCACAAGCCCATCCAATGCAATCCCATCCATTTCAGTTAGTTAGCGTGCAGACCCGGACCGTCACAAAGTGTCCAGTGTGCCCATATACGACACGAAGGACGTTTGGCGGCGCCCCGATGTATGTCATCTAGCACATAGTCAACCGTTTGGGGTGAACGTGTAGCGAGATTGCACACGTGTGCTGTTTTGAAGCACAGACGACCATCCCGCGCGTGATTCACTCGTTCCGCCTGCACACATTCTGAGACCTGTCGCTACAATCCCCGCATGCAGCGGTCTCGAGTGGCTATCGCCGTGCTCCTTCTGACGATGGCCGGGTGGAGCCCCGGGGTCGGCGCGCAACGTTCCGCCACCCGTCGCTGCCGAAGTCCGGAGGAATTGCGATGAAGCGAAGTGCGTGGACCGTCGCGGCGCTCGTACTGGCGGCGGCAGCAGCGCTTGCGGCGGCGCAGGGCGCGGGCTCGCGCCGCCAAGTGGAATGGCTGCACTACGGCGGCGATCAAGGCAGCATGAAGTATTCGCCTCTCGCCGACGTCTCGGCCAGCAATCTGAACCAGCTGAAGCTCGCCTGGCAGTGGAAACACTGGGAGACGCCGCTCGACGAGTACAAGACGGTCCCCGGCTTCTTCGAAGCCACACCGCTCATGATCGACGGCACCCTGTACGTCACGACCCCGTACAACAGCATCGCCGCGCTCGATGCCGAGACCGGGAAAGAGCTCTGGCGGTTCGACGGCGAAGCTTACAAGCTCGGGCAGGTCCTGTCGGGCAGCGGGTGGAAGCTGCGCGGCACGTCATTCTGGCGTGACGGCCGCGACGGCAACAAGCTGCGCATCTTCCTCAACAGTCGCCATCGTCTGTTCAGCCTCGACGCGGCGACGGGTAAGCCCGTGCCGTCGTTCGGTAAGAACGGCGAGGTGTCGCTCATCGAAGGGCTCAAGCGCATCGCGGACATGCGCCATGTGACGCAGAGCTCTCCGCCGACGATTTACAAGGATCTGGTCATCATGGGCAGCCAGGTTCCCGATCGCGTGAATCTCCCGGATCCGGTCGGCCAGGTGCAGGCGTTCGACGCGCGCACCGGCCGGCGCGTGTGGGTGTTCTCCGTCATCCCGCAGTCGAGCAAGGATCCAGGAGCGGAAACCTGGGACAACGAGTCGTGGCAGCGCAGCGGGCACGCCAACGTCTGGGCGCCGATGACGCTCGACGAAGCGCGTGGCTTGTTGTACCTCCCCACTACCACGCCGAGCAGCGACTTCTACGGCGGCCAGCGACCAGGCGCGAATCTTTTCGCCGAGTCGCTGGTCTGTCTGGACGCCGCGACCGGAAAAATGAAGTGGCACTTTCAGACGGTGCACCACGGGCTGTGGGACTGGGACATTCCCGCGCCGCCGAATCTCGTCACCATCACCGTGAACGGGCAGCGGATCGACGCGGTCGCACAGGTCACCAAGCGCGGCGATACCTTCGTGTTCGATCGCGTGACGGGTAAGCCGGTGTGGCCGATCGTCGAGCGGCCGGTTCCCGTCGACAGCGACGTCCCGGGTGAGAAGCCGTATCCGACGCAGCCGTTCCCAACCAAACCGCCGGCGTTCGTCCCGCAAGGCGTCGCCCTGGAGGATTCCAACAACCTGACGCCCGAGATCAAGGTGGCGGCGCAGGAAGCGATGAAGAAGTTCCGCTACGGCCCCATCTTCACGCCACCCTCGCTCGTCGGCACATTGCAGCGGCCGACCGCCGCTGGCGGCGCCAACTGGGGCGGCGCGTCGTTCGATCCGACGCTCGGCTATCTCATCGTGCGGGCGACGAACGGCATCAGCGTGTCACGCGTCGGCAAGAACGACGGCTCCGATGCGCTCGTGGACGTGGATTACTCGAACATGTTCGGACGTGGCGGCGGTGGCGGCGAAGGCGGCGTACCGGCGAACCTGCCCGGCGGGCTGCCGCTCGTCTCGCCGCCGTACGCCACGCTCACGGCCATCGATCTCAATCGCGGCGAGATCGCCTGGAGCGTACCGCTCGGCGAAGGTAGCGCGTCCCTGCGCAATCATTCGCTGCTCAAAGGGGTCACTTTGCCTGACCGGCTGGGCTCGCCGAACAACCGCGGTGGCGCGCTCGTGACCGGCGCTGGCCTCGTCTTCATCGGCGGCGGCGACGGGTACTTCTATGCCTTCGAGACCAAGACCGGACGCGAGGTGTGGCGGACGAAGATCCCCTACAACAACACCGCCGTCCCGATGACGTACCGGACCAAGGCCGGGCGCCAATACGTCGTCATGGCCACGGGCGCCGGAGCGGACAACGCCCTGCTGGCCTTTGCCCTCGACTCGGCAGCGGCAGGCGCCAACTAGCGGTACGAGATGACGCGGATGCGACGAGCGTTCGCCATCATCGGCGTGTTGATCTGCGGAGCGCCCGGACCCGCGGCCGACGGTCAGCACGCCCACCCGATGCCGGAGCTGCCGATCGCTGCGCTCGAGCGGCCGCTGACGCTGCGCGACGGCATCGCATCCACGCACGACGAGGTCACGACGAAGTCGGCCGAGGCCCAGCGGTTTTATGATCAAGGCCTCACCTACCTGCATCACTTCGGCTGGATCGAGGCGGCGCGCTCGTTCAATCAGGCGGCGCGGCTCGATGCGGATCTTGCGCTGGCGCACGTCGGATTGAGCCTGGCGTACGAGCAGATCGGCTCGCGAACGATGTCACAGGAAGCGCTCGATCGCGCGCTGGCGCTGGCGTCTCGAGCGACCGCCCACGACCGTACGCACATCGTGATACGTCAGCGGCAGATCGCCGCGCAGGCAGCGCCGGGTAGCGCGACCGCATTCGCTGCCTATCGCGCCGCACTTGATGACGGCCTGAGGCAGTTTCCGCGTGATGTGGAGCTCTGGCTCGCGAGGGGCGTCGCGGAGTCGGCCAGCGCCGCTGACCGCGGTCAGGGCGTACGGGCCGCCTCGATTCCGTTCTTCGAGAAGGCGCTCGAGGTGAGGCCGGACCACTTCGCCGCCCATCACTATCTCGCCCATGCCTACGAGAATGAGGGGAAGTCCGAGCTGGCGCTGACCCGCGCGGATCGCTATGCCACGCTGGCGCCCAATGTCGCGCATGCGCGTCACATGCGCGGCCACGATCTTCGACGCCTCGGCCGCATGAAAGAGGCGGTTAGCGAGTTCGTCGAGGCGACGCGGCTGACCGCGTTGTCGGTCAAAGACGCCGGCGTCGCTCCAGAGAACGACTGGCACTACGAGCACAACCTCGACTTGCTCGCTAGCTCGCAGCAGTATCTCGGGCAGATGCGCGCGGCCGAGCGCGCCTTCAAGGAGGGCTTCGATCTGCCGACCGCCAATCTGGTTCAGGCCGTGAACAAGCGCATGTGGCCGATGTTCCTGCTGTCGATGGGGCGGATTGACGAGGCGCGGAGCGCGGCCGCGACGCTCGCGGATTATCCCCATCCGGTGGCGCAGGCCATCGGGCACATCGAGTCCGCTCATGCCTTACTGGCCGCCAAGGAATTCACGCGCGCGGCCGACGAGACCAATCAGGCGGTGCGATTGCTGAAGGCCGATCCGCCTGGTGCCGGGCTGGCCGCTGTGTGGCTCGAGACGCTGCAGGGCGAGTTCTATCTGCGGTCCGCTCAACGCGAGCGCGGACGTAACCTGCTGACGACGGCCATCGAAAAGGCTCGCGCGCAATCGGGGCCTGACGAGTGGGCCCAGAGTCTGTTTGCCGTGGAGCGGATCGCCCGCGCCGCACGAGAGGCCGGCGACTGGACATTCGCCGGGCAAGCCGCTGACGCGATGCGCCGGCAGGATGAACGATACGGCGGCAGCCAATATGCCACCGCGCTCGCGCTCGAACATGCCGGCGACGTCGCGGGCGCACGCGCGGCGTTCGAGCGCGCTCGCGCGGCGTGGCGGGACGCCGATCCGGGCCTGCGAGAGCTGAAGGAGATCGACGCGAGAACGACCGCGCGCCGTCCTGCGCAGGCCGAACGGCCGACCCCCCCCGGCCAGACCGCAGGGCAGCCGCGACCCGATCAGATCCTCTTCCTCGACATCCCAGCGACAGCTCCGTGGACCGATACCGGCATCTCCGTGCAAGCGGGGGATCGCCTTCAGATTCGGGCTCGCGGAACCGTCGGCTTCGCTGGACCGGCTTCGGGCCGTAAGGCGCCCCCAGCGGGCAGCGGCGATGCCGCCGGCGGCTGCGAATTCGTCGTCACCGACGGCTCGGTGCCCGCGCACAGCCTGGTGGGCAACATCGCCCCTGCGTTGACCTACGACGGCAAGGGCTTCGTCGTCGGCGCATCGTGGAACGGCGCGGTGCCGGTTTCGGGCGCGAGCGCCGAGGCGGGGAAGCTCTTTCTCGGGTTCAACGATCGCGCGATGCTCTGCGATCGCTCCGGGTACGACTCCTGGGGCTTCCGCGTCGCCAACTCGGGGAGTTTTTCGGTCGAGCTGTCGATCACCCGCCACTGACGCTCACGAATCGCTACAATCCGCGCATGCAGCGGCATCAATTGGCGATCGCGGTGCTCCTCCTGACGGCGGCCGCGTGGAGCGCGGGGCTCGGCGCGCAGCGGCCGGCGGCACGCGTCACCCTCTTCGAAGGCGCCCGGCTCATTACCGGCGACTCCAGCCCGCCGATCGAGCCGTCCGCGTTTCTCATCGAGAACGATCGGTTCACGCGTATCGGACGCCGCGGAGAACTGCAGGCGCCAGCCGGCGCCGCCCGCGTGGATCTCTCCGGCAGGACCGTGATTCCGGCCCTGGTCGACGGGCACTCGCACATCGGCTACATGAAGAACCTGTCGAGCGGCGCCCAGAACTACACGCGCGACAACATCCTCGATCACATGCGCCGCTTCGCGTACTTCGGTGTCGCGGCCAGCCAGGCGATGGGCAGCGACTTCGGCGAGATGCCGTTTCAGCTCCGCGACGAGATCCTTGCCGGCAAACATCCTGACGCCGCGCGTTTCCTCACCGCCGGCCGCGGACTGTCACCGCTCGACGAGATCAGCCCCGACAACATGCGCCAGGCGGCTTATCCGGTGACCACGGTCGCCGGCGCGAAGGCCAGCGTGCAGGAACTGGCGCCGCGGAAGGTCAAGCTGATCAAGACCTGGGTCGACGATCGCGGCGGCGCCGTGAAGAAGCTGAGTCCTGAGCTATACAAGGCGATCATCGACGAAGCCCACAAGAACAACCTGCGCGTCGCCGTGCATGCCACAGGCCTCGCCGACGCCAAAGACCTCCTGCGTGCCGGCATCGACGTGTTCGCCCACATGATCTCGGACGTCGACGACGAACTAGTGCAGCTGTTCACCCAGCATCCCAACACCGGCATTCTGTCGGCGCTCGGCGGACCGCATCGAGCGTTGTACGCGCCGTGGCTGAGCCCGGTGCATCCGCTCATTGCCGAAACGGTCCTTCCGGAGCAGATCGAACGGCTCCAGAAGCGATTTCCGTTGCGCGACCCTGGTCAGCTGGCGCAATCGACCGCAGCATGGGAGCGGCTGGCGAAGGGGATTGCACGACTCCATGCCGCGGGCGTCAAGATTGGCGTCGGCACCGACGGCGGCGGTCAGCAGGGCGACCAGTTCATCGGCTGGACGATGCACGCCGAGCTGGAGAACCTGGTCATGGCCGGCCTGCCGCCCGCGGCGGTGCTTGTCGCGGCCACGCGAACTTCCGCTGAGATCCTCGGGCAGGACGATCTCGGGCTCGTCGCCGCCGGCAAGAGCGCGGACTTCGTGGTGTTGGATGCAAATCCGCTGGACGATATCACCAACACGCGGCGCATCAGCCGCGTGTTCCTGCGCGGTGTCGAGATCGATCGCGCGAAGTTGCGCGCCGGATTCATGAGCCGCGGCGCGACGCAGTAGCCGGCGACCCGCGAGCGAGCTCAGGCGGGCGCCAGGCGTTTCGACTGGACGTTTTCTTGCAGTTACTTGAGCCATGGCCCGCGCTATCTGGACTGGTCATCTTTCGTTCGGATTGGTCAACATCCCGGTCGCGGTGCACGTGGCGGTGCGCGACCATCAACCGCGGTTCAGATTGCTGCACGGCTCCGATCACACGCCGGTGAAGATTCTTCGCGTGCGAGCGCACGACAGCCAGCCGGTCGCCTGGGAAGATCTCGTCAAGGGCTACGAGTACTCGCGCGGACACTACGTCGTGCTCAGCAAGGACGACTTCAAGGCGGCGGCGGTCGGCAAGACCAAGCGCGTCGACATCCTGGATTTCGTCAACGCCGAAGACATCGACGATCGATTTTTCGAGACGCCCTACTACCTTGCGCCGGCCAAAGGCGGCGAGGAAGCGTACGCGCTGCTGCGCGAGGCGATGCGCGAGACCGAGCGCATCGGCATCGCGAAGTTCCTGCTCCGCGACAAGCTGCACCTCGCCGGCATCGAGGTGATAGACGATGCGCTGGTCCTGACGCTGCTTCGATTCGCCGACGAGCTCGTCGACGTCGACTCGCTCGATCTACCGCCGCGCAAGGCGGCGCACGCGCGCGAACTGGAGATGGCGAAGTCGCTCGTCATGAGCCTCGCGTCGGAGTGGAAGCCTGAGAAGTACACCGACGAGTATCGCGACAACCTCATGCGGATCATCCGGGGCAAGGCGAAGGGCAAGAAGGTTGTTCTGCCCGAAGCGGGCGAGGAGCCAATGGCCGAGGTCATCGACCTCATGGAGCGGCTGCGTCAAAGTCTCGGGGCCAGGAAGGGTCAGTCGCGGCCGACGGCGAGACGGCAGCGCACGGCGGCAGGCGCCAGGACGGCCAAGGCCAGAACGACAGGAAAGCGCAAGGGTCGAGCGGCGTAACTCTTAACGCGGCGTCTCCTCCGCGGACGGGAAGCCGTGTTGAGCGCGGCCGACGGCGCCGTCGTGTTCCGCCGTTGTCTTGTAGAGCTCGAAGCGGCCGTCGCCGGCAAGCGGTGCGGTCTTGCGTCGAAAGCGGCTCATCTCGTCGGGACTCATCGGCCTGAACCCGCGCGCGATTGTGAGGTGCTGCCGCAGCACTCGCATTGAATCGATTCCGGTAATCGTCGTCACAACCGGCAGGCTCATCGCTCAGCGCAGCGCGTCGCCGACGCGGACAGCTCGCCGTTTGACCGCGCCGCCGTCACCGCCCAGACTCTTCATGCCGATTGGTGCGATTCCCTGACGCGTCAGCTCGGGAAGCACCCGCAGCTCGAAGCTGCGGAAATGCGCATCGAACCCATTCAACGGCAGCTGACAGCTGTCGAACGGATATCCCGTCGACAGCATCCGCAGGTGGATATCCGGATGCTTGTGGCCGGTGAATCCGACGAAGCGCACCTTGCCATCGCGTTTCGCGCGGTCGAGTGCGTCGATGACGCCGCCTGGCGCGAAGTGGAGATCGGGATCGTTTTCGTACACGCACTCATGCACTTGCCACAGGTCCAGGTAATCGGTGTTGAGGCGCCGGAGCGACTGCTCGAGCTGCCGCATCGCGGTTTTGGCGTCGCGCCCGTGCGTGCAGACCTTGGTCATGAGAAACACGCGCGCGCGGCGATCGCGTAGTGCTTTCCCCATGCGGATTTCGCTTTCGCCGTCGTGGTACTCCCAGGCGTTGTCCATGAACGTGATACCGCCGTCGATCGCCGCATGGACGATGCGGACGGCCTCACGTTGCGATGAGACCAGACCCAGGTGATATCCGCCGAGACCGATTGCCGAAACGACGTCAGGATGCCGACCGAAGAGCCGGGTGGGGACACGATGACTCATCTCCCGTGCTGCGAAACAAAAATCGGTCCCGGCGCGCTGCGATTGGCCGTCGATTCAGACGGCCATTCTGAGTAGCCCAAGGGTCCAGTTTGGCAAATCCTGCACAGTAATTGCGCATCGCCCAAGCACGCGGCTTGCACCACCTGAGCCTGCAATGGCAAAACGGACCCGCTCGAAGCCGACGAATTCGCTCCCGGTCGGTCGATCCGAGCGGCGCCATTGGGTGCTCGAGCGTCTGCGAGAGGACGCGCGAACGTGCCAGCGCTGCGATCTCTGGCGGCACAGCACGCAAACCGTATTCGGCGAAGGACCCGCGAACACCGACCTCATGCTCGTCGGGGAGCAGCCAGGTGACGCCGAAGACATCCAAGGGCATCCGTTCGTCGGCCCCGCCGGCCGGATTCTTCTCGAGGCGCTGAGCCAGGCGGGACTCTCGGACACGCCCTACTATCTGACCAACGCCGTGAAGCACTTCAAATGGGAGCCGCGCGGCAAACGCCGCATCCACGTTCGGCCGAGCACCAGCGAAGTGCTGGCCTGTTCGTACTGGCTCGAAGGCGAGATTGCATCGGTGCGGCCGCGCGTGCTCGTCGCGCTGGGCGCGACGGCGGTACGCGCCCTGCTGGGACCCCGCCCGCGGGTGTCGAGAGATCGCGGCCACTGGCTGCCCTCGGTGTTTGGCCCGCCCGTGCTCGTGACCGTTCACCCGTCGTCGGTGCTGCGAATCGCCGATCGCGAGGAGCGCCATGCGGCGTTGAACGCGCTGGTCCACGACTTGCGTCAAGTCACCAGCCGGCTCGCGTCGCGGGACGCCCGTACGACTTCATGAAGCGCTCATGACCCGGCTGTCATTTGTCTTCTCCGATCGCCGCCGTCCAGTCGTGAATCTGCTGCCGCGTCATGCGGCCGATCGGCAGTTCGCGGGCGTCCAGATACCCCCATTCCGTGATGTCGATCAGATATTGTTCGCGCGACACGAGCGTGCCGCAGCAGACATTGCCCGGCACGTTGTCGCCGCCGGACGCGCGGCGCCACAACTCTTCCATCACCCACTGCGGAACGACGTCGCGATGGCCCGGATACACGAATTGAAACATCACGACGTGTGCGAGCAGGACCGGCGCATGCGTGCCGAAGCGGCGCAGCAATGCCGACCAGTCGAGGGTCGGGCCCGAGCGGCGGATGACGTGGAGCACGTCTGCGCCGTCGAACCGTTCGCGCTCCATGACGAATGCCTTCGACCAGATCATGTCTTCAGCGGTCACGAGGTGCACGGGCACGTCGAGCACGAACGACGGAACGGCATACGTAAACCAGTCGTCGGCCACTTCCACGAGGCCGTTCCCGCCGGCAAAGATCATGTCGACGACGAGGCCGTTGCGGTGCGCCTTGCCCAGCCAATGCGAGAACACCAGCTCGCACGTGATACCTTCCGGCGCGAGCGCCTCGATGATGCGCGACCAGTCGGCGCGCCGCACGAACAGATCGAGATCCTTGGTGTCCCGGACCAGCGCCGCGTGGTGCTCCAGCGCGTAGGTCCCGCCAACCAGGTAGGGAATCCCGGCTTCGCGCAGGCGCCACAAAATCTCGCGATAGACATCGGCGGCACGAGGATCGCCGAATTCGTGAGACACAGCTTGAGCCACGTCTCGTTGCTCGCAAACGCAGTACCAGCTCGGGTCGGGATGTAACGTGATGAAGCGGAAGAATGTGGTCCGTCTCGCCGCTGTGGGCGATCTCCACTACGCGAAGGGCTCGCGCGGGATGCTGCAACCGATCACGACGGCCCTCACGCTTCTCGAGGCGGACATCCTCGTGCTCGCGGGCGATCTGACGGACTACGGGTTGCCCGATGAAGCAGTCGAGCTGGCGCGCGAGCTGACGGCGTCGGTGAAAATACCCATTGTGGGCGTGCTCGGCAATCACGACTTCGAGTCAGGTGCCATCGCTGATGTGCGACGGATCCTCACTGATGCCGGCGTACGTCTGCTCGATGGCGAAACGGTCGAGGTGCTCGGCATCGGATTTGCCGGCGTCAAGGGCTTTGCCGGAGGCTTCGGCCGCGGCGTGCTGGGCCCCTGGGGCGAAGAGGCCGTCAAGCGCTTCGTCCGTGAGGCGGTGGAAGAAGTGCTCAAGCTGGAATCCGCGCTCGCCCGATTGAGAACCGCCACGAAGGTGGCCGTCCTCCACTATGCGCCCATCGCGCAGACGGTCGAAGGCGAGCCTCGAGAGATCTTCCCGTACCTGGGTTGCGGCCGCCTCGAGGAACCGTTGACACGCTATCCCGTGACTGTGGTCTTCCACGGCCACGCACACCACGGCACTGCCCAGGGCACGACGTCGAATGGCATCCCCGTCTACAACGTCTCGCTCCCGCTCCTCGCCCTGGCCGATCCCGCTCAGCCCATTCGCATCGTCGACGTGACCGTCGACGGCGCGCAACTCTGAGGTCATGGCGGCCGCACCTGTCAGCCGCGCACCCTCGCCACGAGAGATGGGCCTGCGCTACGCGAGCGACGCGATGCCTGGACTGGCCCGGCACCGGGCGGGAAAGGGCTTCCGTTACGTGCGTCCGTCGGGATCCGCCGTTAGAGATCCAGCGACGTTGCGCCGGATCCGGAGGCTGGCGATACCGCCGGCGTGGACGCACGTCTGGATTGCTACCGATCCGCGGGCGCACATTCAGGCGACCGGACGCGACGCCCGCGGACGAAGCAGTATCGCTACCACGCACGCTGGCGCGAAGTCCGCGGCCAGAACAAGTTCGATCGTCTCGTGCGCTTCGCCAGAGTCCTCGACCGTGTGAGGCGGCGGGTCGCTCGCGATCTGTCCCGAGCGGAGTTGAACAAAGCCAAGGTCGTGGCGGTGGTCGTGCGGCTCCTCGAGGGGACCCTCATTCGCGTCGGCAACGAGGAATATGCCCGCGACAACCGGTCGTTCGGACTGACGACGCTCCGGGATCGGCACGTGAAAGTTCGCGGCGACGAAATCACCTTCCAGTTCGTCGGCAAAAGCGGCATCCGGCGCCGGACGACGATGTCAGACCGACGGCTGGCGCGCCTGGTGAAGCGATGCCAGGACCTTCCGGGCCAGCAGCTGTTTCAGTATCTCGACGGTCGAGGCCGGCGCCGGTCGATCTCGTCATCGGACGTCAACGCCTATCTGCGCGAGACCTGCGGCGCCGCGTTCACCGCGCAGGACTTCCGCACCTGGGCCGGCACGGTACGCGCTGCCATCGAGCTCTCGGCGCATCGCGGTCCGCTGACGAAGAAAGCCGAAGTGGCGGCGATTCAACGCGTCGCCGATCACCTCGGTAACACGCCGGCTGTCTGCCGCTCTGGCTACATTCACCCTACGATACTCAGCGCGTTCACCGATGGCACATTGCGGCGGACGTTCGCGTCCAACCGGCGCTCGTACCGCGGCCTCTCGCGCGACGAGGCCGTCGTGCTGGCCCTGCTCGAGTCGGGTCGAGACTGGCGTCAGCAACTCGCTGAGTCGGCGCGCGTCGCATAACCGGACGTCGTCGGTATGGCGTTCCGATTGCACGCTCCCAAGCCGGAGGGTGCTATGAACCTGCTCATGCTGTTGTTGCTGATTCTGGTGGTCTTGTCGTTACCGACCTGGCCGTACAGCGCAGGCTGGGGCATCTATCCGAGCAGCGGATTGGGTCTTCTGTTGCTCATCTTGTTGATTCTGATGTTCGTGAGACGGCCGGTCTAAAGGACTTCGCAACGCGGGCGACACGCCTTATCGGAGGCGTCCGAACCGAAACAGGCGCTCGTCGCCCGACAATTCGCCGGTCCAGTACTCCAATAGGAGTCGGGCTGCGAGGCTCGCGAACGTCATCCCGTTGCCGCCGTAGCCGAGAGCAAACAGATGGTGCGGATAGCGCCGATGCGGGCCGATGTACGGCAGGCTGTCGGGCGTCAACGCGAACAGGCCTTCCCACGCGGCCTCGACTGGTACGTTCGTCAGAGTGGGAAGCAAGCGGTGGAAGTCGTCCCACAGCTCGCGCGTCGCCGCCGCGAACATGGCGTGGCGATGACCGGAGCGGACCGGCCGATCGCCGCCGCCGAGCAGCAGGCGGTGATCGGAGGTCCAACGGGCGTAGTGGTAGGGCCGCTCGGTGTCCCAGACCAGCAGCGGCCCCAGCCCCAGCTTGCGGCGCTGGCACACGGTCAGCCGCCGTGTGACGAGCACATATGTCCGGTACATCCGAAAGCGGCCGGCGAGCGGACGAAACCGCGGCGTTGCGTAACCGGTCGCGACGACCACTCGGGCTGCATCGATTCGTCCTCTCGACGTCGACACGCGGATGCGGTCGCCCCTCGGTGTAATCCGTGTCGCCGGCGATCGCTCGTAGATGCGCGCCCCCGCTGATGCCGCCGCCCGCAACACGCCGATGCACGCACGATAGGGGTTGAGCTGTGCGCTCCCCTTCGACCGGATCGCACCGGCGCCGGCAATCCCGGTCAGACGCAGCAAGCTCTCTGGCGTGAGCCAGTCGCAGGGAAAGCCCGCCGCCTTCCGTTGCACGTACTCCAGCCGGAGGTTCTCCGCCGAGTCCGGATCGACTGCGAAGTGCACGACCTGCCGATCGACCAACCCACACGAAATGCGGTGCCGTCGCAGCGTGGTGATGAACTCGCGTACGGCTTCATGACTGAGTTGCCATATGCGCCGTCCAGCCATGCCGCCGTAGCGCTCGTTCAGGCTGCGGATGCCCTGATCGGGATCAGGAAGGATAAGCGCCGAGCTGGCCGCCGTGCTGCCCGCTCCGACGGTTTCGCCCTCGAGGAGAGCGACGCGCACACCTGCAGTCGCGAACTTCAGTGCGATCAGCGCGCCGGTCACGCCGCCGCCGACGATGACGACCTCGGCCTGATGCGCGCCGATCAGCTTCGGGTACTTCGCACGCCGCCTATCGCGGCGCGGTAGCCATATTGGTTGTCCGTATCGCAATCCCTTCGCCGTCGAGCGTTTCATCGTGGCCTGACCTTTGCTCCTGGTGTCCTCATGGCGCACTGGACGGCCTCCTATGCCGGAACGATGCCGTATTGGGCTGAAGCAGCCGACCCGCCGGCTTCAGGGCAGCTCGAGCGGGACGTCTCAGTCGACGTCGCCGTCGTCGGCGGCGGGATCACGGGGTTGACGAGCGCATATCTTCTGGTGCGGGAAGGCGCCAAGGTCGCGCTGTTCGAGCGGGGCCGAGTCGGACAGGTCGACACCGGCCACACCAGCGCCCACCTCACGATGGTGACTGATGCGCGACTGGGCGAGCTCGTTCACCGATTCGGTCGCACCGCCGCTCGTGCCGTGTGGGACACGGGTGCTTCCGCGATCGATCAAGTCGAAGCGCTCTGCGCCGAGTGCGAAATCGAGTGCGCGTTCGCGCGTGTTCCAGGGTTCCTGCACGCGCCACGGGTCGCGGCCGCCGACAGCGATCGCAAGAGCTTTGTCGACGAGGCGGGATTCGTTGGCGACATGGGCTTCGAGGCTGCCTTCGTCGACGACGTCCCACTTGTTGGTGGTCCGGGCGTCCGGTTCGGCAGACAGGCGCGTCTGCATCCCGGCCGGTACCTGGCCGGCCTGGCGAGCGCGATCACTGCGCGCGGCGGCGCGATTTACGAAGAGAGCGAGGCCGGTGAATTCGTTGGCGAGCCGCTGCGCGTGAAGGTTGGCCAGCACACGGTCCATTGCAAAGACCTGGTGATCGCCACGCACAATCCGCTGGTCGGCATCGCCGGTCTGACGCGCGCCACCCTGTTCCAGACCAAGCTGGCGCTTTACACGAGTTATGTTGTCGCCGGACGAGTGCCGAAAGGCAGCGTGCCGGACGCGCTCTTCTGGGATACCGGCGATCCGTATCAGTACCTGCGGCTTGATCCAGCCGGAGACCACGATGTGGTGATTTTCGGCGGGGAGGATCACAAGACCGGACAGGTCGCCGACACCGAGTCCTGCTACACGAGCCTCGAGCGAGCACTGCGCGCGCGGATTCCAGCGGCGGCGTTGAGCCATCGCTGGTCAGGTCAAGTCATCGACACGCCGGACGGCCTGCCGTACATCGGCGCGATGACCGAGCACCAGTACGTGGCCACGGGGTACGCCGGCAACGGCCTGACGTTCGGCACCGCCGCGGCCACCATGATCACCGGGGCGATACTCGGTCGCCCGCATCCGGCCGCCGAGTTGTTCGACCCAGGTCGCCAGGCCATCCATGGTCTGTGGACCTACGTCAAGGAAAACGCCGATTATCCGCGTTATCTCGTGCGTGACCGATTCACCCATGCTGAAGAGACGTCCTGGAGCGCGGTCAAGCCCGGCGAGGGACGGATCATCGAATTTCGCGGCAGGAAGGTCGCCGCTTCCCGCGACGATCGCGGACGGCTCAGCGTCCGCGATGCGATCTGCACTCACCTCGGCTGCGTCGTCGCGTGGAACGACGCGGAGCGAACCTGGGACTGTCCGTGCCACGGCTCTCGATTCACGCCGCAAGGCGAGGTGGTCTCCGGTCCGGCCGAGTCGCCGTTGTCGCCGGTAAAGAACTAAGGCCGCACTGCCGATACTAGCGGCGAGGAGAATACTGTGGTTTCTCGGCCTCTTATGCTCCGTTGTGTCGTGGGAGAACCGGGCAAAACGCCGGAGTTTCGGTCGCTGACCGACGACGAGATCGCCCAGGCGCGGCGGGATGGCAAGATCGTCGTGATTGACCCCGAGGACGACATCGCACCAGACAATGCGGCGGTCACGCCCGGTTCACCGACCTGGGAAGACGATGCGTCGAAATGGTTCCGGTTGAACGGACGGATCAAGCGTCGCCTGTAGTGACTCCGCCGCCCTGGCCGTCCTCGTAGAAGCAGCTCCCCAGACTGCTTAGCGGCTGGCTTCGCCTATCTGCAACGGCAGTTGGACGAACACGGTCGTTCCTTTTCCCTTTTCGCTTTCGATCTCGACGTGGCCGCCAATCAAGGCCGCGCGCTCGTACATGCCGATGAGCCCGATGCGGCGCCGCTCGTCGCTCTGCGCCTCTCGATCTCCGTCGAAACCCACGCCATCATCCTCGATGAGCAGGACGAGCTCATGGCGCCGTCGTTCGAGGATGACGCCGACGCGATTCGCCTTCGCGTGCTTGTAGACGTTGTTCAGGGCTTCTTGGGCGATACGATAAACGTTGGCTTCCACTTCGTACGGGAGGGGCACGTTGTCCAGCCCCCGAGCGTGATATTGCGCCGCGATGCTGAATTCCTTCGACCATTCTCGAATGAAATTTCCCAGCGTGTCGACCAGGCCCAGCCGCGTGAGCGCGGCCGGCCGCAACTCCCAGGTGAAGAAATCGAGCTCGCGATCGATCTTCGAGATGGTGCGCTGAGCATCCTCGACGATAGCCTGTAGTTCGGCGTGTTCGCGAGCCACTTCCGTGATCGCGTCGATCTTGAGGCGGAGTCCGGCGACCTGCTGGCCGATATGATCGTGTAGGTCGCGCGCGATGCGGCGCCGCTCGTCCTCCTGAACGGTGAGCAGCCGGCGCATGAGACCTTTGATCTGCTCCTCCGCTTCACGCCGCTCCTGCAGCTCGGTGTCGAGCGCGGCGTTGGCGTCTGCCAGTTCGGTCGTGCGGGCTTTGACCCGGACCTCGAGCGCGGAGTGCGCCTGCTGCAGCGTGTCTTCCCATTGCTTGCGCTCCGTCAGATCGCGGGCGACCTTGACGAAGCCAACAAGTGAGCCGTCGCTGGCGCGGAGTGGCGCAACGACGCCGCTCGCATAGAACGTCGTACCGTCGCTCCTCACGTGCCACCGCTCGTCCGATGCGCGGCCTTTCCGTTCGGCGCGAGCCATCTCGTCCTGTGGAGTGTCATGTTCCCGATCCTCCTGTGTGAAGAGCATGGCGGCCGGCTGTCCGATCGCCTGATCCTCCCGCCAGCCGAAGATCCGCGTCGCGGCTGGGTTCCAGCTGTCGATAACCCCATTCGCGTCGGTCGTGAAGATGGCGTAGTCTGAGACGCTCTCCATGACGAGCCGCAACCGGTTCTGGGTTTCGCGCGCCTCCTCCTCGGCGCGCTTACGTGCACTCACGTCGACAACGAATCCGACGCCTTGAGTCGGACTGAGCCGTGTCGCCGTGAACATGCCCCACCATCGAAAGCCGCTCTTTCCCACGTACTCCTGTTCGTAGGCCGTCGTCCGACCGCTCTGGAGCAGTTCGGCGAGGGCCTGCTGTGACTGCTCGGTGAACTCTGGCGCCGTCATCAGATCCAGCCGGACTCGTCCGAGGTTGAGCTCGTCGCGCGTGAACTG
>Ga0111538_10006227_pt1 | contig 16192 bp, 9 predicted proteins | sample SoiMethybrSBSTD1_FD_79669 | JGI IMG/M metagenome (GOLD analysis project Ga0111538, IMG submission 79669) | Bulk soil microbial communities from a Populus tree surrounding site in Tennessee, USA - Soil MetaG P. TD hybrid SBSTD1 (version 2)... | ecosystem: Environmental > Terrestrial > Soil > Tree...
AGGCGCGGGCACGGAGAACAGGCCGGACGCGAAGCCCTCGGAGAGGATCTCCGGCACGGGCCCGTTGCGGGGCGGCTGTGTCGCGGAGGCAGTGGCGGCGCTCAGCAGCAGGAGCAGCGCGGCGGCGCCGTGACGAATCGACATCGACAATTGGGGGTGCGTCTTCAATACCCTTCCCATCCCGGTCGGATCCGGGGCCCGGCACCCAAACCATCCTCGGGGTCGGGCGGATCGTCAAGGAGTTTGTGTCTCTTCGGGTTCCCCGGGACCGTGTGCTAGCGTGCTGTCAGTGCAACACGTTCCGCGGATCCACCGCTTCGCGCCACTCGTCGCCGGAATCGGCCTGCTCGCGCTCGCCCTCGGGGCGACCCCGACCCGGGCAGCAGATCTGCCCCCCGTCCGGGCCGAGTCTCCTCCGTTCTTCACAACCGACCTGGCGATTGCCCTCGATTCCCTGGGGCGTCCTGCGCTGTCGGCCATCATCCACGTTCCGTACACCGACGTGAGCTGGATCAAGGTCCCGCCCGGCGAGCGTCGCGCGGCTCACATCGAGATCTCGTTCGCCTTCGAGGGCAAAGGCGGGAAATTCTACGGCGATCTCTGGCAGCGCCGGGTGGTGGTGCCGTCGCATGGCGCATCGCGCTCGCCCAACTCGTCGATCTCGGACCGGCGTGTGTTTGCCCTGCCACCCGGCAAGTACAAGGCGCGGATCGTGGTCCGCGACATGAACGCAGATCTTCAGTCGCGCGCCGAGCAGTCCATGACGGTTCCCGACTACAGCAAGATTCCGGTCGGGTTCTCCGACCTCGAGCTCGGCATCCTCGATACGCTCGGCGTGTTCACGCCGGTGCCGACCCGCCGCTTCGGTCTCGAGGTGAGCCGGCTCGCGGCGCGGGTGTCGTTGTTCGACCGGCGGGGCGGTGACTGGCCGCGCAAGTACGCGTTCCGCTACAAGGTCGTCGACGATGTGGGTGAGGAGGTGGCGGGCGGCAACACCGAGGCGAGCGTCGCGAGGTCGGCCGAGCCACTGATCGTGCGGCCCGCCCGCTCCGACCTGTTCGTCGGCCACTACCAGTTCCTGATCGAGCTGATCGAAGGCGGCAACAAGTGGCACGTCGGCCGGTCGTTCGAGGTCGACGAGAGCGGCCCGCCGCGCGGGCGCGACTTCACCCAGATGCTCGAGCCGCTCGGCTACGTCGCGTCGAACCAGGAGATCGACGCCCTGCGCGCACTCAAGCCCGATCAGCAGTCGGCGGGATGGGAGGAGTTCTGGCGCCGCCGTGACCCGACGCCCGACACCCCGCGCAACGAGGCGCTGATCGAGTTCACCCGCCGCGTCCGCTACGCCGAACACCACTTCCAGGGGTTCGGGCCCGGCTGGCGTTCCGACATGGGACGGATCTACATCAAGTACGGGCCTCCCGGGCAGACCGAGAACCGGCCGCCCAGCGCTTCGAGCCCGCAGATCGAGATCTGGATCTACACCAGCCCCTCGCGGGAATTCGTGTTCGCGGACCGCGAGGGATTCGGTCGCTACGTGCTCGTGAGCCCGACCTCGGAATGAGCCGCACCGGCTGGTTCGGAATCGTCACGATCGCCGCGCTCGACCTGCGCGCGGCCCCCGACCACAAGAGTGAGCTCGCGAGTCAGCTCCTGCTGGGGGAGACCGTGCGGTGTCTGCGCGCGCGGCGCACCGGCGACTGGTGGGAGGTCGAGAGCCGGATCGACGGCGACCGGGGCTGGCTGCGGACCTGGGGCATCCGGCCGGTCGGCGAACCGGAGGTCCGGGCCTGGGAGCGGACGGCGGCCGGCCGGATCCGCGCACTGGCGGTCGAGGGGCGGCAGAGTCCGGCAAGGGGGCGGCTGGTCACGCCGCTCTACTGGATGAGCCGGGTGGTTCCCGGTGAGCAGAAGGGCACATGGCGCCGGATCGTGCTGCCGGATGGCCGACGGGTCTGGGTGCCCGCCCGGGCCGTTGCCACCGCGGCCGGGATGCGGCGCCCGCGGCTCACCGACCGGATCGACAGCCTGGCCGGAGCCCCCTACCTGTGGGGAGGACGCACGCCGTCGGGCATCGACTGCTCCGGGTTCACACAGCTGGCGCTGGCCGAGCAGGGCTGGCTTCTGCCGCGGGATGCCGAGGAACAGTGGCGTTCATCGCTGCGGATTGCGTCGCGCGATCAGGTCCGTGCCGGCGACCTCCTGTTCTTCGCCCGGCGCGGCGAGGAAGTGAGCCATGTCGGCATCTGGCTGGGCTCGGGGCGCTATGCTCATGCCCGCGGGGTGATCCGGATCGCCAATCTCGATCCAGGCAAGCCTTTGTACGACAAGGCATTGCACGCTCAGTTCCGGGGGTTCGGCCGGGCGATCGTCCGGGACCGGGTGACCGCCACCCCAGGGAGTACATGAGAGCTTGACAGCGTTTCGGGCCCGCTCCTACTCTGCGCGCGGGCGTTTGCCAGGACCTCCAGGAGGAGGGCCTGCACGTATTGCTTGGCTCCATCACACGGAAGAGGTGGGGCGTTTTCATTTGCCCAAAAACAAAGTCTTTCGAAAACGGATATTCGAAAGGAGGTGGGACCAGGGACTGAAACCGCGCTGTAGCCACTGGAGCCAAACCTGGCTCCACTGCATCGTGGATTCGATTCTTTCTGTTTCTTAGCCAAGGAGGCTTTGAATCATGTCTCACCGCAACTTGAAGATCTCTCTCGCTCTCGCGACTGCCCTGCTGGCGCTTCCGGTCGTGGCCTCGGCCCAGACCTCGCGCGTCGAGGGCATGAACATGCTGGGCGATTACATCAAGGACTACTCGGGCATCTACACCTACGTCAGCGAAGTCGCGAACGTGGGCAACCTCGTCTACGGCGAGCTCGGGAACTTCACCGGCCCCGGTAGTGATCCGTTCGACCGCTCGGTCGGCGCGGTGCTCGGCAACCTGAACGACGGGGGCTGGGGCACCTTCGCGATTCATCTGCGGGAGTGGACCCCGGCGCTTGGCCAGGGCACCTTCCTCGCCAGCCCGAACCCGGGTGTCGCTGGCTTCGACCCGAATTCGAACCAGTGGGAATCGTTCGACCTCATGTGGGCCAAGAAGTTCGGGACCACCAGCTTCGGACTGCGGCTCAACCGCTCGTTCGGCAAGCTGGAGGGTGACAACGGCGCGCTCGGACCGTTCAGCACGCTCGAGTTCGACTTCACGGGTGGCGATCCGAACCTGAACCGCAACATCCTGGGACTCGGGGCGGGCATCGGCTTCGAGCTCAACTCGAACACCACGGCTCAGCTCAGCGTCCTCTACCAGAACCGTACGTTCGAGCTGACGGACACTGCCGGCGCGCCGGTGCCGGTGGGATTCTCGGATGACGGCGGGACCACGTTCCAGATCGCGGGCCGCATGTTCTGGCAGTGGCAGCCGGACGTGATGGTGACGCCGGTGTTCAAGTACCAGACCTACGACCTGTCGCAGACCGCGCCGGTCGGCAGCGTGCCGGCGACGTTCGACAACTCGATGTCGTGCTGGCAGATCGGTGTCGCGGGCAACTGGACGCTGGGTCAGAACGATCTGTTCGTTCTCGGCCTCGCGTTCGCCCAGAACAAGATCGAGCAGGAGCAGGATCTGTTCGGTGCCGGGTTCGACAACGGAACCATCACCGAGACGTTCATGCCGATCGTGTTCGCCGGTCTCGAAACCCACGTCAACTCGTGGCTGACGCTGCGGTTCGGCGCCAACAAGGGTGCGTGGCACTCGATCGAGTTCGAGGACGATGCAACGCCGGCGTCGCTCAAGCAGTCGGACTCGCCGTTCTCGATGTCGCTGGGCGCGGGCGTCAAGCTGGGACCGCTCCAGCTGGACGGCGTGCTGAACGACAACATCGCTCAGAACGGCCTGTACTTCATCAGCGGCTCGAGCAACACGCCGCTGGCGAGCAAGGTCACCGCGACCTACTCCTTCTAGTCGCGGCTCGGCAGTCACGAAAGGGGGCCCTCACGGGCCCCCTTTCGTTGTTTTTGACAAGTGTCTGCACCGTCGCCGGTTGCCGTGGAGTGTTGCAAACGTTGCACATGACCGCAGAACCCGAACGGCGAAACGGGGATCCGTCGACGATCGCGACGCGCGCGGGTCCAGTTCGAACCAACGTAGGCTACCCCATGCCCGGCCGGTGTCTTTGGTCAGCCATTGACAAGATTTGCGACACGGTCCTAACGTATTTGAAGCGACAACCTGAACTCCGACTCAAGGATGGCCCCGTCAGGTTCCCCTAACCGACCGGGTTGAGGAGATGCAGGAATGAGCTGACCCCAACGCAGTCCCTCCGTGTGGTCCGCCGTGTGTCGAAGCCGGAGTGCCCTTACGTGCTCCGAAAGGAACGATCCGAAAGGAGAAATGCCCATGCTCCGCCGAGCTCCCTGGGCCGCATCCAGTGCCGCGCTGTGCCTGTTGTGGCTGGTCACAGCCACTCCATACGTCGAAGCAGGTACCACCGGCAAGCTGACCGGCAAGGTCCGCAACGAGAAGAAAGAAGCGATGGCCGGAGTGAACATCCGGGTCGATGGCCAACGCCTCGGCGCGATCTCCGACGAGAACGGTGACTACATCATCATCGGCGTCCCGGCCGGTCCGCAGGTGATCCGGGCGAACCTGCTGGGGTACGCCCCGTACGTCGGGTCGAACGTCAACATCGTCGCCGACTTCACCACCACGCTGAACATCGAGCTGAAGACCGAAGCGGTCCAGCTCAACGAGGTCCGGGTCGAGGCCGAGCGGCCGCTCCTCCAGCGGGACGCCACCGGGACCACTCGCTTCATCGGCGGTGACGACATCCAGAAGATGCCGGTGCGCGGCTACAAGGACGCCGCCGCCCAGCAGTCGGGAATCGTCAACTTCCAGCGGAACATCGACCGCGAGGCGAACAACGGCCCGACGCTGATTCTGCGCGGTGGACGTCCGAACGAGACCGCCTACTACGTCGACGGGTTCTCGCAGCAGGATCCGCTGACCGGCAACTCCACCACCTCGATCAACAACAACGCGATCGAGGAAGTGGTGGTGATGAATGGCGGCTTCCAGGCCGAGTACGGCCGCATCATGTCGGGCGTCGTCAACGTCATCACCAAGGAGGGTGGCGAAAAGTACTCCGGCAGCCTCGAGGCGGTGACCGACAATCTGACCGGCACCGGCGAGGAGCTGTTCAACTCGCGCGTGTACGACTACAACCTGTACGACGGCGCGTTCGGTGGTCCGATCGCTCCCGGCAAGGACTGGGGCAGCTTCTACCTGAGCGGCCAGCGTCGCTGGCAGCGCGATCGGGCGCCGCGCATCAACTTCGCCTATCCGCTTCCCGAGAACGAGCTCGGCGGCTGGACCGGCCAGGGCAAGCTGTCGGTGCCGGTCGGCGACAAGATGGGCCTCAAGTTCGGCGTGCTCAATTCGATCGACGAATGGCAGGAGTACCGGAACAGCTACCGGTTCAACCTCATTCACACGCCCCGCTACGAGGACCGCAACCAGTCCTATACCGGCTCGTTCAACCACGTCCTGAACGCGAAGACGTTCTACAACCTCGGCCTCACGTTCTTCAAGACCGAGCGCACCCGTGGCGACGGCCTGTTGTTCGACGACGTGGCCGCGTACGCACCGGCGCCCGATCCCCAGCTCAGCGACGACATTCCGTGGTTCTACCCGGGGCTCGGCGGAACCCCGGGCGATCCGCTGGGCGACAAGCTGCGGGAGATCACCGAAGCGGATTCGGGCGGCACCGGCGCGCTGTTCAACAGCGTGCTGAAGCGGTCGTCGCAGTACCTGGCGCTCCGCGGCGACGTGACCTCGCAGGTCAATCCGTACCACCAGTTCAAGGGTGGTGTGCAGGTCGATCGGCACACGCTGCGCTTCTACCAGCACTACGACCCTGCCAACTTCGTGCCCGGAGATTCGGACATCGACGCGTATGGCTTCGACGAGCTCGGCCACGAAGGGGAGCTCGGGGCGCTCGACGGAGCGCGCGAGCCATTCACCGCCTCGGCCTACATCCAGGACAAGTACGAGCGGAGCGGTCTGGTGGTCAACGCCGGCCTGCGGTTCGACTACCTCGACGTCAACACCAAGGCCCTGATCAGCGAAGACCATCCGCTCGGCGCCGACGGTCGGTTGACCGAAGAGGACCTGACCGACGCCAAGACCTACGCCCGGCTGAGCCCGCGGCTCGGCATCGGCTTCCCGGTCACCGACCGGACGGTGCTGCACGTGAACTGGGGCCAGTTCTACCAGCAGCCGAATCTGCAGGACCTGTACGTGTCCTACCGGTTCCTCGACTACAAGATCCGGACCGGCAGCTACTACGTGCCGTTCGGCAACCCGAACCTGAGGCCCGAGATGACCACCGCGTACGAGGTGGGCATCGCGCATCAGCTGAGCAACGTCGCCAAGATGGACGTGTCGGTCTACTACAAGGACGTGCGCGACCTGGTGCAGGTCCAGAGCATTTCGTCCGAGCCCTACGCGTTCGCCTCCTACCGCAACAAGGACTTCGCGACGCTCAAGGGCCTCGACCTCGGCTTCACCATGCGCCGGGTGCGCCATATCCAGGGCGCCCTCGCCTACAGCCTGTCATTCGCGAACGGGACCGGCTCGGTGTCCAACACGCAGCGCAACGTCGCGTGGACGGGATCGCAGGTTCCGCACCAGACCTCGCCGCTCGACTTCGACCAGCGCCACAAGCTGTCGCTCAACCTCGACCTCAGCTACGGCCCGGGCGAGGGCAAGAAGTGGGGCGACATCACGCCGTTCAGCAACGTGTCGTTCAACGTGCTGTACAACATCGCATCGGGAACGCCGTACACCGCGACCATCGTCTATGACGAGGTCAACGCGTTGAACACGTTCTCGCAGCCGACCGGTGCGCTCAACGACCGGACCGCGCCGGTTCAGCAGACGCTCGACTTCAAGCTTTCGAAGGGGTTTGGTCTTTCGAACCTGAACATGAGCGCGTACATCTGGCTGCTGAATGCCTTCAACACCGAGAACTCGCTGATCGTGTACTCCGGAACCGGTTCGCCGTACACCACCGGCTACCTGAACACGGACGCGGGTCGCCGGGTGTCCGACAAGCTGCGGGGGCAGGGCATCGATCCCGACGCGGCCTACGCGCTGGCCCTCCAGAATCAGAACCTGTTCAGCATCCCGCGCACGATTCGTTTCGGCCTGCGGGTGGGCTTCTAAGATGCGTTCCAGGACCTCACGTCAGGGAGGAGTATTCATGAAGCCCTCGCGCATCACGCTCGCGGTGGCATTGCTGGCCAGCTTCGCGGGAGTGGCGTTCGCCGCCCCGATCAAGAAGGGGAAGGCGAGGTCGCACCGGTCGGCGCGCACGCTGGTCTCCGGTGACCTCCAGCGAATCGACATCAACAACATCTCGATGGTGGTCAAGAACACCGGCTCGTTTGCCTACGACACTCCGAACAGCGCCGCCGGTCTCGAGTTCCCGAAAGGAACCGGGAAGACCGCGGTGTTCGCCGCCGGTCTGTGGATGGGCGCGGTGGTCAACGGGCTGGTCGCCGTCTCGGTGGCCGAGTACAGCGACGACTACTTCCCCGGTCCGGCACCGGGCGGGGTTCCCGCAGACCCGGATCTGCCCCAGCACAAGGTCTACAAGCTGAATCGCGTCTACCTCGACGCCGCCGGCGCCGTCGACGCTGCGACCCGTGACGCAGTGCTCGCAGACTACGTCGCGGGCGCGGTTCCTTACGGAGCGCCGCCGGTCTCGGTGCTGCCGGACGGCAGCCTCAGCATCATCGGTGATCAGATGCTGTGGGCGGTCTACAACGATTACGGCAAGACCGACGAGCACAACGCGGCCAGCAGCGAGCTTCCGCTCGGAGTCGAGATCCAGCAGACCACGTTCGCGTTCAGCCGTCAGGGACCGCTCGGCAACACGGTGTTCATGCGCTACAAGATCATCAACCGGAGCCCGAACACCCTGACCGACGCGTACGTGTCGCAGTGGTCGGATCCCGACCTCGGCGGCGCCGTCGACGACCTGGTGGGCTGTGACACGACGCTGTCGGTGGGATTCGTCTACAACGCCACCAACAACGACGAGCAGTACGGAGCGCAGGCGCCCTCGGTCGGCTACGACTTCCTGCAGGGGCCGAGGGTCGGCGCGAGCGTGCTCGGTCTGTCGTCGTTCAATGCCTACCCGAACGGCGGTGGACCGACCGATTCTCTGCAGACCTACAACTACATGAAGGGCCTGCTGGGGAACGGCGACCCGGTGATCGACCCGACCACCGGTCAGCCGACTCCGTTCAACGTCTCGGGCGACCCGGTGGCAGGCACCGGCTTCCTCGACGCCTCGCCCTCGGACCGGCGGCTCATGCTGTCGAGCGGCCCGTTCACGATGGCGCCGGGCGATACGCAGGAAGTGGTGGTCGGAATCGTGGTTGCCCAGGGCACCAGCAAGACCGCGAGCATCGCGCTCATGAAGTGCTTCGACGAAGAGGTCCAGCGGGCATACGACGCCGCCTTCGATCTGCCCAACCCGCCCAACAATCCACAGGTGGTCGCGGTGCCGAGCGATGGCGCCGTGCTCCTGCGCTGGGATGCGGGGTCCGAGGCATCTGCGGACTCCGGGTACGTCTGGGAGGGCTACAACATCTATCAGGGCGCCTCGGTCGCGGGGCCGTTCACGCGGATCGCGACCTATGACCTCGTGAACGGGGTGACCTCCGTCCTCGACATCGAGTGCGATCCGAATTCCCCGGTTCCGCTGCCGAAGGTGAAGGCATTCGGAACCGACTTCGGCGTCCGCTACATGATCGAGCTGACGGATGACGCGGTGCGCGGCAATCCGCTCCACAGCGCAACCCAGTACTACTACGCGGTCACCGCGTACGCGGTCGGGGATTCGTCACTTCCACACGTGCTGGAGTCACCGTTCAACGTGATCGCGGTCGTGCCGCAGACGCCGCCCGCGGGCTTCGACGTGGCGTCCACCAATCCGACGACCGTCCAGCTCAATCAGGTCACCCCGGTTTCTCCGCCGAGCACGGATGTCGTCACGGTGACAACCGTGGATCCGTTCGCGACGATCGACGCGAGCTGGACGGTGGGATTCAAGCCGAGCAGCGACACCACCACCGTGTGGTATCTGGTGCGGACGGTGGGCACATCGGCCCCCGACACGGTTCTCAACAACCAGACCAACATCACCGGTGACGAGAACTACCAGGTCGTCAATGGAATCCAGGTGAAGGTGCAGAGCACGGCCGCCGGCGAGCTGAACGCGTTCTACGCCGACACGCTGGGCGGCACTCCGACGCCGCTCGCCGGCGTCAACCGCGGACTTGGATTCTTCGGCGGAGGAGCCGGGTTCGCCGCCAACGACATCGGCGGAACGATCCCGGCGGACACGATTCCGCTCACGGTCGAGATCCGCTTCACCGGCGGGCCTCCCGGTCAGAAGGCATACCGGTATCTGCGCGGCGGCGGTATCTACGCGTTCCAGGATTACGTGGACGTCCCGTTCTACGTGTGGGACGTGACGAACAATCGCCAGCTCAACGCAGCGTTCCTCGAAAACAACGGATCCTCGACTCAGGACGGACAGTGGTTGCCGAGCCCGGACGGGGATGGGAATCGCGAGTTCGCGTGGGTGCTCGGCTCGCCCTACTCGGGCACCACTCCGGATCCGTTCTACCTGGCTCCCGAGAACTCGGACATGCTGGCGGGAACGATCGACAACTTCTACGAGCTCGCCTCGTTCCGCGTCTCCGAGACTGCGAACATGGATCTCGGCGACAAGTTCGTCTTCCAGGTGGGCAATCCTTCGACGCCGAACGATTTCTTCACGTTCTCGACCTCGCGGGCGAACGGGTTCAACGCGTCGCTGGCGGCGGAAGAGCTGAAGAAGGTGCGGGCGGTGCCGAATCCGTACTTCGCGCACTCGACCTACGAGCTGAATCGCTTCAACCGGGTGCTCAAGTTCACTCACCTGCCGGCGCAGTGCACGATCCGCATCTTCAACCTGGCCGGTGATCTGATCCGCACGATCAGCAAGAACGACAACACGTCCCAGGCGAGCTGGGACCTCAACACGAAGAACGGCCTGCCCGTGGGCAGCGGTGTTTACATCTACCACGTCGATGCGCCGGGAGCAGGCACCGTGACCGGCAAGGTGGCGGTCTTCATGGAGAAGGAGCGCCTCAACACCTTCTAGTCGAAGGGGCGAAACCGACATGAACCGAACCGGCACGATGAAGGAGCGCTCGATGAATGCTCGACTTGGGAAGGTCGTTCTGGCAGTGGCGGTGGTCTTCCACGCGGGGATTGCGTGGGCGGGCACGGAGGAACGGATGGGAACCGGCGGAGCCAGCGAGATGCGCATTCCGGTGGGAGCGCGCTCGGTGGCATTGGCCTGGTCCAACCTCGGCTCGGTCGGCGGCGCCGAGGCCATGTTCAACAACCCGGCGGGCCTCGCCGCAACCGAACACAGCACCGAGGTGATGTTCAGCTACGCGAGGTACATCGCCGACATGAACCTCAATTACATCGCGATCTCGCAGAAGATCGGGACGCTCGGATACCTCGGATTCTCGGCCAAGGTGCTGAGCATCGGAGACATCATCCGGACCACCGAGACCGCGCCCGATGGAACCGGCGACGTGTTCAGTCCGACCTTCGCCACGATCGGGGTCTCGTACGCCAAGTCCCTGACCGACCGGGTCAACTTCGGCGGGACGCTCGCGTACACCAGCGAAACCGTGCTGCAGACGAAATCGAGCGGTCTCTCGTTCGATTTCGGCTTCCAGTACGACACCGATTTCCACGGGATCAAGATCGGCGCCGCGATGAAGAACTTCGGCGCCTCGCAGGATTTCGGCGGCGAGGACTTCGAGAGCAATCAGCTGTTCCCGGAGGACGATCCGCAGGCGGCGAACCGTACGGTCGCGCTGACATCGGCAGCCTACGAGCTTCCGTCCAATTTCGCGGGCGGCGCCTCGTGGCCGGTGATGCAGGGCCTCCATACGCTGATGATCCACGGGATCTACCAGAGCAACAGCTACGGAGTCGACGAAGCGCGGCTCGGTGGTGAATACGACTGGAAGAAGATGTTCGCGGTCCGGCTCGGCTACCGGTACAGCAGCGACGACGACGACCTGTGGGGCGTCACCTATGGTTTCGGTGCCCAGGTCCCGTTCAGCGGCGGCCGGATGCGGATCGACTATGCCGGCCAGATGGTCGACAACTTCTTCGACGACGTTCACCACATCGGGCTGGGATTCGAGTTCTAGACGGCCGCAGCCCCCGACGCACGAAGGCCCGGGAGCGGTGCTCCCGGGCCTCGTCGTTTCCGGCGGCGCGCCGCCCGCCGATCAGGCGTAGACGCCGCGCAGCTCGATCACCCGCACCACCCGCTCGATCGCGACCATGAACGCAGCGATCCGCAGGTTCACCTTGTGCTCGACCGACTTCTTGAGCACGTCGTGGAACGCGCTCACCATGATCGACTCGAGCCGGAAGTTCACTTCGTTCTCGGGCCAGTAGAGGCCCATCCGGTTCTGCACCCACTCGAAGTAGGAGACCGTGACTCCGCCCGAGTTGCACAGGATGTCGGGGATCACGTGTACGCCCATCTTGTCGAGGATCAGGTCGGCATCCGGTGTGGTGGGGCCGTTCGCGCCCTCGGCCACGATCCGCGCCTTGATGCGCGAAGCGTTCTCGTGGGTGATCTGGTTCTCGAGCGCGGCCGGCACCAGGATGTCGCAGTCGACCTCGAGGATCGAGCTGGTGAGCGGCTTGGCGCCGTGGAAGCCCTTTACGCCGCGGTGCTCCTTCACGTGCGCCAGCAGCTTCGGCATGTCGAAGCCTTCGGGATTGTGGATCGCGCCGGTCACGTCGGCCGCCGCGACGATCAGGGCGCCGTCGCGCGCCATCAGATCGGCCGCGACCGAGCCCACGTTGCCGAAGCCCTGGACCGCGACCCGCGCGCCGCGCAGCGGCATGCCGATGTGCTCGCACATCTCGCGCACGCACAGCAGCACCCCGCGCCCGGTCGCCTCGCGGCGCCCGGCGGATCCGCCCACCTCGAGCGGCTTGCCGGTCACGACCGCCAGCTCGGTGCGGCGCTCGTGCATCGAGTAGGTGTCGACGATCCACGCCATCACCTGCTCGTTGGTGTTCACGTCCGGCGCCGGCACGTCGCTTTCCGGGCCGAACAGATCGGACAGGTCGGCCGCGTAGCGGCGGGTGAGGCGCTCGAGCTCGCCCTTCGACATCTTGTCGGGATCGCAGATGATTCCGCCCTTGCCGCCGCCGAACGGGATGTTCACCACCGCGCACTTCCAGGTCATCCACGCTGCCAGCGCCCCGACCTCGTCGAGCGTTACGCCCGGGTGGTAGCGGATGCCGCCCTTGGCCGGTCCGCGCACGATCGAATGCTGTACGCGGTAACCGGTGAACACCTTGAGCGTGCCATCGTCCATCGCCACCGGCAGCGACACGATGGTCGCGCGGCGGGGGCGCTTGAGCACCTCGCGGATGCCGGGCGAGAGGTTCAGCCGGGCAGCCGCCTCGTCGAACTGACGCTCGGCGTTGGCGAGCGGGTTCAACTCCGTCGGTGTCAGCGTAGCGGGTTCAGCCATGACGTCCTCCGGCGCGTGAGTCCGGCGAGCTGGGAGCCGGCGGCGCCTGTGGTTTTGGTGATGGGTCCGGCACGGGACCGTTGCGGGCCGGGCAGTATAGGGGGCGGCTCCGAACGCGAACAAGCGCCGGCTCCGGCGGGGTTTCGGAGGTCTAGCGGTACCAGACCTTGACCGCGCCCCAGGTCAGGTTGAAGCGCGCGGTGGTCGCCGGCTGGGCGGGTCGGGGTGCTCCGGTGACCGGGCTCCCGCTCCGCCGGGCCGCGAAACTCGTGACCCGGACCGACGCCGGCTGCAGGCCGCCGGATCCCGCGCGCGCCGCGGTCCCGGACGCCGGAAGCGCCCCCGGGCCCTCGCCGGCCATCAGGGTCTGGGCAACGCCTGCGAAGGTCTGATCCTCCCAGCGTTCGATGTACCAGCGATTGGGATCGGGACCCAGTCCGATGTCGTCCGGAATCAGCGCCGAATCGCCGCGCACCAGGAAGAAGGTCGCCTTCCCGTTCACGTTGGTCGCGGTGCCGTCGATGGTCTGGATCGTCAGGTTGACCTGGGTGGTGATGGTCTTGCGCCGGTCGGGGTCGTACTTGCCGGGCCGCGTGTCGTTCTGCACGCGGAAGCTGCGGTCGAGAACCAGCGTGATCAGGCTCGCCGCCGGCTGGTCGGCCTCGCCGCCCTCGAACAGTTTGCGGCTGCTCTCGAGCTCGTCGTCGCGCGTCCACGGCTGGTCGCGGTAGGCGTTGCCGTTGGTGTCGAGCGCGGCGAACGCGAACCGGTAGTCGGCGGTGAACAGCTCGCGGTACTCCGCCTGCGAGCGGTTCTCGTAGCACCACTTGAACAGCAGCAGCACGTTGGACGGAGTGTTCGGCGCCGGCGGGGGCGTCGAGACGCCACGTCCGAGCACCTTCGGCTGGAACGGATTCCAGCATCCGGTCACCGCCACCAGAGCAAGCAGCACGAGCGGCACCCCCAGGCGGCGCACGGGCGAGATCATTGGGACTCCAGTCGGCGCTGGCCCCATGTCACCTGGGGCAGCTGGTAGGGGTTGAGCACCAGGTCGCGTCGATCGTCCCAGCGAGTGATGCGCCAGTCGCCGCTCGGCGCCTGGTGGAAGGTGAGGTCGGCGAACCCGTAGGCGATCACCTCGATGATCTCGCCGCTGTTCGGGTCGAGCGCCAGCACCTGGTACTGCCGATGGAGGACCGTGACGTCGATGCCCTCGCGGTCCGGATTCTCGAGATCCTTCGAGAACGTGACCTCGTAGATCGCGTTCGGGTTCACGTTGATGAGGCTGGTCGGGCCGACGTCGAAGAACCTTCGTTCGAGCCGCACGTTCCAGTCCTCGGGAACGTTCCTGCCGCTCTGCGCCCACAGCAGCGCGTCCTCCGGATAGAAGAACTGGTGGAAGCCGGGGATCTGCTCGAGCGTGGAGTCGGCGAACACACCAATGTAGTTGCCGGCGGAGATCGAACGTTTGTCCTCGATCGCGAGCCGCAGCGTTTCGAGCGTCTGCTCGGGCTGCGAGTAGTCGAACGGCGGTGGTGGATCGCCCGGTGGCGGCGGGGTGTCCGGACGGAAGAACTTGCAGCCGGCCGCCGCCCCCGCCAGCAGCACCAGCAGCACGAGCACCGATCGCATGCGCATCGCGCGCGGGTGGATCGTGCTCATCGGAGATTCCACGTGAATTGGAGGTTGCCGGTCCAGTAGTCGAACTCGCTGACGCTTTCCGGTTGCGGTACCCCGTTGCTGAACGACTGGGTCCCGTTGGACTGGAACTGCCGCCCGACATTTCCGGTCAGGCGTCCCTTGCGGCCCACCTTGATGTTGAGGTTCAGGCCGCCGGTGAATGTCAGGTTTCGGTTTTCCCGGGCCGGAACCTGACTGCCGTTCGGATCGGTGCCGAGCCGGTCCGAAGCCAGGTAGCGCGGCTCGATCAGCAGCGTCACGCCGGGCGCCGGCGTGTAGGAGACCCGTGCACCGAGCTGGTAGGTGCGGGTCTCGTCGGCGGGCAGGAAGTACGAACCACCGAGGTCGGCCCGGTTGAGGTAGTTACCGCTCGGCTGCTCCTGGCCGTTGTGGGTCAGGTCGACGCTCAGCCGGCGGGTCAGGATGGCGTTGAGCGTGGTGGTGGTCGTGTAGTCGAGCACCAGCCGATCGCTGTTCGGGTTGAACGGGTAGTTCGTGTAGCTGGCGGCGATTCCGTTTCGCTGGGTCGCGGTCAGGCGGCTGAACAGGCGGTAGGTCCAGGTCCAGTCTCCGCGGTAGGTGCGGAGCACGTTGTTCGCGGTCACGGTGGTGGGGGTGAGATTCACCAGTTCGGTGCGTCCGACCTCGAGCTTGAGCGAGGTGTTGAAGCTGCCGGGATTGTAGGCGGCTTCGAGGCGGTAGTTCTGCTGTGCCTGATCGCGGTCGGCCGGCAGCGTCGGGTAGGTGCCGATCGACGAATAACGGAAGCTCGAGAGGCTGATGGTGGCGGACGCCCGGCCGAGGATGTGGGTCGCGAGCTGGCGGCTCAGCGAGCCCTCGAGCTGCCGGCCCTCGAGCTTCTCGGAATATCCGCCCTCGGCGCTCAGCGCCGGGGACCGTCCGTCCGCGAAGTCGAGCGAGAAACTCCCCTCGATGCTGGTCGACCCCAGCCGGTAGCGGAGATCGGCCCGCGAGTTCGACCCCGACCGGTTCGACTGGGACGAAGCCTGCGCGGTCGCGAAGTCCTGGGTGTTGAACGCCTGCACGATCGTGATCTGGCGGTCGTTGTCGGCGCGGCCCTGGAGCGTCATCGTCACGTCGGTGCTGGCGTTCACGGTGGTCCGCACGATCGCGCTGTCGTCGGCGCTCTGGACGCTGAAGTCGCGGTACGTGATGTCGCCGACGAAGCCCAGCCGGCCGGCCGGGAACAGGGTGAGATTTCCACGATAGCTCTGTCCGAAGTCGTGCGTGTCCTGGTAGGTGAGGAGCTTCTTGAGCGAGATGCGCGCGAGATTGCCGGTCACCTGGCCGCTGACGTCGGTCGTCATCCAGTCACCGGAGCTGTAGAGGAGCTTGCCGTTCACCTCGCCGGTTCCGCCGCGCTTGACCTGCTGCACGTCGTCGAGGTCGAGGAATCCGGTGAACGCGTTGAGCTCGGTCGCGAGCCCGTTGCGCGGGCGCTGCCGGGTCCGCAGCGAGATCTGATAGTCGTTCCGCGCGGACCTCACCTCGGTAATGGTGCTCGGATCGTCCGAGTCGAAGCGGTCGAGCACCGCGCGGCCACCGACCGAGGCGTCCGGGTTCAGGCGCCAGCCGATTTCGGTCTCCGATTTCCGGGTCAGGCGCTCGGTGGTCCTGGCCTGGGTGGTGAAGCGCTGGATCGACACGTCGGTGACGTTACGGAGGAACATCTGGCCGCGGGTCATGTAGAACGTCCCGATGTTCTTCCACGTGTTCTGGTTCTGCTGCATCGTGTAGCCGGTCTGGTACTCGAAGTTGGTGATCCGTTCACCGCGGGCGACCATCACGTTGAACTGTTCGCGCAGCAGGATCACGCCCACGCTGTCAACCCGGACCCGCATGCTCTCGGCCAGCG
>Ga0111538_10006228_pt1 | contig 16191 bp, 18 predicted proteins | sample SoiMethybrSBSTD1_FD_79669 | JGI IMG/M metagenome (GOLD analysis project Ga0111538, IMG submission 79669) | Bulk soil microbial communities from a Populus tree surrounding site in Tennessee, USA - Soil MetaG P. TD hybrid SBSTD1 (version 2)... | ecosystem: Environmental > Terrestrial > Soil >...
CGCGAGAACTGCGCCTCGATCACGCGGTTGCCGGACGCCGATGTCTTCGACCCGGTCTCGACGGTGCGATGCCTGGCGGGTTGCGTCTTGAGCCAATCAGGATCGCCGACGTCGTCCGAGACCCGCACGCCGCCGTCCCATTGCGCCAACGTGCGCGCAGCCTCTGCCGCCCGCATCACCGCCAGTTCGGCCGCGCCCGTGAAGGCGATGAAATTGCCCTCGCGCAGGATTTCGATCGGCGCCTTGGCGGCCTTGCGGACCGCGGCTTCGTTGAGCACAGCAAGTTTGGCGCCGCGCCAGGGCTGGCGCAGCACCCGGGCATGCACCAGGTCGTTTGGCGCGATGTCGTGGATGAAGCCGCTGCCGCGCACTTTGGCGGGCAAATCGAGCCGCGGCAGATTGGTGCCGACGATGCTGTAGCTCGAAGGCGACTTGGTCTTAGCTGTGCCGGTGGCGGGGCGTTGCAGCGAAACTTCGTTCGCCAGCGACCAATAATCGGCGCCGGTCGGCCTGCCGTTGCGCAGGAATTTGCCGGCCTCGACCGACAATTCGCCGGCCGGGCAATTGAGCCTGGTGGCGAGCCGCGCAAGGAACAGCGCGCGCACTTCGGCACAGGCGAGCCGCACCGAAGCGCCGCCGACCGCGACCGAGTAGCTGCCCGAAGTAAAGCCTTCGCCGGGGCTGAAATCGGTCTGGCCGGACACGAGATCGATCTGCGCGGGCATGACGTCGAGCTCTTCGGCCGCGATCTGGGTCATGGCGGTGACGATGCCCTGGCCGATTTCGACCTTGCCGGAGCCGATCCGCACTTTGTCTGGCGCGAACGCGACCCAGTTCGACAACAGTGGGTTGTCGGCGAGGCTTTGCGGCAGGCCGGGCGCAGCCATCAGCGGCCTCCCATCATTGCGGCGCCGGCCTGCTCGACCGCGCGGATGATGCGGTTGTGGATGCCGCAGCGGCACAGATGCGGGTCGAGCGCCGCGACGATCTCGGCGCGCGAAGGCTTCGGATTTTTCCTCAGCAGTGCCGCCGCCGAGATCACGATGCCGGCGAGGCAATAGCCGCATTGTCCGGCCTGCTGCTCGAGCAGCGCCTGTTGCAGCGGATGCAGCGCGCCGTTGCTCGACAGGCCTTCGACCGTGGTGACGGCGCAGCCGGCCAGTGTGCCAATCTCGCGGGTGCACGAATAGGCCGGCTCGCCGTCGATCAGCACCATGCAGGCGCCGCATTTCTCGGTGCCGCAGCCATATTTCGCCGAGGCAAGGCCAAGCTCGCTGCGCAGCACCGAAAGCAACGGCGTCGCGCCGTCGCTATCGACCGTGACCTGCCCGCCGTTGACCGTGAATTGCTGCCCGCTCACGCGACGATATTACTGCTCAACCTTGATGCCGCGCGAGTCGATGAATTTCGACCAGTTCGCAATTTCGCGCTGGAGCTTGGCCGTGAGCGCCGCGGCCGGCGCAAACGACGGCTCGGTGCCGACCTTGAGCAGCCGCTCGCGGACCGCCGGATTCGCCATCGCGGTCTGCAGCGCCTTTTCGAGCTTGGCCTTGATCGGCTCGGGCGTGCCTTTCGGCACGAACAGGCCCCACCAGAAGTCCAGGTCCACCTCGGCAAACTTGTAGCCGAGCTCCGGCAGTGCCGGCACGTCGGGCATGGTGGATGAGCGGGTCTTGCTGGTCACGAACAGCGACTTGACCAGCTTGCCTTCCATCTGGGTTTTGGCGACCGCGACTGACGACGTGACGACGTCGACATGCCCGCCGGCGATCGCTTGTGCGGCCGGTCCGCCGCCGCGGAACGGCACCGGCTGCGCCTGCATTCCGGCGCCGTCCAGAATCACTTCCGGCACCAGGTGCGACACGCTGCCGGGGCCGGCGTGGCCGTAGTCGAACTTCTTGGGCAGGGTCTTGGACCAGGCGACGAACTCCTTGAAGGTGTTGGCCGGCACCTTGTTGGCGACAGTCCACGCCAGCGCGGTGTTTCCCATCGCGCCGACGGCGTCGTAGTCCTTGAGCGGATTGAAGCCCGAGGGATGCTGCTTGAACAGCGCCTGGTTGATGCCGAGCGCGTTCTCGGCCACCAGAACGGTATAGCCATCGTTCGGCGCGGCCGCGACCATTTGCCAGGCGATGTAGCCGCCGGCGCCACCTTTGTTCTCGATCACGATCGATCCGCCGAGCGCGGTCGCGAGCTCGTTGGAGATGGCGCGGAAGAACGTGTCGGTGGCGCCGCCGGGCGGGAAGGCGATCACGAACCTGACCGGCCGGTCGGGATAGTTGGCCTGGGCCTGCGCCGGGATCGGCGCGGCGGTGAGTGCACAAACAATCAAGAGCGATCGAACGAGTTTCTGCATGATGTCCCTCCGGGACTGCGGTTCGATCGGCATTCGACCATGCGGCAAAGCCCGCGTCGATAGCCGCATTGTCGCGCTCAATCTCACATATTCTTCAGCAGCCAATCGCCGATGTAATCGACGCCGAGCTGGCGGTGGTCGACCTGGCAGTGCTCGGCGCCGCCTTCCTCGGCGGTGAAGATGCGGAACTCCTTTTTCTCCGACCCGATCTGCGCATAGAGCTTGTGCGCGGCGGAAATCGGCACGATGCGGTCGTTCTCGCCGTGCAGCAGCAGGAATGGACACTGCACATTCTGGGCGACGCCCTCCAGCGTGAACTTCTTGGCCCATTCCAGCGCGGTGGCGTTGTCTGGCGCGCCCACCACCCAGCGGAACTGGAAGTTCGACGCCGTGCTGTGCCGCGCGTCGCTCGGATTATGGCCTTTGACGAACTCATAGACGCTGGCGTGCATGGCGCCGAACGCGACGCAGGCCGCGTAGCGCTTGTCGAACGCGCAGATCCGCGGCGCATGATAGCCGCCGAATGAGTAGCCCATCACGGCGACGCGCTTGGGATCGACCTCGGGCCGCGCCGCGACATAGTCATAGGCGGGGATGCCGGCGGCCTCGTAGTCGTGGCGGCTATGGATCTGGCGCAGCCGCAGCGGCTCGGACTGGCCAGGCCCGTCGATCGCCAGCGTGTTGATGCCGCGCTTGCGGAAATCGAGCCCGGCAAAGATCACGCTCATCTCCTTGGCGTTATCCATGCCGTCAAACAGCACCACGGTCGGACGGCGGCCTTCGCCCACGCCTTTGACGAAATAGGCCGGCAGCGTCAGGCCGTTCTCGTAAGGCACCTCGACGCGCTCGATCTCGGGATAGAGCCGCGCCATCGCGCCCTGGTAGCAGCGCAGCGCCTTGCGATACATCGCCAGCTTCTCATCGCCGGGCGGGATGAAGCGCTCCGCGCTGTAATAGTAGTTGCCGGCGCGCATGTACTGATTGCCGGCGGTGATCCTCCGCCCTTCGGCATCGGCCTTGTCGCCATAGGCGGCGACCCGGTCGGCCTCGCGCGACCATTCCTCCTTCCAGGCGGTGTCGGGTTCGCCTGCACCGATGCGCGCCGTGAGCCGCAACCGGATGTTGTCGAGCTCCGCCATCGCGGCGGCGCCATAGGGCACCATGCCTTTCACGATCTGCATCGCGTTGGTCCAGCGCAGATTGCCCGGAAATGTCACCGGCCAATTGTGCTCGTTCGGCATCGGGATCATGGCGTGTCCTCACGTCAGTTGTCGGTAGGCCCAGCGCGCGCTGGCGAACAGCCTGCGGTCGTCGTGACGGCGGGCGAGCAGCATAGCGCCGATCGGCATGCCGTTCGGGCCCTTGAAGACCGGGAGAGAGATTTGCGGCAGATGCAGCGCGGTCCAGATCTGGAACAGCGCCACGCCCGCGAACGCCGACGTGCCGACCGGGGCCTCGCCGAACGCCGCGGGCGTCAGCAACACGTCGTGGTCTGCCCACAGCGGATCGAGCGAACGTCGGCACGTCTCCGCGGCGGCCTTGGCGGCGATGTAGCGCTCGAAGCCGCCGTTAATGCCGTCGTTGAGACGGCCGCCACGCAGGGTGTCACTGATCTCGTCCCAGTGGTGCTCGATCTCCCACGTGAAGGTGCGGGCGAACTCGAAGCTCGAAATCCAGCGATGTGCGTCGTTGAGCTGATCGCAGCCGGCCGGCAGATCGACGTCTTTGACCTTTGCGCCAGCCTTCGCGAGCCGCCGCGCCGCGTCCTCGACCAGCTTGCGCGTCGCCGGCTCGACTTGGTCCCAGACATGGGTGCGGCACAATCCGATGCGCGGTGGTGCGGCCAGCTCGGCGACCGGTTCCGGCGGAATGCCGAGCAGCACATCGCGCCACAGTGCAATGTCCTCGATCGAGCGCGCCAGGATGCCGAGCGTGTCGAGTGAGCCGGAGGCTTCCATCACGCCGTGCAGGCGATGCTCGCCATAGGTCGGCCGATAGCCAAACACGCCGCAGAACGAAGCCGGGCGGATGGTCGAGCCGGTGGTCTGGGTGCCAAGCGCGATCGGCACCATGAAATCCGCGACCGCGGCGGCGGAGCCGCTCGACGAGCCGGCCGGTGTGCGGGTGAGGTCGTGCGGATTGCGGGTCTTGCCGGGATGCAGGTTGGCGAATTCGGTGGTGACCGTCTTGCCGAGCAGGAGCCCGCCGGCCTTGCGGGTGAGGGCGACGCAGGCGGCGTCGCGTTCGGGCTGCCGGCCCTTGTGGATCGGCGTGCCCCATTCGGTCGGCATGTCGGAGGTGTCGATGATGTCCTTGACGCCGAACGGCACGCCCGCGAGTGGGCCGCGCCTGGCGCCGCGGTCGATGCCGCGCGCCGCCGCAATCGCCGCGTCGGCATCGCAATAGGCCCAAGCGCCAACCTCGGCCTCACGCGCCGCGATCCGTTCCAGGCAGGCGCGGGTCACCGCCTCGCAGCTGGTGCGGCCCGAGCCGATCGCCGCGACGATCTCGGTTGCCGTCATTTCGTTGAGCGGATTGATGGCGCGACCTCAGAAGCGGCGACAGGGCTGACGAGACGCCCGGAAGGGTACTATCCTCGTGGCAACAAGCACAATTGAACGGGAGGACTGGTGCAATGCCAATGCCGCAAGGCGCACCATCGATGGACGAAATTTTGGTCCAGTCCGAATCGATGCCGTGGCGCGAGAAGTCGCTCAAGGGCCTGTCGGAAAAGATGCTGTGGCGCGACGAGGCGACCGGCGCCTCGATTGCGCTGATCAAGTTTGCCAAGGGCTCCGGCATCCCGGCGCCGCATTACCACGCCTCCAACCAGTTCATGTTCTGCCTCAAGGGCAAGTACGAATACACCGCGACCAAGACGGTACTCACCGCCGGCAGCTTCTACTGCAATCCCAAGGGCAATGTGCACGGGCCCGCGATCGCGCACGAGGAGACGATCGTGCTCGAGGTCTATGACGGCCCGCATTATCCGGAAAAGCCGTCGTGGTACACCGATCCCGAGGACGCGCGCTGAGGACCCCATGCCGAAGAAACAGGTTCAATCCGACAAGATCAGCAAGCCGAACGGTCACTTCTCGCAAGCCACGATCACGGAGGCGCGCGGCCGACTTCTTTTCATCTCCGGCATGACGGCGCGTCGGCCGGACGGCACGATCGCGGGCATCGGAGATGTGGAGGCGCAGACCCGCCAGGTCTGCGAGAATGTGAAGGCCGCGGTCGAAGCCGCCGGCGGCACCATGGACGACATCTGCCGGGTCGACGTCTATGTGCGCAACATGGAGCACTTCGAGAAAATCCACAAAGTTCGCCGCGAATATTTCAAGTCGCCGCCGCCGGCCTCCACGATGGTCGAGATCACCAAGATGACGTCGCCGGAGTATCTGATCGAGATCAACGCCATCGCGGTTTTGGACTGACGCGCATGAGCAAGGTCGATTGGAAGTGGCCGGGCGACAAGCGCATCGCCGTGGTGTTCAACGTCTGCCTCGAAGCTTGGTCGGACGGCAAGGCGCCCGGCATCAGTCCGATGGGCAATCCGCTGCCGGCCGGCGTGCTCGACACCATGGCGATCTCGTGGGCGGCCTATGGCGTGAAGACCGGCATCTACCGGCTGCTGGAGGCGTTCGAGAAGCATGGTGCCAAGTCGAGCGTGATGTGCAACGCCGTCATCGCCGAGCGCGCACCGGAGGCGATCAAGGCGGTCGCGGACGGCGGCCACGAAGTGCTGTCGCACTCCTACGCAATGGATGTGGTGCCGGCGCTTTTGTCCGATGAGGACGAGAAGCGCAACATCACGCGCTGCACGCAGCTGCTCGAGAAGGCCTCGGGCAAGAAGGTCCAGGGCTGGCTGTCGCCGCGCGGGACCTCGAAGCCGACCACGCCGAAGCTCCTGGCCGCGGCCGGCTACCGCTGGTACGGCGACGTATTCGACGCCGATCTGCCGTACCTGATCGATTGCGACGGCAAGTCGATCGTCGCGATCCCGCTGAGCTACGACGTCAACGACATGCCTTCGATGAAGTACGGCCATCCGCCGGCGGCGATGCTCGAAAGCTTCAATGAGGTCATGGAGATCGCGCGCTCGAACGATGAACTGCGCATTATCGACGTCACCAGCCACGCGCATATCTGCGGGCACCACCGCGGTGCCTATTTCTACGAGAAGATCATCGAGTCCGCGATGTCGTCACCCGACATCTGGGTGGGCACCCGGGCCGAGATTGCCGATCATGTTCTGGCGAGGAACGCGCAATAGCTACCGCTTCACCGCCATCATCGAGTCCACCGCCTTGCCGTCCGGATTGCTGAGGCAATGGTCGATGAAGGCCTCGGTCTGCCGGTACAGCGCATCGAGGTTGAAATTCTGGCCGCCGGATTTGCCGAGCAGAAATCCGTGCAGGAACGCGATGGCGATGTCACGATCGGCGCCGCGTTCGCGCATCACGTCGCGGCACTTGTACTGGTCGACGGTTCGATTCTGCGTGTCCTGTGCCGACGCGAAGTTCAGATTGAAGAAGCCCGCGATGGCGGCGGAAAAAATGGCGGTGCGTGTCGCGTTCATTGAACGTGCCTCATCTGCAATTGCCTCGGCGCAGCAGGCCCATGCAGGCTGATTGGGTCTTGCCAAACGTGATGCCTGCGAGGGTTCCTGGCTGGTCCTGGTTCGGCGATATCGCGTTGCCGATCGTCTGGATCGGCGCGACGGTGTGATACGGGGCGTTCGGACGCGGCTCGCGTGGCCGAATAGTCTGCTCGGCACAATAGGTGCCGTCGATCACCGGATTGCAGGGCGCAGTGGCGGCGAACGGCACATCAGGGCTCAGCGTTGCCGCCGCAATCGAGCACGCGATCAATCGCGCGGCCGCCCAAAGCCTCTGGTCGCAACCCTGGAGCATGGCCTACCAACAGTAGTCCAGCCCGGATGGCGGCGGAAGTCCTACTTCATCAGCTTCGGCAGCACCGTGATGATCTCGGGAAACACCGTAAACAGCGCGACGCCGGCGAGCGTCACCAAGGTGAACAACCAAGCCGGCGGATAGAGATCGGTCAGCGAGATTTCCGGCACCGCGGCCTTGAGCGCGAAGATGATGTAGCCGAACGGCGGCGTGATCGCGCCCGCCACCATGATGATCAGGAACTGCATCCAAAACCAAACCGCGTCGAAGCCGAGCGTCTTGATCAGCGGGTCGTAGATCGGGATCAAGATCATCATGATCGCAATCTGGTCGACGAAGATGCAGAGCACGAAGGGCAACAGCATCAAGAAGAAGAACAGGAACCAACGGTTCTCCTTCATGGCGCCGATGGCGTTGCCAAGCTCCTGCACAATGCCCGTGAAGGCCAGGACCTGGCCCAATAGGATCGCGGTCGCGATGATGATCAGGATCACGGCCGAGAGCACGGCGGATTCGCCCGCGGCCTGGAGGTAGTCCCGCCAGCCCATGCGGCGGTAGTAGAACGACTCGATGAGCGCGGCGAGCACGCCGAGCGCCGCGGCCTCGGACGCGGTGGCGAAATCCACCATGATCAGCCCGACCGAGACGAAGATGATCAGGCTGAACGGAATCATCCGCGCCAGCGCTTCGAGCTTCTCGGCGCGCGACGGCCGCACGTAGACCTCGTCGGGCGCCAGCGCCGGGTTGCGCCACACCTTGACGATGACGATGCCGATGTAGAAGCCGGTCAGCACGATGCCGGGCAGGATGCCGGAGATCAGAAGGTCCGAGATCGAGACGTCCGCGATGGTGCCGATGATGATCGCGAGCACGCTCGGCGGGATGATCGGCGCAAGGAGAGCGCCGCCCATCATCACGCCGGCGGTGAGCTGCGGGTCGTAGCCGCGCTGCACCATCGGTCGCATCACCGAGCGGCCCAACATTGCCGCGACCGCGATGCCGGAGCCAGCCGGTGCGCCGAGGATCGCGGAGAGCGTCAGCGCCATGTGGTACTGCCGGCCGCGCACCGCGCCGACCAGCTTGTCGATCTGCGCGAACAGCACGTCGATCGAGCCCGAGCGCAGCAGGATCTCGCCCATCAGCATGTAGAGCGGGATGGTGGTGAGCGCCTCGGTGGTCGTCACCGCGTACATGCTGTTGGCGATCATGCCGAACCCAGCTGGGCCGAACAGTGCGATCACGGCGCCGCCGGTGAGCAAGATGAAGCAGAGGTAGACCGCGAGCCCCGAGATGAAGAGCCCGATCTTGGCGGCAAGCCCCAGCGCCAGAATGGCGAGCGGGCTCACGTCAGCGGCCCCGATCCCGGCCGCGGCAACAGCGCAAGCTCGGGCGCGATCGGCGCACCGTGGTTGGCGAGCAGCCGCAGGTACCACAGCGCCGAATTGGCGAAGCCGTAGGTGATGAACACCGACAGCCACCATTTCGGAATCGGGATGTTGCCGATGGTCTCGATCGAGCCGCGATATTGGTCGATATTCTCGATCAGGCTGATATAGGCGATGAAGCCGCAGAGCACGACGCCGACCAGGTTCATCACCAGCGCGATGCGCCGGGCGTGGCGCGGATAGAGATCGGCCAGCAGCGTCACCGCGATGTGCGTGCCGGCGCGGGCCGCGTGCGGGATCGCCAGGAACGTGATGATCAGCATCAGGTAGCAGATCATCTCGAGGCTCCAGCGCGTCGGCGCGTTCAGGAAATACCGGAACACCACCTCCATGCAGTAGAGCGCGCCCATGCCGCAGAGCCCGACCGCGGCCGCGAGATAGCCAAGGTCGGTGATCAGCCCGTGCAGGCGGAGGAGGGGACGCAGACTGGTCACCGGCTCTCTCCATCGTCATGGCCGGGCTTGTCCCGGCCATCCCGATTGATTGCCACCGACGTGCCCTCCTGATCGGGGTCGCCGGGCCAAGCCCGGCGATGACGGCGTGGTTGTTGACCGGCTCCTACTTCACAAACCCCTTCGACCGCATGAACGCCTGGAAATCCTTGGCGCGGTCGCCGGTGGCTTTCGACGTGATCGCGGTTTCCCAAATGCCGTCGTTGAAGGCCTTAACGGCGTCGGCGGCCTTGGTGGGATTGAGCTGGGTGTGGATCATGCCGGCTTTCTTCAGCTCCTCGTCCTCCTTGAGCTGTGCTTCGTTCATCGCCTTCATGCCGGGCACCTCCATGGCGACGGCTTCATCGGCCATGATCTTCTGCACGTCGGCGGGGAGCTTGGCGAAGCTCCCACGATGCACCAGCAGGAACTGGTAGATGTAGCCGAAGTTCGGCCGCATCGAATATTTGCCGACCTCGTGCCACTTGTAGTCCAGCGAACCGGTGATCGGGCCGAAGGCGCCGTCGATCGTCCCCTTCTGCATCGCCGAGTAGATTTCGCCGACCTGCAGGTTGACCATGCTGCCGCCGAGCTTGGTGATGAACGGCAGATAGAGCGGATTGCCGCGCACTCGCATGCCTTTGATGTCGCCGTCCGGTCCGACCGGCTTGCTCAGCACCGCGTGGTAGGCGCCGGTGCCCTTGTTCTGCCCTGGGATGATGGCGAGAATTTTCAAATTGAACCGTTCGTATTCCTTGTCGAGATAGTCGATCACGCCCGCCTTGCGGAACGCCTCCGGATCAGGATCGACCGAATAAATGCCGAACGACACCGAGGTGGTGCCGACGTGATAGGGCTGCACCGTGAAGAACACGTCGAAGGCGCCGCTCGAGGCCGGCTGGAACTGCTGGAAGGCGTTGACCACCTCGGGCCCGCTGATCCGGAACGTGATCTTGCCTTGGGTCTTCTGGGTGATGGTGTCGGCGTATTTCTGCACCAGCATCTTGGTCGGTGGGTAGCGGCTGTCGAAGGCGTTGAGCAGGCGCAGCTCCTCAGACGCCGCCGGACCTGTGCAGGTCATCGCCGCGATGATCGCGAGCATCAGACGTTTCATGGCTTACCCTCCCTGTCGTTATTGCTTTTCAATCTTCCGGATCGAACCGATGGTGTCGACCCAGCTTTGCTGCGAGCGCGCCCAGACCTGCGACTGCGGAACGAATTGGTCGCGCTGGTTGATGGTTCCGACGCGAATGAACAAAGTGCGCGGACCGGCGGTCGGCGGTGCCGAATAGAGCGGCGAGCCGCAGCGCGGGCAGAACGACTGCTCGCGCTTGTTGCCGCTGTCGCCGGTCTTCACATAGATCATCGGCTGGCCCTTGATGCGGAAGGTCGCGCTCTCGACCGGCACCACGGTGCGGAACGCCGAGCCGGACAGCCTCTGGCAGTCGGTACAGTTGCAGATCGCAGTCTTGGCCGGATCGGCCTCAGCCTCGTAGCTGATGAAGCCGCAATGGCAACCGCCGTCGATTTTCACGCTGTCCCCCTAGATCACCTTGGCGTCCTTGAGCTTGGCGATGTCGCCGGAACTATAGCCGAGTTCGACGAGCACCGCGCCAGTGTGCTGGCCGAGCGTCGGCGCCGGCAAGTTGTGCTGCTCGCGGGCGCCATCGATTGTCACCGGCCGGTGGATCGCGACGATGTCGCCCTCGGTCGGATGCTTCAAGGTGTGGAAGGTGCCGAGATGTTGCACCTGCGGGTCGTCGGCGACGTCCTCGATGTTGTGCACCGGCGCGAACGGCACGTCGTTCGCTTCCAAAAGGCCCATCCAATGCAACCGCGGCTTGGTGACGAAGCTTTCGGCCAGCACCTTGGTCAGTTCAACGAAATTCTCGATCCGCACGTCACGGGTGGCGAACCGCGAATCCTGCGCGAGCTCAGGCCGGCCGATCGACGCCAGCAGGCCCTCCCAGAACTTCGGCTGCGATGACAGCTGCACGGCAAGGAGCTTGCCATCGGCGCAGCGGAACGCGAACGAGTGCGAAGAGGCGACGCGGGTGATGGGATCGTTCTTGATGCCGAGCTGGGTGTGGTTGGCGAAGGGGTCCGGAATGAAGGCGATCGCGGCCTCTAGCATGTTGATCTCGACCCGCCGGCCCTTGCCGGTGCGGGTGCGCTCATATAGCGCGCCGAGGATGCCCGAGCACGCGAACATGCCGGTGGCGTTGTCGGGAATGGTCGGGCCCGAGGTCTGCGGCGCCTTGGGGTCGAGCATCAGGCTGGCGATGCCGGACAGCGCCAGGCCCACCATGTCGTAGGCAGGCCGCTCGCTGTAGGGCCCGTCGGCGCCGAAGCCTGTGATCGAGCAGTGGATCAGCTTGGAGTTGGCTTTTTGCAGCACGTCGGGACCGAGGCCGAGCCGCGTCAAGACGCCGGCGCGGTAGTTCTCCAACAGGATGTCGGCGCCTGCGATCAGCTTTAGCGCCACGTCGCGGCCGGCGTCCTGGCGCAGGTCGAGTTTGACCGAGCGCTTGCCGCGGTTGTAGGCGACGAAGTGCGGCGAGTACTGCCCGCCGCGGAAGCTGCGAAACGGATCGCCGGTCGGCGGCTCGACCTTGATCACCTCGGCGCCGAGGTCGGCCAGCATCATACCGGCGAGCGGGGCGGTGATCATGGTGCCCAGCTCGACCACCCGCACGCCTTGCAACACCGCGGTCATGGCGCTCCGCTAGTTGATGGTCTGGCCGCCATCGACCAGGATCGAGGCGCCGTGTACGAAGCTCGCCGCGTCCGACACCAAAAACGCCGCGACATTGCCGATCTCGTCGCACTCGGCGAAGCGCCCGAGCATCACCTTCTGCAGCGTGCCCGCCGGATCGGCGCGCCCCGCGTCGAAATAGCCTTTCACGCGGGGAGAGAGTGTGGGGCCCGGGCAGATCGAATTCACCCGCAGCCCCTGCGGTCCGTAGTCGACCGCGAGCTGGCGGGTGAACGAGACCACGCCGCCTTTGGCGGCGCAGTAGACCGGCATCTGCGGGTTGCCGATATGCGCGAAGGTCGAGGCGACATTGAGGATCGCCGGGTTCTTGGCTTGCAACAGCAGCGGGATGAAATCGCGGCACATGAAGTAGACGCTGTCGAGGTCGACCGCGATCAGCTCGCGCCACTTCTCGGTCGCAAGCTCGGTGACCGGCGCGATGAAATTGTTGCCGGCGTTGTTGATCACCGCCTTGGCGCGGCCGAACTTGGCTTTGACGAAATCGCGCAATCTGCCGACGTCGGCCTCCTTCGACACGTCGGCCACGAAGGCCTCGGCCTTGCCGCCCGCTTGCCCGATCGCGGCCTTCACCTCGTCGAGCTTGGCTTGCGTGCGCGCCACCAGCACCACCGTCGCGCCCATCTCGGCCAGCGCCTCGGCGGTCGCGCGCCCGATGCCGGTGCCGGCGCCGGTCACCACCACGACCTCGCCGTTGAACTGCAGCTGCTTGAGCACGCGAACCCCTCCCTGACGCTACTCAGCGGCGCGCACCGTCATCCCGGCATATTCCTTGTCGGTCAGCGCCTGCACGGCGGGCAGCACCTCTCTGGCGAACAGCCGGATGTTCTTCTCGGTGAGGTCGCGCGGCAGCGTGGCGAACTGTAGCAGGCAAAGAAGGTTCTGAAAGCCGAGCATGCGGTGGGTGTCCGTCAGCTGCTTGCGCACCGTGTCGGGTGAGCCGCACAGCATGATGCCCTGCTCGATCAAGGTGTCGACGGTGTGTTCCTGGCCCGAGACGCTGCGCTTGTGGCTGCGCATGTTTTTCAGCGACTTCATGCTGAGATAGCCGGGCGGGAAGATCATCTCGAACGGCAGCCGCAGCAGCTTGTTGAATAGGCACTCGATGTGCGGCTTGGCCTCCTCGCGCGCCTTCTGGTCGGTCTCGGCGACATAAACCGGCGTCGACCAGCCGATCTGGTCGGAGCTCGCGGTGTAACCGTACATTTTCTGCGCGCATTCACGGTAATAGTTGAGATAGCGCGCGACCGACGTGATCGGGCTGTAAGCCTGCAGATAGACGTAGCGACGCGACGGATGCGCGGCCCATTCGATGGTCTCGGTCGAGCCGGTCGACGGTGCCCAGATCGGCGGATGCGGCTGCTGATACGGCCGCGGCCACACGTTGACGTATTCGAAGTGGTAGAATTTTCCTTCGAAGGCAAAAGGTCCGGGCTTGGTCCAGGCCTGCACCACGAGATCGTGGGCCTCCTGGAAGCGGGCGTGCGAGATCGCCGGGTTGACGCCCATCGAATAGTACTCCGCGCCGATGCCGCGCACCATGCCGCTGATCAGCCGGCCGCCGGTGATGCAATCGATCATGGCGTGCTCTTCGGCCAGAGTGAGCGGGTGCTCACGCAGGCAGAACGCGTTGCCGAGGATCGCGATCTTGGCGTTCTTGGTTCGCCGCGACAGCGCCGCCGCCATCACCACCGGCGAGGGCATCAGCCCGTAGGCGTTCTGGTGGTGTTCGTTGACCGAGATTCCGTCGTAGCCGAGCTCCGCGACCAGCTCCAATTCGTCGAGATAGCGGTTGTAGAGCTCGTGGCCTTTTTTTGGATCGAAGTAAGTGTTCGGCAGCACCACCCAGGCGGCGCGGTGCTTCTGCGTATAGCTCATGTCGAGATACGCGTAGGGCATCAGGTGGAAGGCGAAGACTTTCATCGCGCCGCGCTCCGGATGAATTGCGTCACCGCGGCCGCGAAAGCCTGCGGCTGCTCGATGTGCGGCAGGTGCGCACAATCGGCGAGCGTCGCGACGCTCGCGCCCTTGATCTTGTCCTTGAGCGCCGCCGCGTAGGCGGGCGGAATGACGCGGTCCTGCGCGCCCCACACGATGTGGGTCGGCACGTCGATGCGGTGCAGCCAGTGCTCGAGTTTCGGGTTGCACAGCCGCGGCGACCAGGAATACTTCGCTGCCGCCGCGCGGTTGCGGTCGTAGATGTCCTCGAGCTCGGGCGTCGCGCGCCAAGACTTGAGCCAGGCCATGCCGCCGCCGTTGGCGAACAAAAGCTTCATCAGGTCGTCCTCGGCGCAGACGAACATATCCGCGCGAGGCGCGCCCTTGATGCGCAGTCCGGCACTTCCCACCAGGACCAGCGATTTGATCCTGGCGGTGTTGCGGATCGCCATTTCGAGGGCGACCCAGCCGCCGATGCACTGGCCGACCAGATGCACTTTCTTGAGATCAAGCGCCTCGATCAGATCGAGATAGAACAGCGCGAGGTCGGCAACGTCGTCGACAATGTCGCTGACCTCTGAGCGGCCGAAGCCCGGATGGTCGGGCGTAATCACGTCGAAATCGAGCGCCAGCGCCTCGAGCCCGGGCTCGCTGCCGCTCAGGCCCTGCGCGCCGTGCAGGAACAGTAGCGGCTCGCCTTGGCCGGCGCGTTGCAGATGAAGCTTGCAGCCCCTGAGGTCGATGACGCTGTCGCGCACGCCGATCACCTTTGACGCTACTTGTCCGCGGTCTTCTGGTGCCCGGCGAGGCCCGGCCGGTACTTGCCGTCGAGGAAATCGCCGATGCCTTCGCTGCGCCAGGCGTCCTTCTGCCGCAGCGAGAGCTGGTCGGATTTGGCCGCCGCAAAGTTCAGCGCCGCCTCGGCGCTCATCTCCAGCGAGAAGCGGTAGGCATCCTTGGCGGCGGTCAGCGCATCCGGATCCTTGCTGGCGAGCTCCTGGGCGACGGCTGCGACCTCCTTCTTCAGTTCCGCGAGCGGGAACGCGGCGTTGACCAGGCCGATCTTGGCGGCGCGGTCGCCTTTGAAGGTGCGGCCCGTCATGGCGTAGAACAACGCATCGCGCGGACGCAACAGATTGGCCAGCGACTTCGACACGCTGCCGCCCGGGTAGTGCTTGAAATTGATCTCGGAGAGCCCGAACGTCGCCTCGTTCGCCGCGAAAGCGAGATCGCAGCCCTCGACAATCGAGAACGCGCCGCCGAAGCAGTAGCCGTTGACCATCGCGATGGTCGGCTTCGGGAAATAGCGCAGCGTGCGATAGCGCCACTCGGTGGCGATGCGGAAGATGCGGTCGAACTCGGGCGGATTATCCTTCAGCTCGACAAAGAACTGCTTCAAGTCCATGCCGGCGCAGAACGACTCGCCGGCGCCGGTGACGATCACAACCCGCGAGGTCTTCTCGTAGCGGAGCTTTTCCAGCACCCCGACCATTTCGAGGTGCAGGCTCGGGCTCATGGCGTTGCGCTTGGCGGGCCGGTTGAGCGTGACGGTCGCGATCGCATCCTTGATCTCGACCAAAACGGTGTTGGACTCGGACATGGGGACCCCGGGGGCTGAGTGCTCGGGGCGATGCTCGCACAGCGCAGGGCACGCCAGCAATGCAAACGGGCCCGCCTTTCGGCGGGCCTGCATGACGAAATCGCGTTGTGAGGCAGTTACCGTGCCGCCAGGCCCTCGTAGGTCCTGTCCTTGAGGAACTGCGCGAGGTCCCAGCGCTTCACCTGGTCCATCACCTCGTCGAACTCCGAATGCGGCAGCGTCTTGTAGACGAAGCGTTCGCCGCGGCCGAACTTGGTGAAGTCCCATGGATGGGTGTTCTCGAACTCGGCCGGGACAGCGAACTTCCAAAGCGGATAGTATTTCGACATATCTGCATCCATCGCCTTCTCGGCACGATCGAGCGCGCGCAGATAGGCCTTCGTAATCTCGGCATCAAAGCCGGCCGGTACCCACCACAGCGTATGGAAGCGGTCCTCGATGATCTTGCGCAGCCCGAGCTGCTCGGCCATCGCGATCTGCGGCGGCAACAGCGAGGCGGCCTCGACCTCCTTGTTCAGCAGCGCCTGCAGTCGTGCGCCGAAGCCGCCAGTGTTGACAGTCTTGATGTTTTCCAGCGGAAGATATTTTTCCAGCCGGTATGGCACGTTGAAATGGCTGCCGGCGCGCATGCCGACCGAGATCGGCACGTCCTTCAGATCCTTCGGCTCGCGGATCTTGGAATCCGGCCGCACGAAGATCGCCCAGGGTGAATCGCCATAGGCTTCGGGCACG
>Ga0111538_10006229_pt1 | contig 16191 bp, 10 predicted proteins | sample SoiMethybrSBSTD1_FD_79669 | JGI IMG/M metagenome (GOLD analysis project Ga0111538, IMG submission 79669) | Bulk soil microbial communities from a Populus tree surrounding site in Tennessee, USA - Soil MetaG P. TD hybrid SBSTD1 (version 2)... | ecosystem: Environmental > Terrestrial > Soil >...
ATCTCGTCACCCGCAAAGGCTGCTCCCGTCACAGTCCGGATATCTGCAACCCCGCGGTCGCGTATGGCCGCTGCGGACTGCACGCCGCTGAACCGATCGGGCCACGGCCACTCGCCGAGGTGCACAACGCGACCATGCTCGCCGCCGGCGGCGAGCGCAATAGCCGCGAGCGCACCGATGATGCCTTGATTGGTCCCACCGAGCCCCTCGAGATAACACTCGGAGCGAGCGGCGACTGCGCGCGCATCGTTCTGATTGACGACTTCCGTCGTCGCACGCGCCGCGAACGCGATCATGTCGTCGGAGGCCGTGGTCGCCACAGCAAGACCGGGATCGCTGCCCTCGACGAAGAAGTCCTGCATTTCCGCGCGCACGGACGCGATGAGCTCTTCGCGAGGGATATCGTCGCCGTGCGGCAGCTGAATCGACGCCGAGCCGTTGCCGCTCGTGAACGGCACGCGCGGATCGAAGAACAGCTGGTGCCGGCACACGATCGCATTCCTGGCGACGTGCCCCAGCCGGCGAACGATCTTCCGCGCGAGCTGGTTCGTGCCGGGGCTGCCGACGATGTCCGTGTCGTCAATGCCGACGTAGATCACCCTTGAGTCCGTCCGTTCGTGCGGTCGTTTAAGTGGAACCAGCAGAATGCGCCCAGCAGACCGGCCATGATCCCTGAGAGCGTGTATGTGACCGACGCCTGCAGCCACCAGCTGTCGAACGGTCGCGCGCCGGCAGCGACGTCGAGACCAAGAACCTTGAACGCCGCACGAGATCCCAGCGCCAGCAGGTTGGTCACCACGCCCGAGAGGACCAGGGCTCCATACACGCGCCAACCGCCGCGCGCGTGCCGCACCGCGACGTCCATCATCGGTCCGAGCAGCAGCAGGCTGACCGACGACCCCGAGCCGAAGCTGGCGCCACCCACTGCCGAGAGCAGCCACGCGGTTCCCATCGCTCCGGCGCTCATCACGGAGCCGGCAAGACGGCGCGGCGCCAGCGACAAGCCCAGAACCATCGGCAGCGCTGCGAGCACGATCGAGTGCCCCGGGATGCGCAGCGAGAGCTTCACATACGTGACTGCGGCTGCGGCGGCGGCGCCACACGACAGCAACAGCACCAGTTCGGCAGCGGACACGCGGCTCCGGACGCGAACCGGCGAAGGAAAGCGGGCCGCGCCTACCAGACCATCGTGAACGGCGAACCAGTCGTTGTACATGTGAGTACTTTCAGTTTGCGCGCACGCGCAGCGTCACCACCGCGGCTCGTCCCTCGCGCGGCAGACCGTACGCTTGATCGTACAGACGATCGAAGAGATTCATGACGTCGAGCGCCAGTTCGAAGCGGCGGGCCAGCCGCTGCGTGAACCCGAGGTCCACAACCGTGTAGGCGTCGGCCTGCATTTGCACAGGAGTCGCTCCGCGGGAGTCGAAGAACTGCGAGCCCGTTTGATAGACCGCGCCGCGGACGGTAGACGCCGCAATCGGCGACCACAGCCACTCGAGGCTGCCGCGATGCCGGGGACGTGTTTGCAGTGGACGCGTACCGGTGGGCGTCGCGCTCACTGAATGGAGATAGCTATAGCCGCCGCGCAGGTCCAGCCGCGGGATGCGCGCGGTCTGGACCGTCAGTTCCGCACCTCGGAATCGGTACCGGTCCTGGTTGGCGAACGGCAGTCCCGACAGCCGCTCGATGAAATCGCGCGCATGTGTGCTGAAAACCGCCACGCCAACCGTCGATGCTGTCCCGACCCGATAGTCGGCTCCGGCGTCCACGCCGTTGGCGTGCTCGGAACGCAAGTCCGGATTGCCCGACGAGGTGTTGAACAGCTGATCGATGGAAGGCACTCGTATCTTTCGTGTGGCCGACGCATGCAGCCGCAGCAGGTCGGTCGCGTCGAAGGAGACGCCGGCGAGCCACGTCGGGGCCGTCTCAGTGACATCGCCCGGACGCTGCTGCACATTGACCGCAGCGCCGATCACTGTGCCCAGGCGTGCGATCGGACGAACCTGCCACTCGGCACCGGTCGAGTAGATGTCCACCTGCCGATCGAGCGCGAACGAGCGAACACCGAACGAGGCCGGACTGCTTCCGCCGCTGCGGCCACCGCCACCTCCGCCGCCACCGCCGGAACTGCCGGTCGTCGCGACGTCACGGATCACGCCGTCCGAGTCGAACGCTTCGCGACGCTGATTGAGCGCCACTCTCAACCAGCCGAATCGCTCCAGGTCGAGCCGGCCCAGCGCGCTACTTCCGGTGATCGTCGTTCGCTCTCGTGACTGAAATGTTCCCTGGACGAGTGGATCATCCATCGACGAATACGTCGCATCGTCGTATCGGGAGCGGTCCTCGCGCTGGCGGTTCCTGAACACCCAGCCGCGGACGTTGAAGCGCTGCCACGGCGCGATCACAACGGACACCTGCCCCGAAGCGGATCGATAGTCTTCGACGCGCTCGAAGCGGGGTTGCTGCGCGAAGATGTCGCTGGTGTCAGCGATCGTCCCACCGGGGACGCCGTAACTCCCGCCGCCGAAGAACCACTCCGAAGCGATCGAGACCGCAGAGGACGGGCGGTAGCCGACAGCACCACGAATGTCGCCTCGATCGCGGTCGCTGTTCTGACGAAGGTCACCATCCTCGAGCGGCGTCGGCGTGAAGGAGCCGGGAAGGCGGAATCCGTCGGTGCTGTAGCCTGTTCCCGTCGCAGTGAATGACCACTTCCCCACCGTTCCGGCGTAGCGTCCGCCGACACCCTTCTGATTCGATGTGCCGCTGCTGACCTCGAGCGAGGCTTCAGGCTTGTCATCAACGGTCGTGATCTCGATGACGCCGGCCATGGCATTGTCCCCGTACAGCACTGAACTGCTGCCGTAGCTGACCTTGATCTCACGAATGCTCTTGGTCGAGATGCGGGCCGGGTCGAACTGCCCATCCGCCGTGGAATTGACGAGCACACCGTTGATCACCAGGAGCACATGACGCGAGCGGAAGCCGCGCATGTCGATTCGCGGCGTGCCGTCGCCGCCCGTGCGGACGTGGATGCCTGGAACGAGCCTGAGCGCCTCGTCGAGCGTTCGCGCGTTCCGCGCCTCGATGTCAGCGCGAGTGATCCGCCGGGTGGTGCCTACCTGCTCGACGACTTCGGACGGCTCGGTGATCGAAATGGAAAAGGTCGGGATGTTCTGGGCGCCGGCGCTGATCGGCTGCAGTATCAACCAGGCCACAAGCGCACGGCGTGCGGCGTGTATTGCGTTCGCGGACTCCACGACGCGTCAGTCCACGCCAAAGGCGAGCAGGACGTTTCCGGCCGACGCACCGCTGCTGATGGCGTAACCAGTCGAGATGTAGACCATCCCGTCCACGACGACGGCGCCGGCGGTGGCGATCGCGCCGCCACGTGCAGCGACCTTGTTCACGGTGGCGAAATCCTGCGCCGTGTTGAACTCCCACAGCTGCTTGCCATCACTCGCCGACACCGCGAAGAGTCGCCCGTCGCCTGAGCCCTGGAAGACGACGCCGGGGATCGCGGTGGGCGCAGCGCCGAGCCCCGCCGTGCCGCGGCCGCCAGGACCCGGCGCGGTGAACACCCACGCGGTTTTTCCATCCGCTGATTGCACGGCGCCAAGACCGGCGGCCCCCATTCCGTAATACGTCTGGCGCTGATCCGCGGCGCCGCCCCAGACGATCGCGCCACGTCCGCGTCCGGTGAAGCCGACCGCCTGTCCTGCGGGATTGACGCGGAACAGCACCGCGCCGTTGTTATCAGGATCGACCGCGAGCACGTCCGCGCCCTTCGTGCCCACCAGCAGGGCCCGCTTGCCGTTCGAGAGCGTCACAAGGATCGGCGAGTTGCCGATGTCAAAGTCGGGACCCATCACCTCAGGACAGGCCTCGCTGCGATTCGGTCCAGCGCAGCCACCCATGAACAGATCCTTGTCAACCGAGCGCCGCGACCACAGCACCTTACCGGTTTTGAGATCCAGTGCGAGCACGGCGTCGGTCAGCGGCGACTCCGGTGGCGTCACGGCATCACCGGTACCAACGTAGAGCGCGCCGCGAACGGGATCGATCGTCGGCGAATTCCACACACCGCCCGTGGCCGGTCCATACAGCTGCGCGCCGTTCGCGGGTTTCTTCCACGGCTTGGCCGGTTCGGCCAGATAGGTCTTCCAGATTTCCTTGCCGGTGTTGGCGTCGAGCGCCGCGACTCCCCCGCGCGCGGTGCAGCACGGGTAGTCCTTGTTGCCGCTGTTGAACTCCTCGGAGCCGGAGATCGGCACGTAGACGCGCCCTTCGTGATACTTCACGCTGCCGGTGATGCGCGCGACGACGTGATCGTCCACGCGTGTCTTCCAGAGTTGCCGCCCGGTCTGCGCATCGAGCGCAAAGATGTTGGCGTGTCCGTCGCCAAAGAACACGGCCCACCGCGTGGTGCCTTGACCACTCACCGCGCCGACCATCGGCGAGTTGCGCACGATCGATCCGTTCTGGAACGACCAGTAGACGCAGCCGGTCTTCGCGTCGAGGGAGTAGGTGTAGCCGTTGTCGCCGGACGCAAACACGCGGCCCGACACGACCGTCGGCTGCGAGTTGTTCGTCACGCCTTTCGGAAAGCCGAAGGCCCACTTCAGTTTCAGCTTGGAGACGTCGGCTGCCGTGAGTCGTGCGGCAGCTGCAGACTGGAAGCGCGTGTTGGCGAGGTCGGCCCCCCATCCATTCCACGACGGACCGCTCGACGGATCGCGCATCGGCGGATTCGCCGTGCACTTGTTCGGCATCGCCGACGCCTCACCGGCGCCGAGGCTGCCCAGCGGCCGACCGCTCATGAACTCGGCCACGCGCTGCTTCTGGATGTCGCTCAGCACGACATTGCCGTGATTGCGGCCGGCCAGCGCGTCGTTGATGCGCTCCGGTGTCAGCTGCCGGATGCTCGCCGCCGTCGGCGTCCCGTCCGGCGATTCGTTGCGATGGCATCCGTAGCACTGGCCTTGAAACGTCGCCCAACCGCTCTCGGTGCCAGGCAGTCCTCCGCGTCCCGCGGGCGGCGCAGCCGCCTGCGGCGCGGCAGGTGGTGTCGTTTGAGGCGCGGGCGCTTGCGCGGCGATGAACGCAGTGCAGACGAAGATCGCAACGGCTGACAGGATGCCGATAACGGTTGCTCGGTCGATACGGCGCACGGGCAAAGTCCTCCGCCGATAAGTGTATGTTCTGACGAAAGAAACAACCAACGGAGCCTGCTTTCCGCGCCGTGCGCGCTTCGACCATAATGCGCGACGTGCCGACTGTTCGTGAAGCTGTTGTGTGCCTGCTGCGCGAGCTGGGGATGACTACCATCTTCGGTAACCCCGGCTCAACCGAACTGCCGTTCTTCCGCGAGTTCCCCGACGATTTCCGCTATGTCCTGGGCCTGCAGGAATCCGTGGTCGTCGGCATGGCCGACGGCTACGCGCAAGCCACGCGCAATGCAGCGCTCGTCAACCTGCACTCCGCGGCTGGCGTCGGCCACGCGATGGGCAACATCTTCACGGCCTACCGCAACCGCACACCGCTCGTCATCACCGCGGGACAGCAGGCGCGATCGATCCTGCCCTACGAACCGTTTCTCTTTGCGACGCAGGCGACGCGGCTACCCGAGCCTTACGTCAAGTGGAGCATTGAACCGGCGCGCGGCGACGACGTGCCCGGCGCGATCGCGCGGGCCTATCACGTCGCCATGCAGGCGCCGTGCGGACCAACCTTCGTGTCGATTCCGGTGGACGACTGGGACCGCAACGCGGAACCCTTTGCCGCACGCACGGTCAGCCGATCGACACATCCCGATCCGACGCTCATTGCCACCATTGCCGAGCGGCTCGATCGCAGCAGCCGTCCGGTGTTCGTCGTCGGCCCGGGCGTGGACCGCAACGACGCATGGGACCAGGTGGTCGCACTCGCCGAGCGTCATCAGGCGCTGGTGTGGGTCAGCCCGATGTCGTCGCGCTGCAGCTTCCCCGAACGTCATCCGCTGTTCGCGGGATTCCTGCCGGCGATGCGTGAGCAGATCGTCAAGCACCTCGACGGCCACGATCTGATCGTTGCCTTCGGTGCGCCGGTCTTCACGTATCACATCGAAGGCTTCGGGCCGCACATTCCGCCCGGCTCCGATCTCATCCAGATGATCGACGATGGCGACGTGGCCGCGTGGTCGCCGGTCGGCACGGCCATCGTGTGCAGCGTGCGCCACGGCGCGGCAGCCCTGCTCGAGCGATCGCGTCCGCCGGCGCGGTCAGCGCCGAAAGGGCGAAGCGCGCCGCCGCCGGTGAATCCTGGCGATGGCATCTCGATGGCGTATCTGATGCAGGTCTTGTCCACGCTTCGTCCGCCCGACAGCGTTCTCGTCGAGGAGTCGCCGTCGAGCCGCCGGACGATGCAGATGTATCTGCCGATCGAACGGCCGAACAGTTTCTTCACCTGCGCGAGCGGTGGTCTTGGACACAGCATGCCCGCCTCGGTCGGCGTCGCGCTTGCGCTGTCGTCGAGGCGCAAGGTCATCGGACTATTCGGCGACGGCTCGGCGATGTATTCCATCCAGTCGCTGTGGTCGGCGGCCGACCTCAAACTGCCGCTGACGATCGTCATCGTGAACAACGGCGGGTATGCGGCGCTGGCGGAGTTTTCGTCGCACTTCAACATCAAGCAACTGGTGGGCGCACAGCTGCCGGGGATCGATTTCGTTGGGTTGGCGCGATCGATGGGCTGCGACGCCATCCGCGTGGAGCGGCCGCAGGATCTCGTGCCGCGGCTGACCGCGGCGCTGCAGTCGCCCAAGCCCTATCTCGTTGACGTGGCGGTTGTATGACGGGCATACCTCTGTCGGTGGCAGAATCGGGCCGGCCCGCGATCAGCGCGTCTCAGCGTCGCATGCTGGTCTCGTGCTTCCTCGGCACGACCATCGAGTGGTACGACTTCCTGGTCTACGGCTTCCTTGCGCCGATTACCTTCAACAATCTGTTCTTCCCGACCTTCAGCCCGCTGGCCCGTACGATCCTCGCGTTCGGCGTGTTTGCCGTAGGATTCGCCGCCCGGCCAATCGGTGGCGTCTTCTTCGCGCATTTCGGCGACCGCGTCGGACGTAAGCCAATCATGGTGTCCACGTTGATCCTCATGGGCGCCTCCACCACGCTGATCGGGTTTACACCCACGTACGTCCAGATCGGCATCGCCGCGCCGATCGTCCTCGTCGTCCTGCGCTTCCTCCAAGGTTTCTCACTCGGGGGTGAATCTGCGGCGGGGCCGCTGCTGGCGATGGAGAGCGCACCGGGGAACACGCGGGGCTACTTCGCGGCGCTGGTGTCCAGCGGTGCTGCCGCCGGCACCGTGCTGGGTGCGCTGGCGGTGTTCGCTGTCGGCACGCTGCCGCAGGAGCAACTGCTCTCGTGGGGCTGGCGGCTCCCGTTCATCGCCAGTGCGCCGATCTTCGCGATCAGCTTCTATGTGCGCATGAAGGTCGAAGAGTCGCCGATCTTTCAGCGGGCGATTCAGCGAGCGGCGCCAGAGCGTGTGCCGCTGCTCGCCGTGTTGCAGCGATGCAAGGTCGCAACGCTGCAAGTCCTGTTCTGCGCGATGGCGGAGTCCTCGACGTTCTACTTCACATCAGTGTTCGGCCTGTCGTACGGGCTGCAGACGCTGAAGCTCAGTAACAGCCTGCTGCTGTCAGGCGTCGCGATGGGAAATGCGATCGGCATCATCACCAATCCCGTGTTCGGTGCACTTTCCGATCGCATCGGTCGCCGGCCGCTGCTCGGCGCGTCGTATTTCCTCGCGGCGGTCTACGTGCTGTTCCTGTTCTTCCCGCTTCTCCGCACCGGCGATCCGGCCATCGTGATCCTCGCGATGGCCATCCCGGGCGCGCTCCTGCAGCCGATGTCACTCGCCGTCAGCGGCAGCTTCTATCCGGAGCGGTTCTCTGACGCGAAGCTGCGGCTGTCTGGGGTGTCACTCGGACGTCAGCTCGGCACGATCCTCGGCGGCGGACTGATGCCGATGATCGCCGCGTCGCTGCAGGCGTGGTCCGGCGGTTCGCTGACCTGGGTGCTCGCCTACTTCGTGCTGATCTGCGGTCTGGCTGTTGGCGCCGTCATGTCCGCGAGCGAAACCGCGAAGGTGGAATTGACCACATGAAACGCGGCTCATCACGATTGGCATGTCCCTGACCGCCGGCGACCGGCTCGGCGCCTACGAAGTGATCGCACTGCTCGGCGCTGGTGGTATGGGCGAGGTGTATCGAGCCCGCGATACGAGCCTCGGGCGCGACGTCGCGCTGAAAGTGTTGCCCACCGCCTTCGCGCTCGATCCGGATCGCGTCGCCCGTTTCAGGCGGGAGGCGCAGGTGCTGGCCGCGCTGAATCATCCTCACATCGCCTCGATCTACGGGCTCGCGGAATCACCGGACGGGCTCGCGCTGGTGCTGGAGCTCGTTGACGGGCCGACGCTGGCCGACCGCCTCATACATGGCCCGCTCACGCTCGACGAGGCAATCTCGATCGCTCGCCAGGTCTCGGAAGCGCTCGAAGCCGCCCACGATCACAACATCATTCATCGTGATCTGAAGCCGGCCAACATCAAGGTGCGCGACGACGGCACGGTGAAGGTGCTCGACTTCGGTCTCGCGAAAGCGTTTGCGCCGGGCAGCACCGACGCCGATGCCTCGCAATCGCCGACCCTGATCAGTCCTGCCGCCACGCGCATCGGCCTCATCCTCGGTACCGCCGCCTACATGAGCCCCGAGCAGGCGCGCGGCAAGACCGTGGACAAGCGCGCGGATGTCTGGGCGTTCGGCTGCGTCGTGTACGAGATGCTGGTCGGCACGCGTCCATTTGCCGGCGACGATGTGTCTCAGACGATGGCGCGGGTCATCGAGCGCGAACCCGACTGGGAGGCGCTGAGCCGCGTCGCTCCCTCGTCTGTCGTCCGCGTCATTCGCCGCTGCCTGCAGAAGGACGTCCATCAACGGCTTCGCGACATCAGCGACGTGCGGCTCGAGCTCCTCGATGCCGTCGCCGCGCCGGAACGACGCGACGGCACGCCGCCAGCGACTGCTGGTCGCTCGCGACTATCAAGCGCATTGCTTGTGATCGCAGGTCTGATTCTTGGCGTCGTGGGTGCCTCCGTGCTGACGACGTTCCAACGTGGCGCGGCCCCGGTGCGCACCAACACCGCAGCGCGTGTGAGCACCGAGATCCGCGTCCCGCCCGACGCGCTCCTGGCCGTTGACGCCGCTGCCGCCAACATCGGCTTTGACTCCACGTTGCTGGACCTGTCACCCGACGGGCGCACGCTCGTGTGGGTGGGCTCATCGTCAGATGGGAGCGTCCGGCTGTTCGCGCGCCAGCTCGATAGCTTCGAGACCCGCCCGCTCGCGGGCACCGAAGGCGCACTTCATCCGTTCTTCTCGCCGGACGGCAAGTCGCTTGGCTTTCTGACCAACGACAAGCTCAAGATCTACTCGTTCGTCACCGGCACGACGACGTCGATCTGCGACGTGAACACCGGCATCACCGGCACCTGGAGCAACGGCGACCAGGTGTTCTTCGCCGCTCAGGAAGGCCGGCAGCTGTTCCGGGTGAGCGCCCATGGCGGCGCTCCCGTCTTGGTCGCTGATGTTCGAAACGGCTATCGATACGGTCGCGTCACCCCGGACGGGAAGTCGGCGCTGGTCACGTATCGGCAAGCGGGCATCGGCGCCGACTTCGCGCAGGTCCGGCTGCTGAACCTGACGACGAACGAGGTCAAAACGCTCACCACGGACGGCTACGATGCGCGGCTGACCCCGACCGGCCACCTCGTCTTCGGCCGTGCCGGCCGCGTGTTCGCGTCGCGATTCGATCCGGAGCGGCAGACCGTCAGCGATCCGGTGCCGGTTGCGTCGGACGTACGCATGCATGCGCTCTATCCGCATCTGCAGCTCGCGGTGTCAGACACGACGCTGGCGTACGTGCCCGGCGGCGACGTCGCCGTGGCCTCAATCGCCTGGGTCAACCGCCACGGGCAAACCGAATTCCTGCCGCTCGAGCCACGGGTCTACGGGATGTTCGATCTTTCCGCCGACGGGAAGCGTCTGGCGATTCAGGTCGGAGATACCAAGGACTACATCCTGCTCTACGACGTCGAGCGCAAATCGTCCCGTCGGCTGGCGACCTCTGACAGTGCCGGATGGCCGAAATGGTCGGCCAACGGTGAAATGCTCGCGTATTCGAGCTTCGCGGACGGGAAGCCGTACCGACTCACCGTGCAGCGAGTGGATTCGGATCGTCCGCCCATGGTGGTCGCCGAGTCGCCCAACCGAATGACACCAACCACGTGGAGTCCGGACGGCACCCGACTGACGTATTACGAGTATCCGAACACCCGCATCGGCGTCGTCTCGTTCCCGCGCGATGGCACCGCGCCTCCGAGTCCGGAGCATCTGAACTTTGCCGGTGCCGGCCACGATCTGTCGCCGGACGGCCGGTGGTTCGTGTACGTGGACGAGGGCATCAATGTTCGCGCGCTGCCACTGGGTGAGCACGTGCAGAAGATCGCTGATTTCGGTGCCGAACCGATCTGGTGCCGCACCTGTAACGAGATCGTGTTCCGGAGCGGCAACCGCTGGTTCAGCTCCGAAGTGCGCGCAGGTTCGTCATTCGACTGGAAACCGCCGCGGATGATCCTGCAAACGCAATTCAACGACAGCCCCGGACCGTCATTCGGCCTCTCTGCCGACGGCCAGCGGATTCTCGTCCTGAAGCGCAAGGAAGAGGGGCCCAGAGACACGATCCGCGTGGTGCACTCCTGGCTGGGTTCGTGAGCGTTTCGCGACCTGAAATCTACTCTGTAGCCGCGATCTGCGCCTCGACCTCGGACAAGACGACAAGACGGTCCCGTTCCGCGAGCCGAATCATGTCGTCGCAGATCCTGACGAGGCCGTAACTGATGCCCATGGTGGCGGTGTCCTGCATCTGGAGCTGATCGTCAAAGGTCGGGAACCTGATGGTGACTCGACACCGCGACTCCTGGCGAAAATCGAGATGATCGGTCGTGAGGTACGGGGCACGCGTGTCGCGAACGAGTGCGTCGTGATCGGCGATCGTCTTGCCGACTGTGCCGGGCCAGTTCTGCGCAGCCGATCGGCCGATCGCATCGTCGCGGAGCTTGCCCGTGATTCTCTCGTAAGCCGCGTTGGCCCAGAGCAGCCGACCAAGCTTGTCTTTCCACGTCGCAACCGCGGGTAGCCATCTGAAGAACGCGGACAGCATCGAGTCGCTCGCGGTCGACACTTCCCTCGAGTCCAGGCTCGGAGGCGGCACATCGATAGCGCCCTTATACGGGTGCTTGAGTTCGGCAGCTGGGAGCACATCGGTGATGTCGACACCCACTTCGCCGATGAGCGTCGTCTCGTTCGTGGGGATCGCAAATCGCACCGTCATGAGGCGTCGACTCAGCACAGCATCACTCGACACGACGATCAGATCACCGAGGGGATTCCGAGACGACGAAAGAATGGCGGGCACGGCGCTCGGTAGCTGCATCTCACTGGACACATGATGCAGCCGTGTCATTGCGTGATTCTTGTAGATGTACCGGCCGAACTGGTCGCGAATCGCCACGGGTGTCGGAACCCATCGCAGGAACTCTCGATGCCGGGAGACTGAGCGGCGCGGCGCGGCGTGCTCAATGTCGGGCAGTTCGGCAAGCGTTCGCAGATCTGGACAATCGGACAGGAGAAACGTCACGTAGGCGTTTCGGATGTGCGCTTTGACGACCGCCTCCACAGCCTCGTCATCCGCCGCCGACGACAGTACGTCGAGCAGCTCCTGCGACGAGCGCACGCGGGCCTCGCTGGACTGAAAGCCCTTCCTGCGGAATAAGCCATGGAAGGTGAAGATCGCGAACGTCAGCCGACTGAGCGTCTGGTGGAGAGAGGGATTCGAGGCACAGCGCCACAGCCGATCGTGAAACTGGCGCTCGGCGTCATCGAGACGTGGAATGTTGTGTATCAGTTCCTGAAGGTCTCGATACAGGTCCGGGCCGATGGGCTGCGAAAACACGGGGCGCGCGAGCTTGCAGGCGAGCGCTTCCAAGGGAATCCATACTTCGATCCGGTCAGCGACGTCTTGCTTCGTCGGGTTGACGACGATGGTTTTCTTGTTTCGGATGCGCTGCACGAGCCCCCAGTGCTCGATGTCGATGAGAGCCTCACGAACGGTGCCCTGACTGACGTCGTCGTGTTGCTCCCGAATGGCGTCGCCTGGACGAATCGCGCCCGATGCGATGTCGGCGACGAACTGCCCGGCGACGCCCGCGATTCGGCCTTGTGACATCGAGAAGTAGGGCCTGGACTCCTGAGGAGGTCAAGGGACCGCTCTAGATTCCGCTTCAAAGTGCCATTACATCATCAACTGGGCTGCCGGCCTGTTCGACCGCTTCACGACGCTCAGTGAAGTCGAACTAACGTCTGCCTGAGCAGTCGGCGGCTTTACTTCGGGTCAGGACATCGCGTGCATCTCGACGTCGCCGCGCCGAATCTCGCCGCCCATTCGATAAGCTCGGCTTCGGTTGACGCAACCACCTTTGGCGAAGCCGTAAGCTTGAATTTCTTCTTGGGATCGAACACCAACGAACTGCAGTGCAAGTGATGAATGCGCCACGTGCGGTTGTCAGCCGCCCACGTCGCAAAGTAGTCATTCTGATTGCGGTGGATCTCGTCCAAGAATGCCTGTTCCGCATTGCCATCGTCCGCTAACGCGAACACTTTCAGTTTGGTTACCGCGGCGGTTTGGCGGATTCTCCACAGCATCCCGCCCTTTGGGCTCGGGGATGGTATCCTCGGCTGCCCCAGCCCTTCGACGACGGTGCGAATGCCACGCGCGACGTCGCGCCACGCCTCGTCACGGTTCGGCCACAGACTCACCGGCTTGGCGTCACGTGGAAGACCCTGAAACTTTGCGAACGGCATTCTGCTGAAGTCCGCTGGCTCGACGAATACCGGAATCACCTGCACCTCGCCGAACGACTGCCGATTCAGCGCGAGCTGCAGCTCGATCTCGAAACAATAGTCTGACGCGACGAAGTCGGCGCTCGTCAGCAAGACAACGATGTCAGCCTCTGTAAGATTGCGGTCGATCTCTTTGCTCCACGCCGAACCGGCCGGGATCATCCGGTCGTGCCACGCTTCGATGAGACCTTCTCGAATGAGCGGCGACAGGTGCACCTCGAGGCGCTTCCGATGTGCCTCGTCTGCATGTGCGTAGGAGATGAAGATGCGAGCGGGGCGTCCGAGAGGAGCCGGGCCAGTAGTCATGCTGCTCATCGTGATCAGGCTCGCCGGTTGCTCTTTCGCGATCTCCACACGACGACTCCGGCGGCGAGGGCGATAGCTGTCGTGCCGAGAAGAACCCACGGCAGGGGCGACTGCTTGCTGTGCGACTTGAACGATTGATCGTCGCAGCGAGTCGGCTGAAACGGCACATCAGCGACATACACCGTGTCGGCGCCGCGATACTCGCCCTTGAAGTACTGCGGATCGGTGGCCGTGAAAGTGCGGCGCAGCGCGCGCCCCGCGGCATCGAGCGTGAATTGTTCGACGACGTGCATGTCGCCGCTGTGAGGGATGCGGCCGTCGGCGGAGAGAATGCCGGGCTCGAAGCCAATCGTGTCCACGACGAGCGTGTCGCCCTCCCATCGTCCGATGGAATGGCCAGTGCGGCCCGGCGCGACACCGCGCGGGTGCTCCTTCGCGTTCAGATGGATCGTCCGCACGATGCCCATCGATCCGTACCGAAGTGTGATCGTGTCGGCGGTCTGCTCGATGCGGTTCACGTCGCTTTCGAACGCCCAGTCGAAGAGGATGTTGGTCGGCTCACAGCGCAGCCGCGGATTGTCCGCAGAGGCACCGTCGAATCCCTCGATGGCCTTCTGACCGGCCTCGGTCAACGGCATCGCGCTCGGGCGGTTCCAGTACGCCCCGATGGGATCGGTCGCGAGCGACACCGCCGTGCCGCGCGTGCCCGGGAACGCCTGCGTACCTTGCGGCACGCTGCCTGGCGTCTGCTCCTTGGCGACGCTGATCGGGAGGAACGCGCCAGCCATACCGCGAGGATCGGTCATGACTCGCTGTTCGGCGGCCCAGTCACCGGCAAGGTTCGGAGCCCCGCTCGCATGTCGCAGCGGACGCTCGACCGGCGCAGTCGCGGTCGCTCGAGAGATCTGACCGTAGCGATCGACGCGAGTGCCGTCGGCAAACACCGCCGAGCCGAGATAACACGTATGAGGCTCGAAGCGATCTGGCGCGCCGGTGATCGTGATTTTTGTCCCCGCCCTGAACATCTCCGGCGACCAACCTGATCGCCGTAGCACCGTGGCGCCTCGCAGCTCGCATCGCCACGCGACCGCGCGACCGTCGTCACCTTTCGCCTCAATGAACAGCCACGAGTGAGGGTTGACCAGGTCGATGCGGCTCACCGTTCCGCTGATCGTAATCTCTTTGTTGAGATCGAAGTTGGCGACGCCGTGGTGCGCCGACGCTGGCATGACGCTCACGATCCAGACCAAGGCGATGACGATCGCGCGGAACTCCCTCACCTTCAGTTCTCCGTCGGTTGAGCCGCGGACTCGATCACGAGGACGTCAATCGGACCGCGCGCTGATTCGAGCCTCAGCCCTAGTTGTTCCTGCACGGCAGTGAGCAAGGCCGGCGCGTCGTTCGGATCTCGCGCGGCAGCCTCCGCCGAAACGTTCCTTCGTCGCTCGCCGGTGTAGGACAGATCTGAGTCCCACAAGCCGGTGAGAGTCGTCTTGTCCTCGACAGGCGCTTGCAGCGCGTTGGAGAGACTCGAGACCAGCACCGACATCGGCGCGCAGGTTCTCTGCGTGGACACGCCGCCGTTCGGGGTTCGTCGGTCTTCCATCGTTTCTCCGCGACCAGGCGCGGCGCAGTCCGCCGCCGAGGGGCGCAGATTCGGACCCGGCCGTTTGTCGCTCCGTGCCATCACGAGCGCGTAGATCGGGCCCTCTCGCGTCTCTCGACGAACGACCAGCTGAAAGCGATCCTTCAGCATCGCCAGAACCATCCGCTTGATGTCATCGGCCGACGCGTCGCGGCCAGCGCGCGCTTCGATGTCGAACCGATCCCGGCGCACCCATTCGGCGCCGCCGACGACCCGGTAGCTCGGAAGGTCGTAGACGAACCGGACGATCGTCTCGAGCGAAGCGAAGGTCGCCACGAACGACCCGCCTTGACGCGCTTCTGGACCAACGGGGAACGATCCCAGGTTTCGTTTGATCGAGACGACCTCGAACGCCGGCTCTGACGATTGAGCGGCGAGCGCAGCGGCGCTACCGACCATCAGCGCGAGACCAACCAGTCTGACGTTCATGTGGCGAGCATCTTACGCGACAACTCCAGACGAGCCAGCCAGACTCTGGCGGGTAATGCCACCGAGTTGCTCGAGTCCGGCAACGCCGGCGGCAAATTCGATCTGCGCGAAGAGCCGGAGCGCCGGATCATGGATCCGTTCAAGGAGATGTGCGCTGGCGCACTCGTACTTGCCGGCGGCGTACAAGATCGTGCGAAAGTGTTCGGTCGATGGCCAGCACTCTCGCGGCGAGGCATTGGGGCGCCTTCTGTCCATGTCGCGCGCAAGAGCGCGCAACGCGTACGCGAAGGACTCCTTGAAGTCGCTGGCCTTCTCGTCTTCGATTCGGAAGAATCGCATGTCGAGTGCGAAGCCGGTCCAGTCTCGCTTCCACTGTTCCAGTGCCGCGGCGGACGGCGGCTCGAACTCTTGGTCGGGCTTCGTGTCGTACCCGTAGGGATACAGTGCGGCGGCACGAGCGAGTTCCGGAAGCGTGTCGGTCACCGCGTCCGCGAGTTGGGGCTCGAGCCATTTCAGCGGTCCGAGCAGCTCGAAGAGCAGCGACGCTCTCTGCGAAGAGAACGTCACCTTCCCGCGGAATCCTCCGAAGCCGGCGTTGATACGTGCGTCTGCTCGCTCACGAATCACGCGGACCAACTGTGTGACCTCGTCGCGAGCCTCGTCAGCCGGCAGCGTGCGCCAGTGATACCGAAACAGCTGCACAAGATCGTGGAGCGAATGCCATGCGCTGTCGTCGCGGTGATGCCAGACTCGAATCGCACGTCGCAGAATCGCGCCTCGACGGTCAGTATCCTTCGCATAG
>Ga0111538_10006230_pt1 | contig 16190 bp, 18 predicted proteins | sample SoiMethybrSBSTD1_FD_79669 | JGI IMG/M metagenome (GOLD analysis project Ga0111538, IMG submission 79669) | Bulk soil microbial communities from a Populus tree surrounding site in Tennessee, USA - Soil MetaG P. TD hybrid SBSTD1 (version 2)... | ecosystem: Environmental > Terrestrial > Soil >...
CAGCACCAGCGGCCAGAGCCGGCCGATATTCCAGGTCACCGACAGACCGAGCTGATCGCCCAGGAGAATCAAGCCGACGGCGACGAGCACGACACCCATCGTCACCTGCGAGGATTGCTTGCGATTCATCCGTGGCTCCATGGCGAAGTGTCGGTTGAGACGGACGATTAGTGCAGGCCGCTCAGGACCTGCGCGAGTGCCACGGGACGCATCAGCACGAACCAGAGCAGCACCGCCGCCAGGGCTCCCGCCGACGTTCCGACCACCGTTGCGCCAAGCAGCCAGATTCGAGTCCGCGTCATCATGTCTGAGCGCCCTTCCCGCTCATGAGCACGATACGCACGCCCTGCCGCCAGGTCGTCCCGATACCGGTCAGTGGCGGCCGCCGGTCGGTGAACGGCGGACGGCTGAGGTTTCGGACGGCTGCGGATACAATCGGACCGAGGAGTTTCGATGTCCTTCTTTTCGCGCGCCACGCCGGCCGCACCCGCCCCAGCCAGTACGACGGACCCCGAGACGCTGCCTGCTGACGCGTTGATCTCACTGCGCAATCTCGAGAAATCCTACGCGCACGGCACCACCCGCACGTGGGTGTTGCGGCGCGTCGCGATCGACATCAAGGACGGCGAGTTCGTGTCGATCATGGGCCCATCCGGCGCCGGCAAGTCGACGCTGCTGCACATCGTCGGCATGCACGACAGCGCGTGGACGGGCGACTACTACTTCGGCGGTCAGCCCGTGCATCGGCTTGGCCCGAAGGATCGTGCGCGGCTGCACAAGCAGCACATCGGGTTCGTCTTCCAGAGCTATCACCTGCTCGACCATCTGACCGTCTACGAGAACCTCGACGTGCCGCTGTCCTATCGCGACATCCGGAAGTCCGAGCGCGACAGCATGGTCTGCGACATCCTCGACCGGTTCAACATCGTCGGCAAGAAAGACCTCTATCCGAATCAGCTGTCGGGCGGTCAGCAGCAGCTGGTGGCCGTCGCACGGGCGGTGATCGCCAACCCGAAGGTGGTGCTGGCCGACGAGCCGACGGGCAACCTGCACTCGAGCCAGGGCCGCGAGATCATGGAGCTGTTCAAGAAGCTCAACGACGCGGGAACGACGATCATCCAGGTCACGCACTCGGAGACGAATGCCGGGTACGGCTCGCGTGTCATCGAGCTGAAAGACGGATGGGTCGTCTGAGCCTCTTCACACGCGCGGCTGCCCTTGTCGTCGCCGCGGCGTTCGTCTCATCAGCTGGTGCCTGTGAGCGAAAGGCCGCACCCAAGCAGTTCCCGCTGCACGGGCAGGTGCTGTCCGTGGATGCGGCTCGTCAACAGCTCACCATCAAGCATGGCGACATCCTCGGCTACATGCCGGGCATGACGATGACGTTTCCGGTGAAAACCCCAGCGCTGATGCAAGGCCGCACCGTGGGCGAGATCATCGACGCCACGCTCGAAGTGCAGGACTATGCCGGCACGATCACCGCTCTGACTCACGTCGGCGAGGAACCACTGCCAACCGGCTCGGGTGAGATGCCGGTGCTCGTCGATCTGCTTGCCGAGGGTGACCAGGTGCCGGATGCCGCCTTCATCGATCAGAACGACAAGCGGCGATCGATCACCGACTGGCGCGGAACGCCGACGGTCATCACGTTCGCGTACACGAGTTGTCCTGTGCCCAACTTCTGTCCGCTCATGGACCAGAACTTCGCGACGCTGCAGCGCGCCGTCGCAGAGGATCCCGTGCTCGCGGGCCACGTCCAGCTCGTGACGGTCACGGTCGATCCGGAGCACGACACGCCCGCGGTGCTCAGAGCGCACATGAAGCTCCGGCGCGCCGACCCCGCCGTCTGGACCTGGCTCACCGGCGACAAGGTCACGGTCGAACGCTTCGGCCGGCGCTTCGGCATCGCCGTGGCCCCTGGTGAGCCTGGCGTCACGCACAACCTGCGCACGGCGCTCGTCGGCGCCGACTTCCGCATCGCGAAGTTCTACACCGGTAACGAGTGGACGCCGAGCGTCGTGCTGGCTGACCTCCGGGCCCTGCCGCGTTGATCGCCTACGCACCACCGCCGGAATGCGGGCTGTTCACGCGCCGCGAACGGCGGCTCATCGACCGTCTGCGCACGCCCGCGGATGTCCAGCGCTACTTGAACGCGCTGCCGTACAACACGGAGCCGCCGCCGGACCCGGCCACCCTGCGCTCGTTCCGCGGCGTCGTGAGCCACCACACCGCCAACTGTCTCGAGTCCGCGCTGTTCGCCGCGGTGGTGCTCGAACAACACGGGCTCCCACCTCGCGTGATGAGCCTGGAGTCCATCGACGGGCTCGACCACGTGATCTTCGTCTACCAGCGCCAGACTCAGTGGGGCTCCGTCGCTCGATCGCGGGACCCCGGCCTGCACGGCCGCAAACCCGTGTTCCGGTCGCTGCGCGAGCTGGCGCTCACGTACTGGGAACCGTACGTCGACCGCACCGGTTGCTTGAAAGCGTATGGCGATGTCGATCTGCGTGTGCTCGGCGATTACGACTGGCGCCTGTCGGAACGCAACGTGTGGAAGGTCGAGCGGATGCTGTTCGACATCCCCCACCGGCCCGTCCGCTACTCGCGTGCGCGGGTCGCGGCGCTGCGCAAGAAGTACGTCGCGTACCTCGATCGCTTCGGACGGAAACCCATCTATTACGACCGCTCGACGTGGACGCCCATTCCCGACGAGTTCAGGTAACGTCAGTCGAGATCGAAATCGCGACTGGGCTTGGTGACCGGCTCGTCGCGCGCTTGCTTCAACGCTTCCTCGAAGCGGCGCGATAGGGCGTCGCCGCGCGTGCGCTCGGATTTCACGGACTGCTCGAAGAGCGAGTCCCGGCGCGCTTTCTCATCGGCCAGAATGCGGTGCGCCTCGTCGAGCTTTGGCTTGTCGCGCTCCGGCTCGACGTGCCGGATGACGCGCTGGAGGCCCGCGTCGATCACGAGCGTGGCGTCGCAGCACGGACACTTCACTTCGTACTCCGTCTCGAGTCGCGCCATCGTCCCCTCCTCCAAGCCCCCGGGCTGTTCCCCTCGCGGTCTATGATACGAGAATGAGGGCAGAACGCGCAGCGTGCCGCCAATCCCGGCGGCGACACTCGTGAGCGAGACGCCGCGCCACGGTGCGCGCGATACGATCGATCTTCGCATCGCGACGTACAACATCCATCGATCCCGTGGCCTCGACCGGCGTGTCCGGCCGGAGCGCATCGCCGCCGTGCTTGCGACGATCGATCCCGACGTCGTCGCGCTGCAGGAAGTGATCGGCCCCGGCCTCACCGGGCCGGGCCATGCCGAGCAGCTCGGCGCCGCGCTCGGCATGGGCTGGGTGATGGCGCCGACGCGCGAACTTCGCCGGCACCAGTTCGGCAACGTCGTGCTCAGCCGGTTTCCCATTCGCGAGCACGCCCGATTCGACCTCTCCTGGAAAACCTGCGAGCCGCGCTGCAGCCAGCGCGTCGCCATCGATCTTGGCGAGGCCGGCACGCTTCAGGTGTACAACGTCCACCTCGGAACGGCGTTGCTCGAGCGGCGCTATCAGGCTCCCAGGCTTGCGTCGTGGATTCAGGATCGACGCGTGCCCGATCCGAAAATCATCCTGGGGGACTTCAACGAGTGGGGACGCGGCCTCGTCGCGGATGTGCTCGCCGAACGGTTTCGCAGCATCGACCTCTATCCGCACTTGAAGCGCCGACGGACATATCCCGGCTTCTTCCCGGTGCTGCACCTCGATCACATCTATTTCTCCGGTCACGTCGAGGTCCGGAAGATCGAGCTGCCACGATCGCGCCTCGCTCTGGTCGCGTCGGACCACCTGCCCCTCGTCGCCGACGTCAGGATCCGCCTGAAGGGGTGACGCTCGCGGCATGCGCGGCGCCGAGCCCGGCCAGCCGCCCGGTCGCCCACGCCCACGCGAAGTTGTGGCCTCCAATCGGCCCGAAGGCGTCGAGCACTTCCCCGCAAAAGAACACGCCACGACGACGGTCGCTTTCCATCGTCCGCGCATCGATCTCGTCGAGCGCGACGCCGCCGCCAGTCACCTCGGCCTTCCGGTACCCCTCGTCACCAGTCCACGGCAGCACGTAGCTCGTGAGCCGCTCCACGAGCGCGGCCCGTTCGGTGCGGGCGAGGTCCGCCGTGCGTCGATCGAGCGGCACCCCGGCCTCGATCATGAGCTGCTCGGCAAGTCTCGCCGGCAATTCGCGCGCGATCACCGTCAGTACGCGCGTGGCCGATCCCGAGAACATGCGACCCCAGGCCGGACCATCCACGCCGCTCCACTGCACGCGAAGCACCGCGCGCTCGTCACCAGACAAGCCACTCCGCACCGCCTCGTGAGAGAGATCGAGCACGGCCGGACCGCTGTATCCACGATGTGTGAAGAGAAAACCACCCTGGGCTTCGCGCGTGCGTCCGCCCCAACGCGCGCGCAGACGCACCTCGAGCGAGATTCCCGATAGCGCCGCATGCCTGTGGCCGTCATCGACGAGTGGCGTCAGCGCCGGATAGGTCTGATGCACGGCGTGACCGAGTTCACGGGCCATCGTCAGACCGACACCGTCACTACCTGTCGCCGGCACGGACAGACCGCCGGTCGCGACGATCACCTGCGTCGCCTCAATTGGTCCGTTGTTCGTGAGCACGCGCCAACCATGCGCACCGGCGGCCGCGAGGCCCGTCACCTTGGTTTGAAAACGAAACTCGGCGCCGGCGCGGCGGGCGAGTGCCACAAGACCATCGCGCACGTCCCGTGCGCGATGCGAATCAGGAAACATCTTGCGCGTGTCTTCCTCGACGTGGAGCGGCACGCCCACCTCGCGTTCGAAGAACGCGCGCTGCTCGTGGAGCGGCCATGAGCGCAGCAGCCGCCGGAGGAGGGGCGCCGGCGAGTCGGTCACGAACCGCTCGGGCTCGAGCGCGACGGGCAGCACGTTGCACCGGCCGCCGCCGCTGATCAGAATCTTGCGGCCGCCGTCCGCCGTACTCTCGAGGACGAGGACACGCGTTGCGCCGACGCTTGCGTGAATGGCGGCGACCAGTCCGGCGGCGCCGGCGCCGACGACCACGATCACGCGCGCTACCGCGGGCGGCGGAGCAACTGCTCGCGCAAGTGCTGCGATTGGCCGAGCCGCAGCGCCTGCGCGCCGGCGGCGTCGTCGGTGGTCACGAGCAGCGTCATGCTGCCCATCTCGTCGAACGACTCACGGCCCCACCGCACGCGTTGCGGCGGGTAGTTCGGGTTGCGGCTGTTGTCCACGGAGTTGTCGTAGACGATCTCCGTGTCGAGCTTCGTGCCTTTCGGCAGCTTGAACGGCGTCTTGAAGTAGTACGAATCCTGCCAGCTGAAATCCCAATCCTTGATCAACAACACGCCGCGGGTGGTGCCGTCGGGCAACGTCGCCGTCATCCTCATCTCTTTGCCCAGGTAGTGGGCGTGCCCGCGCGCGCCGTAGGCGTCCACATCCACCGGCAGCACGTACGAATCGCGGATGACGTAGTGCGCCTCGTTCGCCGGAATATCGATGCCCATGCCGATGCCAAACGCGGGCGGCACCTGGACGCCGGTCAATGACCTTTTCGGCGGCGTCTTCGCAAAGTAGACCGCGAGCTGGCCGTGTTCGCTCTCCACTTTGCCCGTGGGATGCAGGTGGAGTTGCGCGATCAGGTTCGTGTGTTTCGGGAGGGGCTGCGCGATGCCATCAGGGAAGAACCGCGGCGTCACGCCAGGCACCCATCCGCCGAGGCCGCCCCACGCGTCGGCGGCGGCGGCCACCTCCCCACCGCTGCTTGGTGGAGGAGGCGGTGCGCCCTGGCGTGCGGCGATGAGCGCGCGAAGTCGCGCCAATCCCGCCAGGCCCGGCACCGCCTCGTCGTCGGCGACCGGCACGTCGGACGGGCCTGTGAAGTACAAGGCGTGATGTACCACGCGGCGCGCGCTGGGCTTGTAGTCGATCGCCGTGATCCAGCGATCCTCCGGCAAGTCGATCGCGAGCGAGACGTTGCGATAGATGTCGGGGCCTTCGGCGGGAACCTCGATCGGCCGCGCGATGGGCAGCACGAGATCTGGCGGGCCGAGCGTCCAGCCGCTCGGGAACACCGGCGGTGACGGCGCACGCTTCAAGTCGCCGCTGGGCATCCCGGCGTCAACCCACCGCTGAAACGTGGCGATGGCCTCGTCCGAGAGATGCCGTTCGTCCTGGAACTCCGGAAAGCCTTCTGCCTTCGAGGCGTGCCAGGGCGGCATGTACCGGCTCGACGTCACGTCGGCGATGTCCTCGCCGTGCTTTCGCACGTCCTCGTACGTCAGCAGCGAAAACGGCGCGGCCTGACCGGGTCGATGACACGTCACGCAGTTGGCGTAGACGATCGGCGCGATGTCGGCCGCAAATGTCGGCGTGCGGGCGGCCGCCGGTGCGGGCCGATTCTGAGCGGCGCGAGTCGCCGCAACAGCCGTCGCGAGACCGGCGATTACCGCGAGGAGTCGATTCGACGAAATGCGCATCACGTCTGGTTAGACCTCGACGCCGCCATCGGCGTCACACATCATCGGGCGACATAGCAGCCGATCGCCTGCGTCTCCGCAACGGGTACGGGGCGGCCGGCGAGCACCGCGTCGAGCGAACGACGAACGTCGCGGACCGTTGGCACTCGCCGGTTTCTGCTGATGGTCTCATACCAGTCGTCGATCCGGCCACGGTAGACGCGGCCGGCAGGCGTGTAGATCACCGCTTGCGGCGTGATGGTCGTGCCGGTTGCCGCCAACCATTCTCCGCCGGGATCGATCACGACCGGCAGATGGACCGCCGCATAGAACTCCCCTTGATGCGCCCGAGCGCGCATGGCGTCGATGCCGTCATCGGCATAGATGAGGAAGGTCCGCACGTGCCGCGGCGAGTACTCGGACGCGATGCGCGCGATCTCGGGCGCGTAGCGATTTGAAATCGGGCACTCGGCACCGATGAACACCAGCAGGTGCACGTCACCGGGCGCCGGCTTTGTGAGCTGGTACGACACGCCATCGAGATCGCGCGCCACGCGGGGCACCTGCGGCGCCGCGAGCGTCGCGGCCGTCGCCATCACGACGACGGCAGCGACCAGCGGAACAGAAGACGTCATCTTCACTGCTTGACGACGTCCACGTAGTACAGGTCGGTCAACACGCTGAACCCTTCCTTGCCTTCCGGGGCGGGCATCGTCTGCCACGACGTCGTGGGCCGAATCAGCCGCCAGTGCTCCGACGACCCGACGCGAATGGGCATGGCAAACTTCTCCTCATCAACGCGCCAGCGATAATCCACGGAGCTCTTCGCCTCGTCGAACTTCAGCTCCAGGACCGGCAGCGCGGCATGACGCAGGTACTGGTCGAAGATGGGCGTGTAGTCCGCCTTCAGCTCCTCGTTGAAGAACCGGACGATGTCTTCCGTCATGATGTTCTTGTACTTGAACTTCTGAAAGAGGTCGCGCAACAGCTTCCACCACCGCTGGTCGTCGTACACGACGTTGCGCATCGTGTGCAGGAAGAGCGCGCCCTTGAAGTACATGTCTTGCGACGGCGACTGGTGCCGGCCGCGCGGCGTGATGATCGGCTCGCGGTTCCGCACCTTCGACTTGTAGCCGTTGATGTACTTCAGCGCATCGCCGTAGCCGAACTCGTGCTCGACGTACAGCGCCTCCATGTACGTCGTCCAGCCTTCGTGGATCCACATGTCCGACACATCGGCCGCTGAAATCGCATTGCCGAACCACTCATGTCCGCTCTCGTGAATGATGATGAAGTCGAACTTCGGGCTGACGCCGACGCCTGTCCAGTCGCGCTCGAGGTAACCATTCGCGAAGTGATTGCCGTACGTGACGGCGCTCTGGTGCTCCATGCCGGAATACGGCGCCTCGATCAGCTTGTAGCCGTCTTCCTTGAACGGGTACTCGCCGAAGTACGATTCGTAGGCGGCGATCATGGGCTTGGCCTGCGCAAACTGCCGGCGCGCGTCCTCCATGTGTTCCGGCAGTGCATAGAAGTCCAGCGTGAGATCGCCAAGTTTGTCGCTGAAGTGGTCGTATGCCCCGATGTTGAGCGAGACGTTGTAGTTATTGATCGGGTAGTGAATACGCCAGTCCCAGCGCGTGTAGCCGTCCTTGAGATCGGTCTTGCCGGCGAATCGTCCGTTCGACACGTCGACGAGCCCGTTGGGGATGGCCACGCGCAGGTCCATGTTTTCGACCTCGTCGCGCCACTGGTCCTTGTTCGGCCACCACACGGCGGCGCCCTCGCCTTCGCACGCGGTGTTGATCCAGTCGCGGCCGGCGGAATCCTTGCGGAAGGTCATGCCGCCAAACCGGCCGATCTCCTGCGGGGAGCCGGAGTACGCAAAGTCGATGGCGTACACGCGGCCGGCCTGGAGTGTCTCGGGGAAATCGACGAAGACGGCGTTCAACTCACGCGTGTACTTGAGGGTGGTGCCCTCGAGGGTGATCCGATCGACGTTCAGGTTCGCATACAGATCGAGCTGGACCCGCGTGTCGTCCTTCAGCATCTTGAACCGGATCGTGTTGATGCCCTTGATGGACTTGTCCACGGGGTTGACGCGCACGTCCAGCCGGTACGACAGCAGATCGTTGTTCGCGCGGTAGCGTCCGTACTCGCCACGAAGCTGACTCGCGCGCGATGGGGGGGCGGGCTGCGGCGGGGCCGGTGACGGCGTCTGGGGCGCCGTCGTGGCCAGTGGCAGCGCAAGGGATGCAACGAGCGTCAAAAGCGCAGTCCTGATCACCACGGCAGGCTAGCACACCACTCGAACGCCTCTTCCAAGCGCTGTGGCGAGTTCGGGCGGGGGAACCTCAAGCGTGTTGACATCGTAGATATCTTACTGATATCACTTTGCTAGCTGTGGCTGTCGTGCCCAGGAGGACGCCATGATTCGCGAGAAGGTTCGGTCTACGGTCCCAGGATGGCTGATGCTGCCCGTCCTCGTCGGCGGCGCACTTATCAGCGTGTGGGTGCTCGTCACGGAGGCCCAGACGCGCGACCCGCGCGGGCTCGTCGTGTTCGCCGCGCTGGCGACCATCGCGCTCGCCGGCCTGCTGCTCGCGGGCCTGTTCGTCGTCAACCCCAACGAAGCCCGCGTGCTGGTGCTCTTCGGCAAGTACTCGGGTTCCGTCAAGCGGGACGGCTTCCACTGGGCCAATCCCCTCCTGCGGAAGCGCCGGCTGTCGTTGCGCGTGCGCAACTTCGAGAGCGCCAAAGCCAAGGTGAACGACCACGAGGGCAATCCGATCGAGATTGCCGCCATCGTCGTGTGGCGCGTGTTCGAAACGGCCGAGGCGTCGTTCGAGGTCGACAACTACGAGCACTACGTCAAGGTGCAGAGCGAAGCCGCCGTCCGCAACCTGGCGACGCAGTATCCGTACGATGCGTACCAGGAAGGCCACAAGTCCCTGCGCGCCAACACGAATGAAATCGCCGATCAGTTGAAAGTCGAGGTGCAGGAACGGCTGGCCAAGGCGGGCGTCGAGGTGCTCGAGGCTCGGATCAACCACCTGGCGTACGCGCCCGAGATCGCCGCGGCGATGCTCCAACGGCAACAGGCCGGCGCGATCATCGCGGCCCGCCAGCGCATCGTCGAAGGCGCGGTCGGCATGGTCGAAATGGCGCTCGACCTGCTCTCGCAGCGCGACGTCGTCCAGCTCGACAACGAGCGCAAGGCGGCGATGGTCAGCAACCTGCTCGTGGTGTTGTGCGGCGATCGCAACACTCAGCCGGTCGTGAACACCGGTACGATTTATCAGTAGCGACCGGCAGCGATCGTCATGGCAGACCGCAAGCCGTTTCTCCTGCGCGTCGATCGCGAGCTGCTCGATGCGCTGCAGCGCTGGGCGAACGACGATCTGCGCAGCCTTAACGGGCAGATCGAGTTCGTCCTGCGCCGGGCGCTGAAGGACGCGGGCCGTGATACGCAGAAGCACGCAAGCGGTGACCGTACGTCGAAAGATCCTGGGCGATCACGCTGAGCACACCCAGAAGGGCCACCCGCTCGCGCAGGCCGCTCTACTGATCTTCGTAGTCGGAGTGCACCGGCGGCATCAGGCGGGTGGATGGCCGCAGCGCCTCGCGGTGATCGTAGACCGGCAGGCCGGAGACGTGGATCCCGATCTGACAGCCGTCAGCCTTGCGCTCGATGACCACCGTCACCGGGCTGCCCTCGACGCCGGAGCGGAAGCCGGCAGTACATCCGCACGTGAGTGTGGCCATCATTCGAAGAGTGCTCGAATCTGCGCGTCGAACCATTCGCGCGGGTGAATGCCGGCTTCGCTGTGCGAGACCGTGCCGTCGGCGTTGATGAACCACGTCACCGGAATCAGCATCTGGGCGCCGTACGCTTCCATCACGTCGTCGTGGCCCAGCCCCACGAGCAGCGGGTAGTTGATCTTGTATTCCGTCGCAAAGGCGCGGATGTCTTCGGGTGTGTCGTCGGTCGAGATCCCGACAATCGTCAGCCCCTGGGCCTTGTACTTTTGTGCGAGGTCCACGAAGAACGGCACCTCGAGTTTGCAGGGGCCACACCAGGTCGCCCAGAAATTGATGACCAGCGGCTTGCCCTTGAAATCGGCCAGCCGGACGTCCTTGCCGTTGACGTCCTTGAGCGTGAAGTCGAGCTTGGCGGGCTCGGCGGTCGCCTCGCGGCTGGCTCGGTCCAGGGCACACGCGGGCCAGGCAGCGACGAGGGCCGCCACAGCACACGCGCGAAGCCATCGGTTGTGGAAGAGCTGCCGCATCAGTCTCGGCTCCACATTACTACAGACGGCTCGCCTCGTCGCGCGAAACGAGGACAGGCCACTGTCCTCGGCCGGCCGCGGGCCTCTCACGGCCGGGGCCGCGTTTGGCCGAGCTGCCAAGGGTACGTCCTTTGCTCGAGCACCGCCTTGTACCGCGCGGCGGCCGAGGGCGTCCGGACGCGCCGCCGGCCGTGTCCCGCGGCAGGGCCAGTGTAAGATTCGAACATTGCCAGCGTTGATGTCCTCCGTGCAGTCGAGGTGACTTTATGCGGGTGAGCCGTTCGCGCACGTTCACGCTCGTTCTCGGCTCGCTAACCCTGGCCCTGAGTGCCGGGCTCGCGCGTCCGGCCCTCGCGCAGGATCGCCTCCTGCCGTATCACCTGCTGCTGCCGAGTCCGCACGCCGGCCAGGGCGCGCGCGCCCAGACGCCGTTCGTTCCGTATTTCGGAAAGAACCGCGTGCACTACGACCGGTTCGAGACCTACATCTACAAGACCGATCACTTCGACATCTATTTTTATCCGGCCATCGAGCCTCATCTGCAGCGCGTCGCGTCGTACGCCGAAAGCGCCTATCAGCGGATCAGCGCGGAGCTGAAGCACGACCTCTCGGATCGCGTCCCGCTCATCGTGTTCAAGACGCAGAGCGAGTTTCAGGAACAGAACGTCGGCGACGAGCTGCCGGAAGGCGTGCTCGCCTTCGCGGAGCCCGAACGCAACCGGATGGTGCTGCCGATCGACGAGCCGCCCGATCAGCTGTACCGGTTGATCACGCACGAGCTCACGCACATCTTCGAGTTCAACATCATCCCGCGCGGACTGATCACGAGCGGCCTGCCGCTCTGGGTGGACGAGGGCCTGGCCAACTACATGGCCGGCTACTGGAACATCCTCGACCTCATGCAGGTCCGCGACGCGGCCATTACGGACAACATCCCGCCGATGAGCCGCTTCGAATCGGCGCCGCTCTCGGGCCGCCTGCCCTACTCGCTTGGCCACGCCACGTTCGAGTTCATCGAGAGCAAGTGGGGCAAGGAAGGCCTGCGCGCGTTTCTGTTCTCGCTGCGCAAGAGCGTACTCGGCGGCGGCGAAAGCGCGTACGAAGAGGCCCTGAAGACCAAGCCCGAAGACTTCGACGAGCAGTTCGACCACTACCTCAAAGATCGATTCAAGGCCTTCCGGGACAAGGAGCGACCGGCCGACTACGGCCGTAATCTGGCGCCCAGTCCGGAGCACACGCCGTTTGTGTCCGTCGTGTCGATCGACGCCTCGCCGAGCGGCGACATCATCGCCGCCGTCGTCGGCAACCGACGCGATCAGGAGTTGGACATCGCGTTGATCTCGGCCAAGGACGGACAATTGATCCGCAACCTGACCAAGGGATTCGACAAGGACCGCGGCTTTGAGTACGTCGCCACCGCCGGCGGGCTGCGCGGCAACCTCGTGCCGTGGATCGCGTGGTCGACCGTCAACGACGAGCTCGCGTACTTCGTGCGCACGGAGAAGGAGAAGACGCTGATCGTCCAGAACGTCGTCTCGAGCAAGGTCGACTATCGGATCGACCTCAAGGCCGTCGACGGTCCGGAGTCGCCGGCGTTCAGCCCTGACGCGACGAAGGTGGCCTTCGCCGCGCTCCAGAACGGCGTCTCCGACATCTTCGCCGTCGATCTGGCGACGGGTGTGCTGACGAACCTGACGAAGGACACGATCGCCGACTACGCCCCCACCTACGCGCCTGACGGCAAATCACTCATCTACACGGGGCGCGCCGGCGGCAACGACAAGCTCTTCCGGCTCGACCTGGCCTCGGGAGCGAAGAAGCAGCTGACGTTCGGCACGCACGACGACACGGCCGCCAAGTTCTACGACGACCACACCATCGTCTTCACGTCGACGGCGACCGATCCGAAGGTCAACGTGCCGACCGAAGTCGCGCGCAACGGCAACATCCCCAACGTCTGGACGCTCGACCTCGTGAATGGCGAGCTGCGGCAGTGGACCGACACGGTCACCGGCAACGTCACGCCCGTCGTCCTGCACCAGGCCGGTGTGCTCCGCGTGGCGTTCGTCTCGTACTACAAGGGCGAGAACGGCATCCATGCGATCACGGCCGATCGGCCGGTCGCGAGCGTCGAGTCGGATGACTTCGGCGGCCCCGGCCCGATCTTCGAGTTCACGCCGCCGCTCAGCCACACGCTGCTGCGCGACAACATCCACAAGAAGGGCATGTGGGAAAAGATGTCGCTGGCCGGCCGGCCGCCGGTGAGCCTCGGCGTGACAAGCGGTGGCAACATCTACGGCAACACCCAAATCACGTTCACCGACGTGCTGGGCGACAAGCAGATCAGCTTCTACGCGCAGTCGGTCTCGCAGTACCGCACGACGGCGCTGAGCTACGTCAACACCGCGCGCCGCATGCAGTACGCCTTGCAGGGCTTCTCGCAGGACACGTTCTACTTCGGGCAGAACGCGGGCATCTTCTACGACCCGAACCTGGCGCCGTACATCGATCGCGACCTCGCCGAAGCCGTGCAGAGCCAGCGCGGCGGCACCGGCTTCATCATCTACCCGTTCAACCGCTACGCCCGGATGGAGGTGTTCAGCGGCTATATCCACATGAACGAGGAGTACACGAACGGGGCCCTGCAGGCGGCCGCCGAGCAGTATCAGCTCGAGACTTTTGGGACGCCGCTCTTCCGCGACGGGCACATGGTGCCATTCGGGGTGTCGTTCGTGAAGGAAACGACCGTGTTCCGCGAGTACGGTCCAGTCGCGGGCAGCACCGTCAAGTTCTCGTACAACGGATCACCCGGATTTGGTCCGAATTGGATCCAGCGCCAGACCGTGGACGCCGACGTGCGCTACTACAAGCGCATAGCGGCCAACGGCGTGTTCGCCGTGCGCTTCAAGGGCCTCAAGAGCTGGGGCCAGAACCCGGACTACCTCTACTACGGCGGGAACTCCGAGATGCGCGGGTACGAGTACCTGGAGTTCCTCGGGCAGAAGGGCTTCTTCACAAACGCCGAGCTGCGCTTCCCGCTGATCGAAGCCATGCTCACGCCAATCGGCGTGCTGGGCGGCCTGCGAGGTGTCCTCTTCGCCAACCTGGGCGCCTCGGGCTTCAACGGTCAGCCCTTCAAGGTGTTCACTGCGAAGCCAGCCGTCTACACCCCCCTTCTCGGCTACCAGGTGGTTGACATCTTCGGCTCCGTCGAGCCCGTGTACGGTCCGCCGATCGTCGTGGATGGCATCCGCCTCGTCGACGGTCGGGCGTCGTACGGCATCGGCCTCGAGAGCGCCATCCTCGGCTTCCCCATGCACTTCGATTGGTCATGGAAGACGCTGCTCAACCGGCGGTACGAGGACGTGCTCTTCGCGGCGACCGGCGGCAGCGCAGGATTCCGCCACCCAAGTTCTCGTTCTGGATCGGGTACGACTTCTAAAGAGCCACGTAGGGCACGAAGGGGTGACGAAGGGCGCGTTGGGCGAGACTCGATGAGAGAGATGCCGAAGAAGGTCCTGAACGCGTGAGCACACCCGTCTGATGTCGAAGACGCCCGCCGAAAGCGCCACCGAGATGACGCAGGTGGTGCTGCCGAACGACGCTAATCCGCTCGGTTACATCCTGGGCGGCACGGTGATGCACTTGATCGACATCGCCGGCGCCATTGCCGCACACCGTCACGCCCGCACGCCTCTGATGACCGCGGCGGTCGATGGCCTGCAGTTTCTCCACCCGATCAAAGTCGGCGACCTCATCATCCTCCGCGCACACGTGACCGCCGTGTTCCACACGTCGCTCGAAGTCGAGGTCGAGGTCTTCTCCGAAGAAATCCTCACCGGCGATCGGACGATGACGAGCCGGGCGTTTCTGACGTTCGCGTCGGTGGACTCGGGCAAAGGCCGGCCGGCGCTGGCGCCTCTCGCTCTCGAAACCGACGACGATCGCCGGCAGGCGCGGGACGCCGAAGCGCGGCGTCAGGCGCGTCTCGCGGCGCGCAAGACGTTCAGATCCGTCTGAGCCGGACGCGCCGAACGGCGTGCTCCGGTCCTTTCTCCAGCACCAGCCGCGCGCGCTGGCGTGTCGGCTGGATGTTGTCGCGAAGGTTCCTGCCGTTGATGTTCGTCCAGATCTGATGCGCCGTCTCTTCGGCCTGCGCGTCATCAAGCGACGCGTACCGGTGGAAGTACGATCGCGGATCGCGGAAGACCGTTTCGCGCAGGCGAAGGAAGCGCTCGACGTACCACCGCTCGATGTCGACTTCATCCGCATCCATGTAGATCGAGAAATCGAAGAAGTCCGAGACGAACACCCGCGGCCCCGTCTGGAGCACGTTGAGTCCTTCGACGATGACGATGTCGGGCCGATCGACGACCTGGAACTCTCCGGCCACGATGTCGTATGCCTGGTGCGAATAGACCGGGGCGTGCACCGCGGACTCGCCGGCTTTGACGCTGGCCATGAACTCGACGAGCCCCCGGACGTCGTAGCTTTCCGGAAACCCCTTGCGCTCGAGGAGACCGCGCGCTTCGAGCACGCGATTCGGGAGCAGGAACCCGTCGGTCGTCACGAGATCGACGCGCGGGTGCGCGGGCCATCGCGCCAGCAGCGCGCGCAGGATGCGTGCGAACGTGCTCTTCCCCACCGCGACGCTGCCGGCCACGCCGATGACGTACGGCGCCGGCGCCGGCAGGCTGCCGAGAAACGTGTCGGTGGCTTTGTGCAGGTTCTGCGTCGCGGCGACGTGCAGGTTCAGAAGTCGCGAGACCGGCAGATAGATCGCTTCGACCTCGGCCAGTGACACGCGTTCGTTGATGCCAGCCAGCTCCGCGACGTCGCGTTCCGACAGACTGAGCGGCGTCGCGGCGCGCAGCCGGCTCCAGGCCGCGCGATCGAAGTCGAGATACACCTACTTCTTGAAGTACGCCTGGTTCTGACCGATGTAGTCCTTCCACTTCTCGGGGACTTCATCGAGCGCGAAGATGGCTTCGACGGGACAGGCCGGCACGCACGCGCCGCAGTCGATGCACTCGTCCGGGTGGATGTTCAGGATCGCCGCCGCCTCGAAGCCGGGTTCGTCCTTGCGCGGATGGATGCAATCCACCGGGCAGACGTCGACGCAGGCGCTGTCTTTGGTACCAATGCACGGCTCGGTGATGACGTAGGCCATTAACTCCTCCGAAGTCGGCTCGGGCTGTCCCCAGCGGACGGCCGCGCCGTCCCCGAGGACGGGTCGGACTCGCCGATCGGTCGCTCGGCATTGTTACATGCGCCGCGCGGCGCTTCAACACCGGCGCCGCGCAGGTCGGAGGTAAGATGCGGCCCAGGATGTCGAATCGCGGCCTGACGGCCGTTGTGTTCGCGGCGTGCCTGGGTCTCGGGGCCGTGCCGGCGCG
>Ga0111538_10006234_pt1 | contig 16180 bp, 15 predicted proteins | sample SoiMethybrSBSTD1_FD_79669 | JGI IMG/M metagenome (GOLD analysis project Ga0111538, IMG submission 79669) | Bulk soil microbial communities from a Populus tree surrounding site in Tennessee, USA - Soil MetaG P. TD hybrid SBSTD1 (version 2)... | ecosystem: Environmental > Terrestrial > Soil >...
AAGAATGTCGCGGTGGACGATATCTTCGATTTCAGTTTGGTCCGTGAACTGCTCAGGGAAATGGGCGAGTCGCCGAGCTGATGGTTACGCGATTTATCAGCCCAGGGCAAACTCTTACGCAGTGCTTCCTTCTGGCGATCGTTCTTGTCTGCGCTTCGACGCCGGCGCTGTGGGCGCAGGCGCGCCATGAAAAGGTCATCTTTTCGATTCCCAGCCGGAGCATCGCCGCCATTGACCTTTATATAGCCAAGGAGCGAGGCTTCTTTCGGGATGAAGGCCTCGACGTGGATATCGTGCAAATCCGCGGCAATGTCGCGGTGGCGGCGGCGCTGAGCGGTCAGGTGCAGGCCACGAATGGCGTTGGGACCGTCATTCGCGCGTTGGAGCGAAGTGAAATTCCTCTCAAGGTTCTCACCGTAAGTCTCAAAAGAAATCTGTTTTGGCTCGTCGCCCGAAAGGAAATAACTTCGATTTCCCAGCTGAAGGGAAAAATTTTGGGCACGACGACGTTCGGCGGCTCGCAACATACGGCCGCAACCCGTCTGATCCGCAAAGGCGGCGTCGATCCCGATAAGGATCTCACGGTGGTGGTAGGCGGAGATGTGCCGGCGCAGCTACAAAGCCTGATTAGCGGAGCTATCGACGTGGCCGCCCTTTCCCCGCCGACGGTCATCTTGGCGCGTGATAAATTTCATATGAACATACTCGGCTCGGCCATGGAAGATCTCTCCAACCTTCAGAACGGCACCGCCGTGACGGAGAAATTTCTGCGCGAGAACAAAGACCTGTTGAAACGGATTCTGCGCGCGCGGGCGAAGGCAAACCGCTATTTCTGGGAAAATGAACGGGGCACGAGCGAAGTCCTGGCGAAATTTCAGAACGTCGACATTGCCGTCGCTCGCGAGTCTTACCGGCTGGCCAAACCCGCTTTCACTGCGGATGGCATTCCTTCGCCCAAGGAGATCGATGAGTTTCTTAAAGCCGATGCGGAGTTGCTAAAATTGAAGGAACCGGTTGCCGCGGCAAAAATTTTCGACTTCTCGCTGCAGCGCGAAGTAAACCATGAACTAGGAAGCCGATAACTCGCTGCCGCGCATGAGCGCGAAGATATTGCAAAGAAAGAGAGAACCATGTCCGTAACGAATTCAAATGACGCTGCCGGCGAATACGTCACCGAGCACTACCGGAAAGTAGCGGCGCGCTGGCGCGCGCGGGTCACCGCGTCGGTGTTCATGCAACAGCTAAGAGCCGGTAAACTGCCTCGGGATACGCTCAGGACGTTTTTTAAGAACTGGGGCTCGTACACGATCGAGATCAACACCGTAGAGGCGGCGTCGTATCACAAGCATATTGCTTTTTTTCGCAAGCATCGCGATCTCATGGCGCGTATGGCGGAAAAGCTCGCCGACGAGCTGATTCATCCGAAGCCGCCAGGACATGTGCACGTGGTGGTGGAGACTGCCAAAGCTTTAGGAATCGCCGAGGACGAAATTTTTCTCGCGCCTATGTTGGCCGAGTTTCGCGCCAAGCTCGATTTCAAAAGATCGCTTTTATGGGAAGGAACGATGGCGGAATTCTACGCCGCCGGGGCTACCGAGGAACAGACGGGGTATTGGTCGGCGGATTTTTACAAGGCGCTGACGACGCATTACGGCCTCTCGCGCGAGCAGGCCGTATATTTTTCTACGCACGAAGAGGCGGATCTCAAAGAGCACGACGGGGTGATGGGCCATGGAAGTTTCCGGCGGCTGGTTTTGAAGACACTTATCGAAGACGGTATGGCGCATGCGCGACCCGGCTACACCTTGGAATATTGCGGTTTGACGGCAGTCGATTTGCATGGAGTCTGCTTGCAGGCGGCATTTGATGCTGCCGGCAGGGAATGAGCGGAAACCAGCGCTGTGGCTAAAAACAACAAGCATCGCGCGCCGCGCAAAGTCATCGGCACGCCGACACCGCGCTTGGAAGGTCCCGACAAGGTTTCCGGACGGGCGATTTACGCCACGGACGTGGTCTTGCCGGATATGCTTTGGTGCAAGGCCCTGCGCAGTCCGATATCTTACGGGCGGATTAAGAGAATCGACACTAGCCGTGCCTTGGAGTTGCCCGGCGTGAAAGCCGTCGTCACCGGCGCGGATGTTCATGGGCTTTTGATCGGCCGAAAAATTTACGACATGCCGATCCTCGCCGACGGCGTCGTGCGCTTTATCGGCGAGAAAGTAGCAGCGGTGGCGGCGGAGAGCGAAACGATCGCCGAAGAGGCGTTGGAACTGATCGAGGTCGAATTTGAGGAACTCGAACCACTGCTCGACCCGCTCGCGGCAATCGAACCGGCGGCAACGCTACTTCATCCGAACGTGCCAAGCTATCGCGGCCTGCTGCATCCGATCGAGCAGCCGAGCAATGTCTTCGTCAACATGAACTGGAAAAAGGGCGATGTTGAGGCCGGGTTTCGCGAAGCGGGTATCGTCATCGAGAATATCTTTACGACCAAACCGGTACACCAGGCCTACATCGAGCCGCATGCCTGCGTCGTTCAAGCGCAAGGGGTTGGCGGCGCGGATATTTGGGCGTGCTCCAAGGTTCCCTTCGCGCTGCGCGAACAAGTCGCAACGGTTTTCGGCAAAGGATTGGAAACTTTTGTCGTTCATCCTTGCTATATCGGCGGCTGCTTCGGCGGCAAGGGCGATTTCATGGACGTGCCGGTTTGCTATTTGTTGTCGTTAAAAAGCGGCCATCCGGTGAAAATGGTGATGGATTACGCGGAAGAGTTTCTCGCCGGAAATCCGCGCCACGCCGCGATCGTTCGGGTGAAATCCGGTGTCATGAAGGACGGCCGGCTGGTCGCGCATGAAATGAAATACGTTTTCGATAGCGGCGCCTACGGCGCATTCAAACCCCAAGGTTATTTAGTCGGTCCCAAGGAAGCCGCAGGACCCTATAATATTCCCAACGTCTTTATCGAAGAAAAAATCGTCTACACCAACAAAATTCCCTGCGGCCACATGCGCGCGCCGGGCGATCCGCAGGGATTCTTTGCTAATGAATCGCAAATGGATCTCATCGCCCGCCGGTTGAAAATGGATCCGGTAGCCTTCAGAAAAATTAACTTGATGCGCGACGGCGATATCTCGCCCATCGGTCACGCCGTGCCGCACATCAAGAGCGAGGAGATCGTCGATGAGGCGGTGCGCGCTTCAGGATATCGAAGCGCCAAACGGAAACATTCCGGCCGCGGCGTGGGCATCGCGCAATGGTTGCCGTTGGGCGGTGAATGCCACGCGCTGGTTGCTGTCGATGCGCAAGGCGACGTCACGGTTTCCACAGCGATGCTCGACCAGGGCGCCGGCACGCACACGGCGATGCGCTTGGTGGCAGCCGAAGAATTACAAGTGCCGCTCGCGAAAGTGCGCGTCGCCACGCTGGACACCAGCGAAGTCGGTCCCGACACCGGCATCGGCGCGAGCCGCGGCACGCGTATTTTCGGCAATGCGACCTGCTTGGCGGCGGCGCACGCCAAAGACCAATTGATCGATGCCGCGAGCAAGGAATTGGGCGTCGCGAGGGATGCGCTGCGATTGAGCGGCGACGGCGCCGTATGCGCCGCGTCGGGCGCGCGCGTGAGCTACGGTGACATCGCGCGCATGGCGGAAGCGCCGATCCAAGGTCATGGCTTTTACAAGAATTTTGAATCCGGCCCCGAAGCCGCGCTGTGCGTTCAGGTTGCCGAGGTCGAGGTCGATCCGGAAACCGGTCGGGTCGAGCTTAAACAATTCACCACCGCGCACAGCACCGGCACGGTTCTTAACCCGCTGATGCATCAAGCCCAGATCGATGGCGGTGTGGTGATGGGCATGGGCTACGCGCTCATGGAAGAAGTGATGATCGACGGCGGCAAAGTCGTTACCAGCAATTTCGGCGACGGCAAGATTCCCTCGATTTGCGATATTCCAAAGTTGAAAACTGTCATCCAGGAATTTCCCGTCGGCAACGGTCCCTACGGTGGCATGAGCATCGGCGAGCCGCCGGTGGTTCCCACGGCGGCGGCGATCGCCAATGCTGTGCACGATGCGGTCGGCGTGCGGATTTATGATTTGCCGATTACGGCGGAGAAGGTGCTGCGGGCGTTGCGCGCGGGACCGCAGTAAGGGAGTCTTGGAGCGATGGAGTAATGAACGAAGACTCACTCCGTTTCCCTGACATCCCGTTGCCAGTATTCGGTTTACCTGCTAATTCACTCTACCATCGATGAAAGAAGAGCTGGCAAATAGGTTGGTTCAGGGTCTGAAGAAGGCAGGGATCAACTTCGTCACCTATTTGCCCGAGACTCGGTTGAGTCAGATCGTGCCGTTGATTCGTGACGATCCGGGAATGGAATTAGTCGCGGTGTCGAGCGAACAGGAAGCGGTGACGATTGCCGTCGGCGCCACCCTCGGCGGCAAGCAGGCCGCCGTGTACATGGAAAATACCGGCATCTACGTGTCCAGTTACAGCTTGCTCGTGACCGGCAAGCAGCTTGGCGTGCCGATTCTTCTCGTTGTAGGTTTCCTGGGCGGTGTGCCCGATCAGCGCAACAGCTTTCTCTATGCGACCATCGGCAATCACACGATTCCCGTGCTCCAAGGATTGGGCATCGAGCATCAAGTCCTCGAGGACGGTGAAAAGCTCGAGATAAAAATTAGTGACGCAGTGCGGGCAGCGAATGCCCTGCGCGCGCCTTATGCGCTGCTTTTTGCCGGGGAGTTTTCCGAATGATCCGTCACGAATGTCTCGAATCGCTCGCCGCCAAGATGAGCGATCAACTGGAGGTGACTTCACAAAGCGGCCAGCGTATCGAGTGGTCGCACTTGTCGAAGCATGAAGGCAATTTGCTGGTCGGTATGATGGGCTGCGCTATCGGCGTGGCGACCGGTTTGGCGTTGGCGTTGCCGCACCGCAAAGTGATTGCGCTCGACTCCGACGGCAGCGTGCTGCTGTCGCTCTTCAACCTCGCGACTCTGGGAAATCTTCGGCCTAAGAATTTGGTCATCTACGTGTTCGACAACGGCGTGTACAGCGGCAGCCGGATCAGCTATGCGACGGCGACATCGGGCAATACGGATTTGACCGCAATGGCGCGCGGCGCGGGTATCGCCAATGCGCACACGATTCGCGACATCGAAGAATTTAACAAGCAGGGGATCGGTGCGCTGACCCGAAATGAGCTGGCATTTTTCGTCTGCAAAGTCGAAGAGAGTTTGCTGCACCGGGAAATTCCGAGGCCCAACACCGATCTCGCCGAGAACAAATATACTTTCGTGCGCTTTTTGGAGCGGACCGAAGAAAAAACTATTCCGTTTGTCGGTCGCGGTTGAGATATCGGGGGGCACAACAGTGAGAAACTTGTTTTTGCTTGCGCTTACAGCAGTCGTCCTGGTCATCGGCTCCCAGCCGCTCGCGCATGCGCAGGATTTCTACAAGGACAAAACGCTCACCATCATCGTCGGTTATTCCCCCGGCGGCTCCTTCGATCTTTACGCCCGAGTGATCGCGCGCTACATCGGCCGCTATTTGCCGGGGAATCCGACCCGGATCGTAGAAAATATGACCGGCGCCGGCGGGCTGATCGCCGCCAATCATCTCTACAATCGCGTGAAGCCCGACGGCTTGACGATCGGTGCTTGGGCGTCGCCGTTGGTGCTGCAGCATATTATGGGCAATGAAGCGGCGCAGTTCGACGGTCGCAAATTCGGCTATCTCGGCATTCCCAGCCCCTACGATACGGTTTGCACGTTCAATCAGCAGAGCGGCATTACTAAGATGGACGACTGGATCAACGCCAAGCGGCCGCAGAAAATTTCCACCATCGGCCCGGGCACGAGCACGTCGGATATTCCCAAGCTGCTCAAAGCCGCGCTCAATCTACCGATGGATGTGATCGACGGTTACAAAGGCGGAGCGGACGCGCGGCTGGCGGTCGAGTCGGGCGAAGTCGACGGTTACTGCGGCTCCTGGGGAACGGTGGAAACGGTCTGGCGCAGCGCCTACGAAAGCAAAAAAATCGTTCCCGTTCTCCAGGCGTCGCTCAAGTCTGATCCCAAATACAAACAAATTCCCCTCGCAATCAGCTATGCCAAGACCGAAGAAGCGCGCGAGCTGCTGCGAGTGGCGGACAACGTGCACGTGGTGCAATTTCCTTTTTCGGTGCCGCCGGGGATGGCCAAAGATCGCCTTGAGCTTTTGCAGAGAGCATTCATCCGCACGTTAAGGGATCCTGATCTCGTCGCCGAGGCGAAAAAATCCCAGCTCGATATCGACCCGGTCGATGGACCGACGATCACCAAGACGCTCGTGAGTCTTTATGACCTCAAGCCGGCGACGGTGGCGCAACTGAAAGACATCCTGCTGCCGAAAAAGAAGTAACCGCAGGTTGCCGTGACAGCAGCGTTGGGTCGCAAATCTCGTCCTCATCCTAACTTGACACCGCTGGTCTTTTCTCGATAGACACTCACACATACCGTTTGCTCGCGATTGTCCACGCAAAAGCGAGATGAGAGGGGTCTAATATGGCACAAGTCGTCATCGGTATCGGCACGTCGCACAGTCCGCAGTTGAGCATTCGCGCGAAGGATTGGGATCACCTGCTAAAAAAGGACGAGACCGATCCGCGGTTGGACTATCCGGCCTTGCTCCAAAAGGCAAAGCCGGGATTGGCTAGGGAGCTCACACCGGAGAAGTTTCGCGAGCGCGATGAAGCTTGCCTGAAAGCGGTAAAAGACTTGGGCGATGCACTGCAAAAGGCCAACGCCGATATCGCGGTTGTTTTCGGCGACGATCAACAGGAGCAATTTCACGACGAGAACATGCCGATGTTCGCGATCTATCACGGCAAGTCGCTGCCCGTCGTCAAGGACAACAAGCATCGGCCGTCGGGTTGGAAAGACGCCGAGCGCCAAGGCTGGGCGGAAACGGCGCCCGAGTACGAGACGGCGCAGGACTTGGCGAATCATCTCATTCGTGCGCTTGTCGATGCCGAGTTCGATATCACGCGCTGCAACAAGTTGCGCGAGGAAATCGGGGTCGGCCATGCGTTCAGCTTTCTTTATCGGCGCATCTTGCCGGGGAGCAGACTGCCGATGGTGCCGGTGATGGTGAACACTTACTATCCGCCGAATCAGCCGACGCCGAAGCGGTGCTACGCCTTCGGCCAGGCGGTGCGCAAAGCCGTCGAGTCGTGGAACAGCGACAAGCGCGTGGCGCTCATAGCATCGGGCGGGCTCAGCCACGTCGTCATCGACGAAGAGATCGACGCGATGGTCATCGAGGGCTTGAAGAACAAGAAGCCGGAAGTGTTGTTCCAGTTGCCGCGCCAAAAACTGCGCGGTGGCACCTCGGAGATTCTCAATTGGGTCGCGTTGGCGGGAGCCATGGAAGATCGCGAATTAAAATACTTTGAATACGTGACCACCTATCGTTCGCCGGCGGCCACCGGCTGCGGGATGGGCTTCGCCTATTGGATTTGAGTTTCGAGTTTCTGATTTCGACTTTGGACAAGCACACGGAATACGAGAAAACTGGATGGCGCGTGAACCGATCATTGAACGATTAGCCAAACTCGACACCTGTGCCGTTTCGGATGCGCTCGACAGCTTGGGGCTGAAGGGCGCGACCTGGGGCGTGCGGCCGCAGTGGCAATGCCCGCGCATCGTCGGACGGGCGGTCACGATGAAAATCAAACCCGCCGGCTTGAAGCAGCCGACACAGCATCTCGGCACGGCGCCGATCGAAGCGGCCAAACCCGGCGACATCATCGTCATCGACAACGGCGGCAAGCTGGAGTTTTCCTGTTGGGGCGGCTTGCTGGCGCTTTCAGCCAAATTAAAAGGATTGAGCGGTGTGGTGATTGACGGCGCTTCGCGCGATATCGACGAGGGGCGCGATCTCGAATTTCCCGTCTATGCGCGCGGCGCGGTGCCGATGACGGCGCGCGGGCGCGTTATACAAGACTCCTACAACCAGGAAATTCAATTCGCCGGAGTGCAATGCCATCCGGGAGACCTCGTCATCGCCGACGGCAGCGGCGTGGTGATTATCGCCAAGGAAAAAGAGCTGGAAGTCCTCGCGGCCGCGGAAGCGATCTATCAGAAAGAACAGGAAATGGCCGACGGTATCCGTAAAGGCTATTCGGGACTCGAGATGTTGGAAAAGCTCGGCTACGAGCAGATGTTGAAGAAGTAGGGACGTTGACCGGCGACAGTGCGGAGCATCGAAGAACAAACTAATCGGCCTGCCTAACATTTCTTAGACTTCACTTAGAATGAAATCTCGCCGCGAGCCGACCCATTGAGGATGAGTATGGTTTTTATCGCGCGGCGATTGGCAGTCATTCTTTCCGCTGGCCTGATTGCGGTTCTCTCTTCGCACACGGCGTATGGACAACAACAAACTATTGCTTTCAGCTCCGTCGATTCGCCCAATGCCAATTGGTATATCGCCAAAGAGAAGCAGCTTTATAAAAAATACGGTCTCGACGTCGAGCTGATTTATATTCCTTCTTCGACGACGACTGTTGCAGCGGTGGTGGCCGGTTCTGTCGCGGTCGGAAATATCTCCGGCGGGGCGACGGCCAATGCGGCGGTGGGCGGAGCCAACGTCATTGTGGCAGGCTGTTTTATCAACACGCTGCCCTACGAATTGATCGTGCACGAGTCGATCCGTTCGGCGCAACAACTCAAAGGCAAGAGCATCGGTATCAGCCGGGTCGGCAGTTCCTCCGACGTGGCGGCGCGCGTATTATTGAAAGAACTGAAACTCGAACCGGACAAAGATGTCGCCATCCTTCAAGTCGGCGGTTCGACGGAAAGGGCGGTGGCCTTTCGCACCGGGCGCATCGCGGCGTTTCCTTCACCGCCGGGAACGATCCATCTCGCGCAAGGAATGCCGCATCGGGTTCTGGTCAGCACGGCGGATTTCCCCAAAGGATTCGCCTTCCCTTACGTTTGCCCGACGACTTCGAAGAGTTATCTGAAAAGCAGCCGCGACGCGATGAAGCGGCTGCTGATGGCGCTGATCGAAGGGACACACTTCTACAAAACCCACAAGGAAGAGAGCAAGAAGATTTTTGCCAAATACTCGCGCCAGAACAACGAGGCGTACTTGGAAAGCGCTTACCAGTCGAGCAGCAAGCTATTCGAGCAAGTGCCGCTGGTCAATCGCGACGGCATGGATGCGCAGGTGAAAGAGGCCGTAGCGCGCAAACCGGGCAGCACTTTGAAGGTCGACGACATCGTCGACGACGGCCTAGTTTTGGAACTGGAAAAAGAAGGTTTTATCAGCCGCATCTACAAGCCGTAATTCTCTCTTGCCAGCCGGCGCGGGTCATCGCACAATAGCGCCATGAATTTTTCATTTTTGCTGTTCGCGATCGCGGCCGGATTGGCCTTTCGGGTCGTCATGCACTTCGTCGACAAGAACCGGATCAAGGATGAAGTCGAGGCGAAAGGCGGTCGGATCGGTTCGATCAGATGGAATCCTTTTGCGCGCGGCTGGTTTTTTGAGAAAAATGAGCGCCACTACGACGTGACTTACACGGACCGTTCGGGAACGATGCAATCGACGACTTGCAAAACCAGCCTATTCACCGGCGTGTATTGGGCCGATGGGCCGAGGCTCAAGGAGCCGCCGCCGCGGATCATTCCGCCGCATCATTGCTCCAAGTGCGGCTATGCCATTAATGTCGAATGGCGCGCCTGTCCTAATTGCGGCGCGGCCACGAAGTTTGCCTGAAAGTTAGCGCGCCGGGTCTATTCATTAACTGTCGTAAGCCCATTGCAGACCATCACCGAAGCGCGTTTATCGCGCGATAGTCGCGGTCAATCGGCTTCACGGTTTGGCGAGGTCACCGGCGGAGCTGCGGCTAATTCCCTCGGCGCGACTTCGACATAACTGCCGGGCCGATTTTTATCTGCGCGCGGTAGACGAGAAGACCGATCACGAGTCCAATGAGACCGACATAGCGGGTGGCCTGATTCGAAAGCGCGATGCTGACGAGACAAAGCACAACGGGCGGAAGACTCAGGGCGATGACACCGGCGAGACCGAAGGGCACTCGGAAAGGACGAGCTAGATCGGGCTGCCTTATCCGCAGCCATACCAGCGCGGCAAATTCGAGGATCAAGGCGGCGGCGTAGAGAAACATGTCGAGCTCGATGAGGTCTTGGAAAGAAAACGGGATTAATAACGCGACGCCGGCGCTATTGACCGCGATGGCCGGCCAAGGTGTGCCATGACGCGCATGCAGGCGGCGTAACGGCTGCGGCAACATGCCGCGCTCGGCCATTGCGTAGGGCACGCGCGCGGAGGTGCATAAAAGCGCGTTAAACATTCCTGCCGCGCTCACCAATCCCGCGAGCGTGAGTCCGGCTCCCAACCAGGAACCGCCGATGCGCGCGGCTACTTCGGGAAAATAACCTTCTTTCCACGCGGACCAATCGGCAGCGACGCCGACGCTCACAGCCACAGGTAAAAAATAAACGGCGGTCACCAAAACTACCGTTACGATCATGGCTTTCGGATAATTTTTTGCCGGGTTGACTACCTCGGCGGCGCAGCAACCGGCGTTGTCCCAACCCGAAGTATTCCAAAGCAAGGTGCTCAAAAGCAACGCCCAGTTGATCTCGCCGATCCGTTCGAACCAGCGGCTTACTTCGACTTGCGGCGCGCCGAAAGCAATCAGCGCGGCGAAAGGCGCGAGGACGATGAAAGTAAAAATAATCGAGCACAAGCCGACCAAGCGAATGCCGCGCACGTTTAACCAAGTTATCGCCGCGATCAGTGCCGCGCCGATCAGCCATCGCTCCAGCGGCGCCATGTCGCCGCGCAAGTAGGCGAGATAATCGAGAAACATCACCGGATAAAGCGCGTTGTCGGCAAAACTGCAGAGCCAGCTTAACCAGCCTTCTTGAAATCCCCAGAAGCGGCCGAAGGCGCGCTGCACCCAGACCACGTAGCCGCCGTCTTCGGGCATGGCGGTGGATAACTCCGCGGTCATGAGCGCGACGGGAAAGCTCCAGAGCCAAGGAAGAATTAGAATTCCTAAAAGAACCAAGGCGGGACCGCCGGCACCGACTGCGTCTTCCAAGCCGTAGGCGCCGCCGGCGACGCAGAAAAAGGTGAGGGCGATCAGCGCGGGGAGATTGAGCTCGCGGCGTAGGACGCCCGGAGCATCTTCGTTGGTTCTCGGGGTGGAATTCTGCACGTGAAAAAAATTTACAGCTGTGAAATCAAACGAGCGCAGCATAGCGATCCGCCGCGGAGATTGTCAATCTCAGAAGGATAAAGAATTAAAGATGAGGGATAGGCGTGATCGCTGAGGCGCTTCAGATGGGCGGCAAAGAGTCGTCAAGGTCTCGCGCGTGTTGCGCGATTCTAAGTTCTGCTTTCGTGCTGCGCATTGTCGCGTGCGTCGGTATCGCACCAGTCTTGATATAGGGCCAAAAGCAGCACGAGGGCGCCGACGCTGAGATTATTCCATGCTGCGGCTTTCAATTTGAAATAACTGTACAAAAAAGGATTGATTAGCGTGATAAACCCGAGCGCGGTAACAAACCAGTCGGAGAGCGCGATCTCATCTTCCTTGCGAGAAAGAAGCCGACAGAGAGAAAACGCTGCTATCCCAAAGCCAAGCAACAAATCTTCCCACAGCGTTTTGAGAATAGTGTGGTTAAGCGTAACCAGGACAAAAGGAGAGATCATCAGCCAGAGGCCCAAAATCAGATTCAGCAACATCCTACGTTTCAAATGAATCACCCCCGAATCGCGTAATATCAGCGCGAGCGCTTACGGCTCATAACCAATTGTACGTCGCAAGTCGGATGCCATTCTACGAATTATTTCCTCGGCTGTTATCCGCACGCAGTTCTGCCAGTCCTTACAAAGTTGCCTCACCTGGGTCGCATTTTTGCCACATTCTTTAGTCTACGTTTCGATCTGTTGAATTTCAGCTTTGTTATGTTCGGCTTAGAATCGCGCAGTATCGACTCGTTTCGGCACGACACTTGCCATTTTTTAGGTGGGGGCTAAGCCAACCGGAAATTTGAAGCGAATTATTTATGCGTGATAAGTCCGTGGCGCAAGAACGAGAAAGTTGGACCTCACTGTTCCAGCCGGATGTTCTCGCGGCCGCGCAGTACATGACGAAATGGCGTAATCAGCGCAATCCTGAGCCGGAAAAAATGCTTATGTACGCGGTCCTTGAAGACGCGATCATTTGTTTTCAAAGATTTTCTTCGGCTTCAGGTGCGCGCGGGCGGGCCGCGTTTAATGACGCGGAAAACTGGCTGATGCACGAAAAGAGCGATTGGTTTTTCTCTTTCGAGCCTATCTGCGAGGCTCTCAGCCTGAATCCGAATTACATCAGGGCCGGATTGCTGCATTGGCACAGGACCGCGCCGCGACGTCAGAGGAAGATTCGTTTGTTTCATGTCGTGCGCGCCGGACGTCGAGCGCGAAGGGCTATGTAGCGGCGCCGCGGATTAATACCGCAACAGGAAAGAATCGAGTGGAGCAGGAAAAACGAGGCATTTGGAGTCGTCGAGATTTCTTCAGCCGCATCGGTTGGGGCGGTTTCGGCTTGTTCGGCTTTCTTTCGCTCGTGGGATTCTTACGCTCGGCGTTTCCGCGCGTGCTTTTTCAACCCGCGTCCTCGTTCAAAGCGGGCTATCCGGCGGATTATACCATCGGCGAGGTTAGCGATAAATTCAAACAGGATTATCGTGTGTGGATTGTGCGCGAGGATGAAGGGTTTTACGCGCTATTCGCCAAGTGTACCCATCTCGGTTGCACCCCCAATTGGCTTCAGGCCGAAGACAAGTTCAAATGCCCCTGTCATGGCAGCGGTTACTATAAGAGCGGTTTAAATTTTGAAGGACCGGCGCCCCGTCCCCTCGATCGCTTCGAGATCAAAATCGCCGAAGACGGCCAGTTGCTGGTGGACAAGAGTAAAACCTACAAGATGCAAGCGGGAGGCGAGCCGGACGAGCAGTATCCACAAAGCCTATTAAAGGTCTGACGAGCGCGCTTGCGCCGGCTGGCTCCAACCTCGAAGAACTCGGCTTAGATCTTCACCCCACCATGGCCCGGCCTAGTCCAACCGATAGAGCCGGCGCGCGTTATCGTTTAAAATTTTACCCTTTGTCCCGTCGCGCAACGCCGGATGGTTTACAATCGGTTCGGAAGCGCCGGGAAAGCGACTATCGAAGTGGCTGTAGTCGGAAGCGAAGACGATCCAATCATCGCCGATGATATCGACGACGTGGGCAAGCTCTTTCTCGTCCGGCTCGCAGGAGAAATAAAGCTGCCCGCGTTCCAACAACTTGCTCGGCTCGGTCTTGAGCGCCGGCAATTGAACACCGAGCACTTCGTAATGCTCGTCCATTCTTTCGAACCAATAGGGCAGCCAGCCGCAGCCGGATTCCAAGAAAACAAAACGCAGCTTGGGAAAACGGTCGAGCACGCCTTCACCGATGATCACCGAGAGCGCAATCATTTGCTCGAATGGATGGCCGAAAAGATGCGAGTAAAAAAATTTATCGACGCGCTCGGTGCCGGTGGCGTCCGAACCGTAGCGGCCGAGAAACATGTGGACGCAAATCGGGACATTTAATTTCTCAGCTTCGGCGTAAAGAGGAAAGTAATGGGGATCGCCGAGGTGGCGGCCTTTAACGTTGGGAAAGAGCGAGGCTCCGACAAAGCCCAGTTCTTTTACGCTCCGGCAAAGCTCTTCTACGCTTGCGCTGATATCCTGCTGCGCCAGCGCCGCAGTGCCTTTAATACGCTTTGGATTCTCCGCGCAGTATTCGGCGAGCCAAGTATTGCGCGCGCTCGCCAGGGCGGTGGCGAGGCCGGCGTCTTCCAGCGCGGGGATCGTGCCGGCCAGTCCAGCGCCGAAGAGCACGGCGACTGCGATATTCTCACTGTCCATGTCAACCAGCCGCAGTTTTGGATCGGTCATTCCTGGACGACGTGGATGGGGCCGGCAGTAGGGGCCGCCGACGCCGATGCCCAGGCCGGCGGGCCGGGGCCACGCTTTGCCTTCGATGATGGTTCGCAGCTGACCGCTGCCGCTCGGTCTTCTTTCGGGCGCCCGGCTCTTGTAGTCGTCGGGTAAGCGATCGCGCCAATCGATGTGGCTTTCTTCGAGGTGGCCGTCCGCGTCGACGGCAGAAATCGAATTCGCCATGAACACTCCTCCGCGTTCGGTCCTACGTGTCCAGCAGGGATGGAAAAAAAACTTCTTCGATCTGGGCGCGCTTGCGCGTTAAGCCTTCGGCGTGCGAGTTGGCAAAAAGCATTTCGAGCATCGGACGGTTCTTGCTCAGACCGAACGGAAAAGGGTCGTCGCCGAAAGTTTTCGCTTGAGTCTGCCGATCATTGCTCTCGAAATAGAGATAGGGGCTGCCGAAGTTTGTTCTTTCGTATGCGGCCTGCTTGCTCGCGTCGAAGATTTTGTATAGCTCGCCGGCGAGCCAGGAGTTCTCTTGCAGCAATCGTCGTTGCGCGACGATGACGTGATTGGCCGGAACCATGCCGGTCTTTTTGAAGAAAGCCTCGATGACCGACCGCCCGCCGTCGGCAAACAATTTTTCAAGGCGCGGATTGCCCTCGAGTGGCGTGCCGCCGTAGCGGTCGATATTCAGTTTAAACAACTTGGGATCATGGCGCGGCGCGAAGCCATAGGCGGCATCGATTTCGCCCCTGTCGAGCATGACATCGAAGGTTTGTGCCGCCGTTAGCCAAGTCGGCGACACGCCGCGCGGCTTGACATCCGCGCCCAGCACGCCGCCATGGCTCAACTCTGGGGTGCGGCCGATGAACCAGGAAATTTCCTGGGCTTGAATGCCGTGAAGCTCGCGCAAGAAAATTCTAAACCAAAGGGCGGCGGTCATGACATAGTCGGGCACGCCGATGCGTTTTCCTCTGAAATCCGCCAAGCCGGCGATGCCGGCGGCGGTGTTGACGTAAAACCCCAGCCAGACAAACGCCTTGGCTGGAAAGATCGGCAGCGCCGCCCAATCCCAGCGATCGCCTTTGGCTTGTTCGCGCGTGATGAGATACTCGGAAAGCGACATTTCAAAGACATCAAACTCATCGTTCTTGAGATTACGGAAAAACAATTCCGGCGGCGTCGTGACGACGGTATCGAGATGCAACTTCACCGATTTGACCGTTCCGTCGATGAGCGGTTCGAAACGCGGATTCTTGGTTAGGCCGACTTTGATTTTGAGCATCATTCGATCATGCACTCCAAGCGTTTTTCTCTCTTACATACGATGAGGCGCCGGATCACGTCAAACCCTCGTTTTTTTCGCGGCATCAAACGAGCCGCTGATTGGACTTTGCTCAGTCCTTCAGGTAATGAGAGGGCAGTTTATGAGTTTGGAGGTGCGGCCATGAAAATCTGTCACTACAATAAAAATCAGGCGGGCGTTGTCGTCGGCAACAAGGTGATTAATTTCGGCGACGCTTTGATCAAGGCGGGTTTGGCGCGACAGAGTTACACGATGCTCGAAATCATCGACGCCTTGGCGAACAACCCGGCGGCGATGCAAATCGCCCGCGATGCGGCGAACAGCGGCGGCGGCGAGGACCTGATTTCGGTGAAGCTGCTCGCGCCGATCCAAAATCCCGGGTCGCTCTGGGCTGCGGCGGCAAACTATGGCGCGCACCGAGCGGAAATGGTCGAACGCATGGGCAGCGCGAACAAGCAGATCATCAACAAAGATGATTTGATGGCGGAGTTTTTTCTGAAGACGACCTCTTCGATCATCGGCCCCGGCGATACGATTATCTTGCCGAAGATCTCCAAACTGGTCGATTTCGAGTGCGAGCTTTGCGCGGTCATCGGCAAACGCGCGCGCAAAGTGAGCGAAGCGCAGGCACTCGAGCATGTTTTCGGTTACCTGATGTGCTGGGATATCAGCCAGCGCGATCCCTGGGGCAAGGGCATGCACAACACACGCAATATTCGCAAAGGCTTTGATACTTTCAGCGCGTTGGGTCCATGGATCGTGACGCGAGACGAAATCGACGAGCCGCAGAATCTTTCGATCAAAGTTTTGCAGAACGGCAAAGAGGCGATGACCGCGCACACGAGCGACATGATCTGCGGGCTGCGCGAGCATATTCGATTTCTCTCGAGCTG
>Ga0111538_10006235_pt1 | contig 16179 bp, 15 predicted proteins | sample SoiMethybrSBSTD1_FD_79669 | JGI IMG/M metagenome (GOLD analysis project Ga0111538, IMG submission 79669) | Bulk soil microbial communities from a Populus tree surrounding site in Tennessee, USA - Soil MetaG P. TD hybrid SBSTD1 (version 2)... | ecosystem: Environmental > Terrestrial > Soil >...
CCGACTTGGCACCACCGAACAGGCCGAACTTCATGAGGTCCTCCGTCCGCGGCAAGTATCCATGCCGGGCGGCCGGGGCTCAAGCCGATTCAGATCGTGCCCTTACGGGCACACAGCCATGGGCCTGTCGATGCCGGCGCAGGGGCGGCGGGCATGCGGCCCGCGAGATCGGCATGGCTTCGACGAAATCGGTCGGGTGCTCATTGCCTTGCGGTCTTGGGTGCCGCGGTGCTCAGCAACTGCGTCGTGACCGCCTGCTCGCCGATCTTACGACCCATGGAGTTGGCCGCTTCGGCGGAGAAGCGATAGTGAAAGCCGGCATAGATGCGGGCCATGGCGACTTCGTTGCTGTAGTCCTCGACCCGCTTCCATTTCCTGGTCACGCCCGCGCTCGTGAGCGTGAGCTCACCCAAGTCATCTCCGGCCGTCCTCTTGAGCACCTCGGCGACTGCGGCGGCCGTGATGCAGTGGGCACAGGGATACTCCGGGTGCGGCGGGGTCATGCCGAGCGGAGTCCACGAAGCCTCACGCGGCGTAGCCGGGTTGGAGGAGAGGTCAGCATTGCGGATTGCGGTGATCGGGCGCCAGAAGTTGTAGGCGTATTTGGCATCGAAGACGGCGATGAAAGCGTCGCTCGTGGCCATGGAGACGAGGGCATACAGCCGTGCACAGTCGACGAGGTCCATCTTCTTGGTTTCGGCCACCTGCTGCACGAGCGGCGTGTAGGTTCTGGGGCCGGTCAGGAACCAGAACCGGCCGATCTCCGTCTGCTCCTGCGTTCGCGTCTTGCTGTTGATGCTGCCGAGCTCCCGGATTTCGTTCACATCGCGGGTCCAAATCTCGGAATCGAGCGCTGGCGGAGGTTGCGGCCGAAATTGCGAGCCCTTCTCCATGGTCCAGGGCTTGATCATGCCGCTGGTACTCTCGATCGGAACTGCCGTGTGAACGTACACACCCGCCTTGGTGAAGGGACGATAGCTCTCCTGGATGTTGCTGCCATCGTCCGTCCGCAGCGCAATCATTCCGGCAGCGGCTCTCTTGCCCAGCTCGATCCCTTTGGTCTTGCCGTCGCCTTCTATTTTGGCGAGCGAAGCCTGCAAAGCCTGCTCGAGCTTTGACTTTTCGTCGGGGAAGAGGCTGACGAGGACGTCATGAGCGGCCGTCGCCGCGGCGGCTTCCCTGGATGCGCCTTTGTCCGCCACCAACTCGAGCTTGTAGGGCTGATAGCGCCGGTCGATGGCATTGACCGCCTCGAACATTGCGGCGTGCACCATCGCCAGCCCGCGTGTGAGTCGGGCGTTTGGCAGCTGTTTCTCGACACCGATCGCCACGGCTCTCGCGGCATAGTCGGTCACGACGTCGGCAGCCGAGGCGGCGGGAACCCCGGCAACTGGTGTTCCCAGCAGACAAAGGGCAAACACACTTCCAAGCCGACCCTTGACCATGGTGTCCTCCGCATCCGTGCGCCCGATTTGGCAAGGTTCGAGGCCTTCGAGCAGGATTGGATGATCGGACCGGTCGGGGACGTTGTCTTGAGGAAACCCTGAGTGGGGCCTCAGGATTTCATTCGTTTTTCATTTGGGGCAAGATCACGCACCTGCAGAATAAGGGTCCAGATGCGCTGGCTTTTCGACGAGCATGTCCTTGATGTGGACCAGCGAGAGCTGCGCCGCGCCGGTGCCGTGGTCGCGATCGAGCCGCAGGTGTTTGACGTGCTCGTGTACCTGATCCGGAACCGAGGACGAGTTGTCAGCAAGGATGATTTGCTGTGCTCGGTCTGGGGAGGACGGATTGTCTCGGATTCGGCGCTCGCGAACCGCATCAATGCCGTCCGGACGGCTGTCGGCGACAGCGGCGGGGATCAGAAGCTCATCCGCACGTTTCCAAGGAAGGGCTTCCGCTTCGTTGGCAGTGTGACAGAGGAAACCGCGCCGCTGGCGTCCGCCTTGCCGGGCGTGGATGCGACGGCGAAGTTTCCTTTGCCCGAGCAGCCCTCGCTCGTCGTATTGCCCTTCGCCGACATGAGCCCGGAGCGCAACGAGGGCCATTTCGCGGACGGCATCACCGAGGATCTGATCACGGAACTGGCGCGCATCAGGTGGCTCTTCGTGATCGCCCGGAACTCTGCCTTCGCCTACAAGGATCGAGCGGTCGACGTGAAGCAGATTTCCCGCGAGCTCGGGGTCCGCTACGTCCTGGAAGGCAGTGTTCGCCGATCGGGACAGAGGATGCGCATCAATGCGCAGCTTGTCGATGCGACCTCCGGCGTCCACCAATGGGCAGAGCGCTACGACCGCGATGCCGGCGAGATCTTCGCGGTTCAGGATGAAATTACCAGCAGCGTAGCGGCAGCCGTCGAACCGCATCTCCTGGTCGCCGAAGGCAACCGTACGGCGTACCTTTCACAGGATGAGCTGAGCGCTTGGCAGCTCGTTGCCCGTGCCCAAAGCCAGTACTGGAGGCTCACAAAGGAGGATTTCGACGCCTCGATCACAAGCTTGACGCAGGCACTCGAACGGAGCCCGGACTTTGCCCCGGCTCAGGCGCTTTTGGCCTTTGCCTTGGGCTTCGCGGCCCACATGGGATGGGTGGAGAGGGGTGAGTGGATACCCGTTGCGCGGCGGCATGCCGAGCGCGCCATCGCATTGGACGATCGCAACCCCTGGGGCTACTCGGCGTTGGGCTATGCGGCGATGATGCAGAGGCGGACCGAGGAATCCCTGGCCGCGTTTCGCAAGGCCGTGGCCCTCACGCCCAGCTCCGCAGCCGCTCATGGGCATCTGAGCCATGGACTTGCCTTCGCCGGCATCGCCGACGAGGCGATCAAGCATGGCGAGATCGCCATGAAGCTGAGCCCGCTCGATCCTGCGATGGCTCGCTTCATGGGCGGCATTGCCATAGCGCACTACACGGCGCGGCGCTTTGAGGAGACGATCCGGCTTACCCGCGACAACCTGCGCATTCGGCCGGGCTTCCAGGGCGCCCAGCGATTGCATTGTGCAAGCCTTGCCCAGGCGGGTCGCATTCAGGAGGCGCGCGCGTATCTATCGACAATTCGCCAGACCCACCGCCCGCCCCTCACCATCGAGTGGGTCCGCAACAACGTCCCCTACCAGACCCCCGAATTGATGGAGCTGTTCATAGAAGGACTGCGCAAGGCCGGCTTGGATGGGTAGGTCGCATGGCGGCGGCAAAGCAGGGGCATGGAGCCGCATGAGCCGCGGCCGCGCCGCGCGAAGTCACGAGCTCGAGCCCGCTAGTTCTTGAGCCGATAGCCCGTGCGGAAGATCCACCACACCAGCGCCAGGCAAATCCCGAGGAACAGCAAGGTCATGGCCAGGCTGATGCCGATGTTCACGTCGGCGATGGAGTAGAAGCTCCAGCGGAAGCCGCTGATCAGGTAGACGATCGGGTTGAACAGGCTCAACGCCTGCCAGAACGGGGGCAGCACGTTGATGGAGTAGAAGCTGCCGCCGAGGAAGGTGAGCGGCGTGACGATGAGCATCGGTATGACCTGCAACTTCTCGAACCCGTCGGCCCAGATGCCGATGATGAAGCCGAACAGGCTGAAGCTCACGGCCGTCAGAAGCAGGAAGGCGATCATCCACACGGGATGCTCGATGCGCAGCGGCACGAACAGTCCCGCGGTCGCCAGGATGATGAGGCCGAGGATGATCGACTTGGTCGCCGCCGCGCCCACATAGCCCAGCACGATCTCGATCATGGAGATCGGGGCCGACAGCAGCTCGTAGATGGTGCCGACGAACTTCGGAAAATAGATGCCGAAGGAGGCATTCATGATGCTTTGCGTCAGCAGCATCATCATGACGAGGCCCGGCACGATGAAGGCGCCGTAGCTGACCCCGTCGATCTCGGCGATGCGCGAGCCGATGGCGGCGCCGAACACCACGAAGTAGAGGGAGGTGGAGATCACGGGCGCCGCAATGCTCTGCATCAGCGTGCGTCCCGTGCGCGCCATTTCGAAGCGATAGATGGCCCAGACCGCGCGCCAGTTCATGCTTGCCGCCTCACCAGGTCGACGAAGATGTCCTCGAGCGAGCTTTGCGTCGTGTGCAGGTCGCGGAAGCGGATGCCGGCCTCGTTGAGATCCTTGAGCAGCGCCGTGATACCGGTGCGCTCGGCCTGGGTGTCGTAGGTGTAGACGAGCTCCCGGCCCCCGCTCGCCAGCGACAGGCGGTGGCCGGCGAGCCTGTCGGGGAGCGCATCCAGCTTCGCCAGCAGCTGCAGTGTGAGCTGCTTCTTGCCGAGCTTGCGCATCAGCTCGGCCTTCTCCTCCACGACGATCAGCTCGCCCTTGCTGATGATGCCGATGCGGTCGGCCATCAGCTCGGCCTCCTCGATGTAGTGCGTGGTGAGGATGATCGTCACGCCCGAGGCGCGCAAGCTCCGCACCACGTCCCACATGTCCTTGCGCAGCTCCACGTCGACGCCGGCGGTCGGCTCGTCGAGGAACAGGATCTCGGGCTCGTGCGCCAGCGCCTTGGCAATCATGACGCGCCGCTTCATGCCGCCCGAGAGCGTCATGATCTTGCTGTCCTTCTTGTCCCACAGGGACAAGTCCTTCAGCACCTTGGTGATGTGGCCGGGGCTGGCCGGCTTCCCCCACAGCCCCCGGCTGAAGCTCACCGTTGCCCACACGGATTCGAAGGCATCGGTGGTCAGCTCCTGCGGAACGAGGCCGAGCTTGGCGCGAGCCGCCCGGTAGTCGCGGACGATATCGCAGCCGTCGACCGTGACGCTGCCCGTGCTGGCGTTGACGATGCCGCACACGATGCTGATCAGCGTGGTCTTGCCGGCGCCGTTGGGGCCGAGCAGCGCGAAGATCTCCCCGCGCCGGACCTCGAGATCGATCCGCTTGAGGGCCTGAAACCCCGAGGCGTAGGTCTTGGAGAGATCGGCAATGGAGATGACGGGGTCCATGAAGCGCCGTCCGGTTGCTTCGGGGCGACGGTTCTAGGCGGGCACCATGGCCATGCCAGTGCGGCCGTCTGCGACGGGTCGCCACAGCTGGGGGCCTCGTAGGGCGCAAAAGGCGGAGCCGCATTGCGCCGGACTTCGCGCGCAACGGCGCAATGCGCTCCGCTCTTGCGCCCTACGCCTTGCTCACACCGGTGCGCGCTCGAGCAACTCGATGGACACGCCCTCCGGTCCGCGCAGGAAGGCGATGCGCACGCCGGGGCGGATGGTGTTGGGCTCCATCGTGAACACGGCACCCTTGGCCTTCAGCTCGGCCACCACATCGTCGATGCCCGTCACCGACAGCCCGAAATGGTCGAGGCCCTGGTAGGGGGTGACGGGCGGCGGGTTCACGGTGCTGCCGGGCGCCACCTCGGCGATGAACACGTCGGCGCCGCCGATCTTGAGGTCGATGCGCGGCTTACCCTGCTGCATCGTGCGGATCACCTCAGCGCCGAACATCTTCTCGTAGAACGCAGCGGTGGCCTCGGGGTTCGGGCTGCGCAGGTGGATGTGGTCGTAGGTGAACTTCGCCATGTTTCCGCTCCCTGTCCGTCTTGCTTGTGCGGCGGGAGCTTAGCATTGCGCAGTCAGGGTCCGCGAGGCGGAGCGGCGCCGGGCAGGCATTCGGGGTTGCGGCAGCCGCCGAGCAGCGAGCGGCCGACATAGAGGTCGAGTTCGCCGCGTCGCCACAGGCGCAGCGGCTCGATGGGGTCGACCCTGCGGCGTCCGGCGCGCGCACTGGCGTAGCGCGGGTGGTATCGCCATAGCCGCCAGGCCGTGAGATAGCGCAGGCGCGTCAGGCGCACCGCGCCGAGGCACGCGCCCACGCCCGGAAAGCTGCTCACGCCGGCGGCGATCCGGCGATGCAGGCCGCCGAACGTCTTCCAGTACCAGGAGCCGAGCGCGATATCCGCCGCCTGCACCCAGACGCGCCGCACGACGGGCACGAGGAACGCGACCGGAAAGATGATCAGCACGACATGCAGATAGACCTGGCTGGCGATCAGCACCGCGACGATGGCGAGCTTGACGATCAGCGGCAGGTCCAGCCAGGCCCGGCGCATGCGCGCGAGCAGGAGCCTGCCCTTGCCGCGCCAGCCATGCGCCCGGCGGATCCCCTTGTCGCTCAGGATGACGCCGCCCGCGTAGCTCAGCCCGACGCCCATGACCACGCGCGATATGCCGCTCAGCCGGCGCCAGCCGACGCCCCTGGCGATCACGGCGAGCAGGCCGCCCGCAGTGCGCATGGCGCCATTTGCGACAGCGGCCAGCGCATTCCACAGGAAGCGACCCGAGGCGGCGAGAACCTCGACGCCCGTGTAGTGCCCGACGGCAACGATCGCCGTTACGGCCAGGACGAGAAACGTGACCCACCAGCCGATCGCGCGCCGGCGCGGCGGCCGCGCCCCTGGCTCGCTCTCGCCGGTGGCGCCCGATGTTGCCGACGATGATGGTTGGGACGGCGCGCCGCTGCCGGTCGTCTCGCCAGCTGACGCGCTACGCTCCACTGCACGCGAGGGTGCCGCGAACGGTCTGCTCTGAGAAAGACTGAGTTTCTTCGCCTGTGCTCCGACTCGCATGGGCTCACTCTGGCACGGTACGCGGCCGGCTTGAAGGCGGTCGGATGTGGTGGCCATGCCCGTGAACTGTGCTTAGTCTGGGCGTAGGGACAGGCGAGGATTCCCGGAGGTACGCATGGCTGCAACGTTCCTGAACGGTGATGGCTGGCGCGCGCGCATCGGCATCGTCGTCCCCAGCGTCAACACGGTGATGGAGCCGTGGGCCCAGCGCACGGTGCCCGAAGGTATCAGCCTGCACTTTGCGCGCATGTTCATCCCGGACCGGCTCGCCCGCGAGACCCTGATCGAGATGGACCGCAACGAGGGGATGGCCGGCATCCGACAGCTCGCGAGCGTGCGGCCGCACGCCATCGCCTACGGCTGCACGGCCTCGAGCATCGTGCAGGGCGTGGCCTACGACCGGCACCTGCGCCTCGAGATCGAGGAAGCGTGCAAGACGCCGGCGACGACGGCGGCCCACGCCATCCTGCAGGCCGTGCGCGCGTTCGGCGCACGCAAGGTGGCGGTCGTGTCGCCCTATACGGACGAGGTGGCCGCGGCCGAGCACAAATTCTTCTCCGAGGCCGGCCTGGAGGTCCTGGGCGAGGCGCATCTTGGAGTTTCCGACGGCTTCCTGTTGGCCGAGCCCGAGCCCGCGGCGCTGTTCCAGCTCGGCATGAAGGGCTGGAGCGCGGGCGCGGATGCTCTCATCATCTCCTGTCTCAACACCCGCTCGCACACGGTAATCGCCGCCCTCGAGCAGGCCATCGGCAAACCCGTCATCACCTCGACCCAGGCCACGCTGTGGCATGCGCTGCGGCTCGCGGGAGTCAAGGACGCCATCCCCGGCTACGGCCGGCTGCTGCAGGAGCATTGAGACCTCATGGCATCGAGCCCGCGTGGCTACAAGCTGGCCGCCTTCACGAAAAACCGGACCAATCCGGCCTATATCGGGGCGCGGCTCGGCGCGGACCGGGTAGCGGCCCGGCTCGGCTGCTCGCTGAGGCATCACGTGCCCACCAAGCCCGACGACGTGGAGGAGCAGCGCGGGCTGCTCGCTGCCGTGCTGGCCGAGGGCGTGGATGCGATCCTGCTCGCCCCCACACATGCCACCGCGCTCAACGATCTCCTGCAGCGCGCCAGGTCGAAGGGCATTCCCATCCTGTGCATGGTGAGCCAGCCAGAGAAGTTCGACTGCACGTGCTTCGTGGGCTCCGACGACCGCGCGCTGGCGCGGGGCATCGCCGATCATCTCTTCGACAGCCTGGGCGGGCGAGGCGACGTGGTGACGCTCGAGGGTCATCCCAACGCCATGACGACGGCGCCGCGCACGGCAGGCTTCCGCGACGCCGCCGCGGCGCGGCCCGCCGTGCGCATCAAGGCGTCGCGGGCCGGCGATTTCCAGCGCGACGGCGGCCATCGGGCGATGGCGGAGCTGCTCGGCGCCGAGCCGCGCATCGACGGCGTGCTGGCGGCGAACGACTTCATGGCTATCGGCGCGCTCGATGCCATGCGCGAGGCAAGGCGCCTGATGCCGATCGTCGGGATCAACGCCACGCCCGAGGGCGTGGCCGCTGTCAAGCGCGGCGACCTCGTCGCCACCTCCTCCTTCGATGCCATGAAGATGGCATGCCTCGGGGTCGAGGCGGCTGTGCGCGTGCTCCGCGGCGAGACGGTGCCGCGCCTGCTCATGCTGCCCGTCGAGGTGGTCGATCGCAGCAACTGCGCGGCCTGGGACAAGCCCTATGCGGAGCGGTCGCTGCCGGAGTGGCGCGACTATGTGAAGGCCTGAGGGCCAAGGCGGCCCCTGTTCCTCAGGTAACTGACCGTCGCCCGCCCCCGCGCCAGGCTGCGGCGCAACTTGCCGCCGCTTTTCCGTGGGGTTGCGCATGAGTTCTTCGGGCTTTGCCGCCCTTGCGGTCGCTCTCGGCTTCCTCGCGTCCGGCCCGGCCGCCGCCTGCATGAGCGAGACCGCCGCACGGGAGGCCGCGCAGGGTAGGCTCGCCATCCGGGCGGCCAAGGATGCCGCCGGACGGTCGGAGCGGCCCTACATCCTGACGGTGCCGACCCCGGTCTGCCTCACGGCCAGCGATCCTGAGAACAGTGTCAAGGGCACCCGCACGATCCACGTCTATCCGGCCACGCCGAAGCTGCACGAGGCCATGCAGTACCTGGTCGGCAAGACGGTCGAAGTGCGGGGCACCGTCTTTGCGGCCCACACCGCGCATCATCACGCCCCGATCGTCATGGAGGTGGCGGAGATCAAGGGCCGCTGATGTGATACTACGGCAGTCCGCGTCATTGCCCGTGGCAGGATGGCCAAGCAAGGGGAGCGTGCCGTGGATGGTCGGGTGAGCCTGAGCAGCGGCACGCGCGTCGGCGGCAACTACCGGATCGAGCGCGTCATCGGCGCCGGGGGCTTTGCCATCACCTATGCGGCCACCGATCTCGACCTGAGCACGGTCGTCGCGATCAAGGAATACTATCCCAGCGAATTCGGAGCCCGCGACGAGGGCATGCGGGTGCATCCCCGCTCGGCACGGCACGCGGAGACTTTCGACTGGGGCAAGGCCAGCTTCCTCGAGGAGGCGCGCATGCTGGCGCGCTTCCGTCATCCGAGCATCGTGCGCGTCTCACGCGTGTTGGAGGCGCACGCAACGGCCTACATGGTGATGGACTACGAGGCCGGGAAGGACCTCGCGACCTGGCTGCGGGACCTTGGTCGTGCGCCGGCCCAGTCGGAGCTCGACCGCATCGCCGCCCCTCTGCTCGACGCGCTCGAGATCATGCACGGCGAAAGTTTTCTGCACCGCGATATCGCCCGGACAACATCGTCGTCCGCCCTGACGGCAGTCCGGTGTTGCTTGACTTCGGCGCGGCGCGGCGCGCCGTGGGAGAGAAGAGTCGATCCCTCACCGGTATTGTGAAGACGGGCTATTCGCCCTTCGAGCAGTATGCAACCGACGGCCGTCTGCAGGGACCTTGGACGGACCTCTACGCTCTCGGCGCTACGCTCTACAGGGCCGTCTGCGGCATCACGCCGCCCGAGGCGACGCTGCGCGTGGCCGACGATCGCATGCAGCCTGCCGTCGATGCCGCGGTCGGAACTTACAGGAAAGGCTTCCTCGCCGCGATCGACGCCTGTCTGCGACCTTCGCATGCCGACAGGCCGCAGTCGGTCGCGGCACTCCGGCCGGTCCTGCTGCACGACGCCTCGGCCGACCGCCTTGCCCCAACGCGCAAGGTCCCAGCGGCACCGCCCGTGCCGGCTTCTGGCCCTCGGCCGGGGAAGCGGCGATGGGCGATCGTTGCGGCTGCCATAGCCGTTGTTGCGGGCGTTTCCGGCGGCCTCACCTATTCGCATTGGCAGGACCAGGAGCGCCGAAGGACCGAGGAGGCGCGCAAGCGTGCGGACATGGAGGCAGGGCAGCGCAGGCTCGCTGCCGAGCGTGCCGAGCGCGAGCAGGTCGCCGAGTTGCGCGCGCAGGAGGAGAGGCGCCGCCGCACGGAGGAGGAGGCGCGGTCGCGCGCGGATGCTGAGGCCAGGCGGCTCGAGCAGGAGAAGCGCGCCGCGGAGGCCAGGGCCGCCGAGGAACGCCGCCTGCAGCAGGAGGCAGACAACAGGGCGCGGCAACAGCGTGAGGTGGCTCTCAGGGAGGAGCAGCGGCGCCAGACGATCGCAGCCATGCAGAGGCCGATCGACAACTTGTTCTCGTCTTGGCGTGCCCTGGATGCGGATGCCTATGTGGCGCAATGGGCCCCTGGGGCCGTGAAGGTCGATCGCAAGGCCGGCACGACGAAGACCATCGACCAGCTGGCCGGCGAGCGACGCCGTTTCTTTCAGCAGCTGTCGCGGGTGCAGGCCGACTACCGCGTCCAGTATCGCGGCATGAACGGCAATGCCGGGAGCTTCGATGTCGCCTACACGATGACTTTTCACTATCGCAACGGGCGCTCGTTCACCGAAAGCGCTTGCGAGGACTACGTCATCGAGAACCGCGACGGCGTCTGGCTGATCGTGCGCAACGAGGACTACAAGCCCTGCTCCTGAGCCCTCTCAGCGGGCCGGAACGGCGGCACTCCTGGACCGAGGACCTGAGGTTCTGCTTCGAAATATGCCAGAAGCTCGTGATCGGCTGGAAATGCGACGCTCATTGCAGCGGCTGGGGCTCCCGGAAACGTGCCAAATTGCTCGCACATGCCGACCGGGCGCCTAGTCCGGCAGCTTGTAGTCCGAGAATTTGGCGCGCAGGTCCTTCTTGGAGATCTTGCCGGTTGCCGTCATGGGCAGGGCGTCGACGAACACGACGTCGTCGGGCATCTGCCATTTGGCGATCTTGGCTCCCAGCACGTCCAGAATCTCGGCCTTGGTCGGCTCGGCGCCCGGCGCCTTCACCGCCACCAGCAGCGGCCGCTCGTGCCACTTGGGATGCGGCACGCCGATCACGGCGCAGTTGGCCAGCCCCTTGCACGCGAGCGCTGCGTTCTCCACGTCGATGGAGCTGATCCACTCGCCGCCCGACTTCACGAGGTCCTTGGTGCGGTCGACGATCAGCAGCCATTGGTCCGGCGTGATCTTGGCGACGTCACCGGTGCCGAACCAGCCCTCGCTGTCGATCTGCTTGGCGGAGGCCTCCGGATTCTTGAAGTAGCCCGACACGATGGTGGAGCCACGCACGAACAGCTCGCCCGAGGTCTCGCCGTCCGGCGGGGCGCGGTTGCCCTTCTCGTCGATGACCTTGAGGTCGACCCCGAACATGCGTCGCCCCTGCCGGGCGCTGAGCTGAGCCCGCTCCATCGGCGCCTTGGCGCGCTCGTCGGGGCGGAAGACCGTCAACGTGCCGACCGGGCTCATCTCGGTCATGCCCCAGCCGTGCGTCACCTCGATCGCCCAGTCGCGCGTGAGCGTGTCGATCATGGCCTGCGGCACGGCCGAGCCGCCGCTCAGGATCTGCACGAGCTTGGCCGGCTTGCGTCCCCGCTTCTTGAACTCCTCGATGAGGCCGAGCCACACCGTCGGCACGCCCCAGCCCGCCTCGACACCTTCGCTCTCCATCAGGTCATAGAGCGTCGCGCCGTCGAGCTTGGCGCCGGGCAGGATGAAGGGGCAGCCCGACAGCGGCGTGATGTAGGGAAGGCTCCAGGCGTTGGCGTGGAAGAGTGGAACCACCGGCAGGATCGTGCGGTTGTGCGCGAACAGGTCGGGCCGCGTGGCGATGAGAAAGAACGTGTGGAGCATCATGGCGCGGTTGGAGTAGAGCACGCCCTTCGGCTCGCCGGTCGTGCCCGACGTGTAGCAAAGCGAGCAGGCGGCGTTCTCGTCGAACTCGGGCCATGTGAAGGCTGCCGGCACCTCGGCAAGCAGGCCCTCGTAGCACATGAGGCCCGCCAGCGGCGACGTATCGGGCATGTGCGCGCGATCCGTCATCAGAACGTAGCTCTTGATGGTCTTGAGCGCGGGCTGAAGCTTCTCGACGAGCGGCAGGAAAGTCGCGTCGAAGAACAGCGCGGTGTCTTCGGCGTGGTTGGCAATGTAGGTGATCTGGTCGGGGAAGAGTCGGGGGTTGATGGTGTGGCAGACCGCGCCGATGCCGGCGATGGCGAAGTAGAGCTCGAAGTGGCGATAGCCGTTCCAGGCCAAGGTGGCCACCCGGTCGCCCGGCTTGATGCCGAGACCGATCAGCGCATTCGCCAGCCGCCCGATCCGCTCGCGTGCCTGGGCGTAGCCGTAGCGGTGAATGCCGCCCTCCACGGTTTGCGAGACCACCTGCACGTCGGGATAGGTCTCGGCCGCAAAGTCGATCACGCTTGAGACCAGGAGCGGCCGGTCCATCATCATTCCGCGCAGCATGCGCACTTCCTCCCTGGAATGCTTTGATCTTCAAGAGTACCTTCATCCGCAAGCCGGCGCTAGGCAGGGCGCGGGCGTTGACGCACCGGGGAATCAAGGAGGCAGTCGTGGCCGTAGTCGAGACGCAAAGGCAAGGCGAGATCGCCGTCATCCGCATGGACAACCCGCCCGTCAACGCCCTGGGTCACGCCCTGCGCGTCGGGCTCGAGAAGGCCTTCAACGAGGCCAACGCCGACCCCTCGGTGAAGGCCATCGTGCTCACGGGCACAGGCCGGTTCTTCTCCGCCGGGGCCGACATCACGGAATTCAAGTCCGAGATGAAGGAGCCGTTCCTGCCGCAGCTGATCGACAGGATCGAGGCCGGCTCCAAACCGGTCGTGGCCGCCGTCAACGGTACGGCGCTGGGCGGTGGGCTGGAGCTGGCGCTCGGCTGTCACTACAGGGTTGCGGGCAAGGATGTGCGCCAGCTGGGGCTGCCAGAAATCAAGCTTGGCATCATCCCCGGTGCCGGCGGAACGCAGCGGTTGCCGCGGGCGATCGGCGTCGAGCAGGCGCTGCAACTCATCACAACGGGCAACTTCATCGATGCGACGAAGGGTGCCGCGGCCGGCCTCATCGACAAGGTCGCCGACGGCGATGTGGTTGCCGCCGCGGTCGCCTTCGCCAAGGAGCAGGCCGGCAAGCCGCCGCGCCGCATCGGCGAGAAGACGATCGACAAGTCGTCCTTTCCGGCCGGCCTGTTCGAGAAGGCGCGCGCCTCTCTGGCACGGCATCCAAGCGGGCCGGTCGCGCCCAAGGCGGCCATCGATGCGGTAGAGGCGGCAGCGACGCTGCCGCTCGCCGAGGGCAATGCGCGCGAGCGCCAGGTGTTCCGCGAGGCGGCCGCCAGTCCCTACGCCCGGGCGCTGCAGTATGCCTTCTTCGCCGAGCGCCAGGCCGCCAACCTGCCGGGCATCGGTGCCGAGACGAAGCTGCGCGACATCAAGACCGTCGGCATCCTGGGTGCCGGCACCATGGGCACGGGCATCGGCCTTGCCTTCCTCAACGGCGGTTTCCCCGTCACCATCATCGAGACCACGCAGGATGCGCTTGACCGCGGCGTTTCCCGCATCAAGGACACGCTCGATGCCAACGCCAAGCGTGGCCGCATCACCGAAGCGCAGGCCGCCGACCGCTTCGCCAAGCTGACGCCGTCTCTCAGCCTGGAGGACCTCGGCAAGTCCGACCTCGTCATCGAGGCCGTCTTCGAGAACATGGCGCTGAAGAAGGAGATCTTCCAGAAGCTCGACAAGATCGCCAAGTCCGGCGCCATCCTCGCCAGCAACACCTCCACCCTCGACGTCGACGAGATCGCCGCCGTCACCAAGCGGCCGGCCGACGTGCTGGGCATGCACTTCTTCTCGCCCGCCAACATCATGCGCCTCTTGGAGATCGTCCGTGCCGAGAAGACCGGCAACGACGTGATGGCGACCGCAATGGCGATCGCCAAGAAGATCAACAAGGTCGGCGTGCAGGCCGGTGTCTGCGACGGCTTCGTGGGCAACCGCATGCTGGCGGCCTACGGCAACGAGGTGCAGGCCATGACGCTGGAGGGCGCCATGCCGCAGGAGATCGACGGCGCGCTGGAGGCCTGGGGCATGGCCATGGGCCCGCTGGCCGTCAGCGACCTCGCCGGCCTCGATGTCGGCTACCGCATCCGCAAGGAGAGGAAGCTCGTGGGCGAGGCGGCGCAGTTCGCCCGCGTGCCCGACAAGATCGTCGAGATGGGCCGGCACGGGCAGAAGACGGGCGCCGGCTATTACAAGTACGACGCCAACCGCAAGCGCATGGTCGATCCCGAGATCGAGGCCCTGATCCGCGCCGAGGCGGAGGCCCTGCAGATCAAGCAGCGCCATATCCCGGCCGAGGAGATCGTCGAGCGCTGTCTGCTGAGGCTCGCCAACGAGGGCGCCAAGATCGTGGAGGAGGGCATCGCGCTGCGCGCCAGTGACTGCGACGTGATGTACCTCAACGGCTACGGCTTCCCGGCTTGGCGCGGCGGGCCCATGTGGCAGGCGGATAACGTGGGTCTCAAGTCCGTGGCGCAGAAGATCAAGGCCTACGAGGCAAAGTACGGCGCTCGCTGGAAGATCGCGCCGCTGATCGAGAAGCTGGCCGCCGAAGGCAGCTCGTTCGCGGCGCTGGACACGAAGAAGAAGTAGCTGTCATCCCGGAATTCACCAAAGGCGAATATCCGGGATCCAGGGCCAAGACGGACGGGTTCGCCTCGCGGCCCTGGGTGCCGGATATTCGCTGCGCGAAATTCCGGCATGACAGGCATGCCGCGCCTCGGGGATTGCTGCGACCGGAGAGCGTTGACGGCTGAGGCATAAGCAGGCACTGCTGCTCTGCTTGCGCTTGAGATTACGCCTGCCATGCCCGCCACGCTCGCCCGCCTGCGCTCCACGCCCATCGCCTTCATGATGGCGCTGAGCTTCATCAACTACCTGGGCTTCTCCGGCTGGTCGGCGCTCCTCTACAACTTCACGATCGAGCGGGCGGCCTTCGACTGGTCCGACACCGGCATCACGCAGAGCGTGCGCGAGATTCCGGGCTTCCTCGCCTTCACGGCCATCTTCTGGCTGGCATTCGTGCGCGAGCAGACGCTGGCTTACGCGGCGCTGTTCATTCTCGGTCTGGGGGTTGCACTCACCGGCCAGTTCCCGACGCTGACGGGTGTCTTGATCACCACCTTCATCATGTCGGTGGGGTTCCATTATTTCGAGACGATCAACGCCTCCCTGCAGCTGCAACTGCTGCCCAAGGCTGAGGCGCCGCGGCTGATCGGCCTGATCGCGGCCGCGGGTGCGGCCGCCTCGTTTGTCGCCTATGGCGGCCTGGCGATTGCCTGGTGGGCGGGGTGGCACGCTTACGAGCAGCTCTACCTCGTGATCGGGCTCGCATGCGCGGCGATGGTGCTCGGCGCTAGGGCCTTCTTTCAGCGCTTCGAGGGGCCGGTGGCGCAGAACAAGAGCATCGTCCTCAAAAGGCGCTATTGGCTCTACTACGCCCTCACCTTCATGACGGGGGCGCGGCGCCAGCTCTTCTTCGCCTTCGGCGGTTTCCTGCTGGTCAAGAAGTTCGGCTATTCGGTCGCCGACATGGCCGTCCTGATGCTGGTGACGACGGCGCTCAACTCGGCGCTGGCGCCGCGGCTCGGCGCACTGGTGATGAAGGCCGGCGAGCGGCGCACGATCATGCTCGAGAACATCGTGCTGATCCTCGTCTTCGCCGGCTACGCCACAACGGCGAGCTGGCAGGTGGCCGGCGCCCTGTTCGTCATCGACGGTATTTTCTTCACGCTGACGCTGGCGCAGCGCACCTATTTCCAGAAGATCGCCGATCCTGCCGACATGGCCTCCACGATGTCGGCTGCGTTCACGATCAATCATGTCGCCGCAGTGATCGTGCCCGTGGCCTTCGGCGCGCTCGGCATGATCGATCCCGCGATCATCTTCTGGCTGGGAGCCGGCGTGGCGACCGTGTCGCTCAGCCTGTCGTTCTTCGTCCCGCGCCATCCCGCGCCCGGTAACGAGACCGTCCTCGCCGCCCCCCGCCCGCAGCCGGCGGAGTGAGAGGGCGGGACGGCTTGCCCCGGCCCGCGCCGCGCCCAACGCTCCAACCCCGTGCTCAGCCCAACGCTCCAACCTCGTGCTGAGCCAGTCGAAGCACGGCTTAGTGTGCGCGACCCGTCCTTCGACAAGCTCAGGACGAGAAAGGCGTGCGAGGCGCTGCGTCAGCCGCGCTCGG